>Ga0172372_10008218_pt1 | contig 13823 bp, 22 predicted proteins | sample LakKiv5m_2_FD_114544 | JGI IMG/M metagenome (GOLD analysis project Ga0172372, IMG submission 114544) | Freshwater microbial communities from Kabuno Bay, South-Kivu, Congo - kab_092012_9.5m | ecosystem: Environmental > Aquatic > Freshwater > Lake | place: Democratic Republic of the Congo...
GCTGCTGACTTCACCTACGAGACTCGCAATCCTCTTTATAGCGGTAGCGATTGGCGCATCCTCAAAGCGGATCGCAATTCGTATGGTCGTCAAGCCCTTGCCATCATGGGCAATATCGCTTACCGCATTAGCTCGGACGCTCTCAAACTTGACGAGAACAATGCTGACGAAGCGGTGATCGAACGCTTGCTAACTAACTGCGACATTGAACTCGACGTTGCCATTGGTGACTGCGACATCGCTGCCTCGCGTGAAGGTTTGCAATACACGGATCGCACGATTGCGAATCTCAAACAGCGCATCCTTACGATTCGTGACTTTCTCGTTGCTGACATCAGCAAGCAACTCAAGGGCGCACAGAGTCTGTGGTCGTTCAAGCGTATGCTTGGTGAAATGCACAACTTCAATAGTCCCTACTACGTTGTGTGCAACGCTATGCGCGGCAAGAATGGTTACACCTACAATGGCAAGACCATTAAGGACTTCACGATCAACTTTGCCAACAGCAAAGGGTTCAAACTCTACACGCCTCGCAAGGGTTACATCGGTGGTTCTTACATGGTCAAAGGTGGCAAGGCAGAAGAACTGACTCATCTTGTCACGCTCGACAATGACATGACCATTGTAGAGAACACCAAAAAGATTCAGAACCAAGTCATCAACCACATCTTTCCGCTCATGCAGAAAGACGGCAAAGTGATTGTGTTCACGCCTCTCAATGCTGCTGATCGTAAGCGTCAGATGGACAATCTCGGATTGATTGACGCTGACATTGTTGACATGGCTACGTTGCCCAAGGTTCTCCTGCCTCGCGCAACTCGTAAAGCCAATGGCAACACGCTCATGGCAAATCGCAGCAAACACACCAGCAAAGTGTTTTCGATTGACCCCAATGCCAAAAATCTCTCGTCCTATCACAAGGTCAAGAGTGACTACTGGCAAGAGGAAGATGTTGACTTCAAGACTCTCGATCCCAAGAAATACTGCTACGTTGAGATTGAGCGGTTCATTGGCAAGATCAATGGTTGCGAAGTATCTCCTACTGCTCTTATGTCTTGCTGCTCCAAGATCAAGACGCTTGCTGACTTGACCAAGACCAAAGGTATCGTTGTTCCTACCATCATCGGTATCAAGAATGGCCCTACTCTCAAGAAAGCTCAAGCCAGTAAGGTGATGGACTTCAAAACTTTCTTCACCAATGCGTTGAAGGAGATTGAAGCACAATCTAATTGCGGCGAGATTCTCTACGCAGAAGAAATCTATCAGAAGTTTTCTGGTCACAACCAATGCTTGCGCGGTGAACTACGCAAACTGGTCAATGCTAACAATGCGCCTAACACGCATCGCGTCTTGGAAGAAATCATGCCCCTGCAATCGCAGTCGAATGACACAACGATCAAGGCTTGCATTGATTCTATCTGCGGACACATTGGCATTAAGACTACTGCCGTCCGTTCTAAACGTAGTGCCAAGCTCGACGCTATGGAAGTCAAAGCAACCAAACTTGCTCATGCCATGCGCCTGTTGCAAGCGATTGATTCTTACAATCTCCAAACCTATCGTGACAATCACAAGCAGAATCGTGAGGCTTGCTTGGATTATATTGTCACACGCGATCACCTACTCGCTGGAGTATAATTGTTAGTGGTGGTGTGGTGGTGCGGGGCGTGGCGAGTGCTGCGCCCCGCATTTTTTTGCATTAAAATTGTGCTTCGGCGTAATACGCTGAAGATCAGCAACTTACAACGGGGCGCGGGGCGGCGCGGCGTAAGTGCTTCATAATCAACAACTTACATAAAATCAACTATTCTCTTGATCTATAGGCATATTGGTGTATAATATAGGGAGAAAGTCGCCATCGTCTAACGGTTAGGACACTTGGTTTTCATCCAAGTAATCGGAGTTCGATTCTCCGTGGCGATGCTCACGGAATGGTAGCTCAATTGGTTAGAGCACTGCCCTGTCACGGCAGGGGTTGCGGGTTCAAGTCCCGTCCGTTCCGCCATTACAGAGGTGTAGCTCAACTGGTTAGAGCACCGCTTTGATAAGGCGGGGGTTGTAGGTTCAAGTCCTACCATCTCTATTTGGCATGGCCCTATTTCACAAATATGGGGTTCACAAATATGGGTGGTTAATTTAGATGGCTCTAAACCTAGTCTTGAAAACTAGTGGTTCTCTTGCAGAATGGGGATCGATACCTCAGCCACCCGCCCCCCTTTTATTTAAAGAATAATTTCATATTATTACCCTTATCTTATATTCTATTTCACTATAAGATTATTTTGGTATCTTAACGGAGAATCTGTTGCAACGCACAAAAAACTGGCGACCTGTTTCCAAGTCGCCAGCTTCCCATAGGCCAAGCCCTCTCAAGTTAATTATAAAAATAATCCCATACCAAAAATAAATAACAATCCACTTATAATTATTATTAAGGGGGCTATATGTTTACCCTCTATAGGTTTCTCGTTCATGTGTGTATTCCTGGGGCAACCGAGTGCCTTTTGGAATTTTATTATTTACACCTTTTTGGTGGCAAATTCCAGCAACTCCTTTCTTATTTGGTTGCGCCTCATCGCACCCGTTGGGGTCTCATCCAACTGAACTTCATCAGAGAAATATGCCTGAATTAATATTTTAATTCTATTAATACGATCATTTATTTCTCCTACCTCATCAATGATATTGGTAAGTTTCTCTTTGGCATATCCAATGGGATCTATGTATTTTTTCATATGTGCCATTTTGGCCTCATGCCTAATATCTCCGTAAGGTTTGTCGGGTTTCATTTTAATGTGCTCCAAATAGTGCTAGGATTAGCAGCGCAATCGATGCAATGCATACATAAAATTTGATATCGTCTTTTGGATCTTCGTATTTCACTGTGTTTAAACGGGTTCATATGTTAGCAGATGTGTGGGTGTTTGTCAAGTGTCTGTGCTAGCGATCTTTTCTTTCGAAGATCTCCCCAATCAGGAACATACCCATAAAAATAGTATACATCACCATAATTAGTATGTTAATAAATTTACTCATTGTCTAGCTCCTCTTCTTCATCAATCATGAGATCATCCTTAAGATGCTCTGGAGCATCTTTACGCGGAGAGTAGCAGTTGTCCACGTAGGTTCCGTCTGGATAGGCCAAAACTTCACCACAGAAGTCCATGCCCATCTCATCATAGATGAGGCGCAACGGTTTGCCAATCTGTTTCGCCAATGCAGCGATAACAGGAGTGGGTGGTGCCCAAGCAGTATTGAAGCTAATACCACTATCGCTAACGTTACCGTCGTAAGAATTCCATTTGGTTCCCCAATTCTCGCAGCACCAACCATACCAGTTGGGAGTATCTTTTGGGGACTCTGTTCCCTCAAGCTCTTTGGGCATGGGAAGAATTTTTTGAAAATCCAGAAATACTTCCGGCAAAGGACTATACGAACGCTTTGCGGTGGAGAAGTAGTCTGCGATCAGTGACAGGTCTCCGTCTGGAGCCTCCAAGTAGTTGTAACAGTCGTTTGGCATACTGGGAAAATATACCACTACTTCAGTAAAGTGTCAAGCCCCTTTAATATAAAATTCCCTCAATCTTTTGATTTCTACCGAACAAGAAATCTTTTATTGCTAAGTCTTTGGCTTTAGCTTCTACCTCGATGTCGAATTGACTCTCTGGTAAAATCCGTATATAGTCGGAATGTGCTGGATCGTCGGGATTGTCTCGACCTTCTGAATAGTGCTGGATGGGGTCATTATTTGGCCAGCTCTCGCTGGTAATTCGTATTGCTTCATCAAGGGTAAGCCCACCATCATTAAGCCGAAAATGATGGTAGTCAAATGTAATGGGTATTTGAGGAAACAGCTCGCGCAAATTTGTAGGGGTCCAGCAGCCATGTTGTTCATTTTCGAATACTAATCTACTATTTACACTATTTGATAATTTAGAGACAGAATTTTTTATATTAATAGCAGTCTCATTACAATCTTTACTACCATTACTAACATGAATATTGATAGGACAGTTGTGATTCTGGGGTAGACCAAGCAAATCCAGGAGTTGACCATGATATTCCAAATTCTTGATTGAATTATTTCGGACCTCTTCTTTCGCACTTCCAATCGAAACGAATTGTCCTGGGTGTATGGTAAAGCGTCCGCCTAACCCAATATAACGTTTGATTATTTCGCGCAGGGGTCCAACCAAACCGTGGTTCTCTATAGTGTTGCGCCAGCCTTCCCAGAGATATCCCCACTTCTCATGATCAGCAAAGGGAACCAAATCACTACTAATACGGTAAAGAAAAACTTTATTTGTAATATTCCAACTAATAATTTTATAAAACAATTCAAAATTATGTTTTATAATACTATTCCATTTGGCTTCTACATCTTCTTTACTATTCCTATTAGCCCATGCAAGGGTCATCGTCCTGAATTTTTCCTCCAGTGTCAGGTTGATGCAACAATATCCTGTTCTATACATTTCCCTATCTTACGATATCTTGTCCGGCCTGTCAACCCCTTTACGTAGTAAAGGCGCTGTGTTTAAATGTGGGAAAATGTTCCCAATTGTACCCTCTTCATTATTTGCTTATTTTTCGTTCGCTATTCGCAAATACAAAATATTTGGTTATTTCGCGTTAATTATTTCGCAAATTTGCGTTCGCAAATGTGTAATATTAAGAATGCCTATTAATAATGCTGATTTTCCTATTGCTGACAACAATCCAGCAATTAAAATTGATAATCCAGTTGAACGTGTTTATTTATACCGTGTAACTTCAACTTCGAACGCAGCTGTAATTAGATCTGGATTAAGATTTTATAAATATAAACAAAAATTTAATGGATTAGATACATTTATTAGTGAAGATGGTGCTTATTATATTTCTGCTTTTAGAATTAGTGGTCCAGTAGGAAACTGGATCATTGCGCCTACAATTGGGCAAGGGGGTAGTTCAGGCACTCGTCTAGGTGGTAACGTTGTTGGCTCATTTTTCCCACGTGGAATCCCAGTAGAAGGAAGTTATTTTAGTATAGCTGTGACAATATCTCTGGCAAAAATCACTAGTGATACTAGATAATCTATTATCATTTAGTTATTTCGGAAAAAATAGTTCACAAATTTATATTAATTAATTCAGATGATTCATTACATGAATAATTACTTGGCTATATTTACCATCTTCGTCTTCCTCTTCGGAAAACCTAGCACTGGATATACCAACATATTCCCCATTGCCATCGTATAGACCAATAACCGAAGTATCATCTGGAATGCCGCGCAATGCTTTTTTGAGTTCTTTTACTGTCATGTTCCTATATTATTATTTATTTCGCCAAAAGCCAATCGCAAATTTAATAAAAATTAATTTTAATTGTTATTTAATTAATTAAAATTCATTATTTGGCACTTTTGTATTCCATTTTTGTATTTACCCCTATAGAAAACTTATAAACCAAACATTAATATTTCATGTATCAATTTATTTATTTGATTGGCTACACTTCCCCGATGGAACAACTCGAACGCTGCCGCAATCAAGAAGAACCCTACCGCAAAGATAACTGAACTTATTACTCTAACAGTTATACTCTTATATTTGGGATGTTTTATTAACTTGTTTATCATATAGATCTAATTTTTTTGTGTGACATTTTGTCTCAGTGATTTATGATTATTATATAAATGGGATAGTATATTTTTTATATTAATTAATTTTTATTCAAACACACTATTTTCTTTATTTCTCTCTATATTTATATCTACTCTTTTGTATAGCTCAGTCTTGTTTTTACTCTGTTAAAGATCTTCATTGGGATCTTCGCTGTCTCGCTCGCAACAGTCAGAATCATACCAATAAATGCGAAGCATTGCAATAATTTTTCTTCCATTTTGTTTAAAATGATCATATTTAAATGGATGTGACTCCTATATCTGTAAGAAAGCTATTTGTATGGTTTATTATGGGTGGAAGTGGGGCGTTGTGGGGGTTAAATTAATCCAAACATTTCTAATTTAATAAATTTAAAATGTATATTGTGATATTTTATCCCTTAATCTTGTGGCTGATTTCAATTGGTTACACTTTACAAGATAGATACTATCACGATAGGTTACGTGGTTGCTTGGGTCTGTTTGCCCCGCACGGAAAAAGCGCGCCAAATCGTAAAATTCTGCGCGATGTAAATAACCTAAAATCCAAGCTGTGGTATATTTATAATTTTTAATCTCCTCAATCGGCAATTTAATCAAACCCTGTGGGGCCAAAATTTGGACAAAGATATAGTAGTCTGGCCTTTGGTGGTGCGCGCTCTCATCAACTGTGGCATCAAACCACGGTTTCGGGCTATCCTTTCGGGTCTTGGTCTTAACGTCAAAAGTATATTTATCAAATTTTAAATCGTAATCTTTTACATCACAATGAATAAATTGTGGGATTTCTTGCTTTACGATCTCTTCCCCAAGATAGCCATAAAAACGACCCTTGCCACCCTCAATTGATGCCCTGCGAAAAGGTTTGCCAGCCTCTTGGTCACGCTCCAGTGCGCGCTGGATTGTCTCTGGCTTAATGTTGACTAACATAATTAATTTTAGGGTAGGTGGGACTCGAACCCACGGTATCTTGCACCCAAAACAAGCGCCATTGCCGCTAGGCGACTACCCTTTTAATTAAATTTTAAACACACCATCTTCAAAGAAGAACCTGTAATTACCAAGAAAAATTACTTGTTTTCCATTGATATTTTTTACATCAGCAAACTCAAAATCTTCAGTAGTTAAGGACTTGTTATTAGAAAGCCCGAAAATCTCTTCACCATTTTGTTCGGGATAAAGATTACTCACTTCGATTTCAAGTTTATGAAATGAATCGTATTGTGATTCAATACATTTGATGTTACGATAATTCTCCCGCAGGAGATCCAGCAATTCTTGAACGTGTTTACTAATCATGTGTTTTTAAGTAGAATGAGCCTAGTGACAGAATTGAACTGTCGTCAGATGATTACAAATCAACCGTTTTACCATTAAACTAACCAGGCTTATTCTTGCTTTACACTTAGGCAAGGCGATAGACCTTGCGGGGCTTACCACGCCCACCAACCAGCTCCTTGACTACGCGCACCTTACCGCTTTGGACGGCGCTGCGAATCAAGTTGTGGACTTCATACTCACGAATGTCGTTCTTCTCAACAACATCCTTGACCGTGAACTCGCCATCAACACCCTTGAGTTGGTTGAAGGCCAGCTTTGCTTTCGAAGGACGACCACGGCGCTTGGGCGCGGCAGTAGCCTCGTTTTGCCCTGCCGTAGCAGTAGCGTTTTGTTTGTTTTCTTCCATAAGATCTTTCTCAAATTCTTCGACTACCTCGACCATCACGCCATTAGAAACGTGCATACGGAATGGTCGCCAAGCGTCATTGATAGTGTCGCGCTTGTAACCCTCAATAAGGGAGCTAGTATCAGTTGTAGAAACGAACTTCATATCGCGCATGGTATCGCGCACCGAAGGAATTTGAAACTTATCCCCGCGTTGCAGATTGTTGATATGAACCAGCTTTTTGTTTGTATCAGTTTTCATGATTTATATAGTATATGTTAATTTTTATAATTTGTCAAGGATTTGATTTTTTATTTAACTGCTTGTATACAAGATACATACAACCCATCAGAATAATTAATTCCACAAATCATTCTCCAATAGCCTCAAGATATTCACGACCCTGCTTGGTCAAGCGACGACCACCTTGGGCAATCTCCATAAGATTGTGCTTGAGCGGGTAAAGCTCAAACTCGGCGCGCAGGGCTTGAGTTGACAAACCAGTAACCGCACTGATATTTGTGAGTGAGCAAATGTTACGCTCTTTAAGAACTTTAAGAATTTGTAGTTCGGTATTCTCAAGGCCAAGAGGTAGAATACCCAGAACGCTTTTAATACGACCCCAAATGTTCATATCAACGAATGAAACATTATGCCGACGAGCAAATTGTAGAATATTATCTTTAGCCATGAGAGTAGCGTTACGCGCATTACCACGACAAACACTAGCAATATCGCGCAAGGTTTCCTCATCAAACTCAAGATCTTCGCTATTACCCTTGACAATCTCGCCCAATTCATCGTATTGGTATTCTTCCATGTGGATCATACGGCAACGATCTTTGAGAGGAGTAATAACCCTTTGCGGATCAGTAGTGGCAAAGATAAAACTCACCTTGGTAAAGTCAAACTCAATATTGTAATCCTCGAAACGAAGAGTATTAAGATTGTGTTTGTTTGGATTGAGAACTGTCAGAAGACAGGTCTGAATCGGAGTAGGCATTTCGTGGACCTCATCAAAGAAGAGGGTGATATGCTGGTCACGAACATACTGAAGGACAATATCTTCAATAAACTGTCGCACGTTTTTGAGCGTCGAGCAGTTGATAGTCAACATAGGCTTGACGCGGCCAAGGGTTTTGCTACGCAAATTCTTGGCAACTTGAGTGGCAAGCATGGTCTTACCCTGGCCACGTTGACCAACAATAAACAGATTTGGAAGTATCTCAGTCTTTTCAAAAGCATCAATGTAAAAGCCAAGAACGCTTTTGGTTTTGGACTGACCAATCATTTCATCGAAGTAACTCATAGTTCCTTTATCTTACCAATATTTTTACAGTTTGCAAGACTTTTTTTACAATTTATTAACGCACTAAATTTTTAATGTGGTTAATTAGAACACTTCAAATGTAACTGAAGGTTTTTGCACAAGATCTTCTTGTGGTTCGACCCTCTTATTTTCTGGTTTCGCGTTCCCAAATGTCTCAAGCTCAACATCACTTGTGCCGCCACTAACAGCAGCAATCAATGTGTCATGCTTGGCTTCGACTTTCTTACCATCGAGGCCCAACATTTGTGCGTAACGACCCCAAACAATCACGCGCGCATTTGGTTTAAGAACACGGTTGAGTTCTTCCAAAGACACTTGTGCGAAACTACCACTACCAGCTTTTCTACCACGTTTTTTCATATTTGTGAATATTAATGCATTTTTAATCAATGGTCAAGAAATTTTCATCATCTTTCTCTATAAATTCTTTTTCTGTAGGTTCTTCTTGATTTCTTTCAACTTCAATCATCTCACGAATTTTATTCAGTAAAAATTCTGCCGCTTGTCTATATGTATCAAATTCTTCTTCGATATCGTCAAAGATATACCCAAAATGTTCAACGCGATATTTTTGCCGCTGTCCGTAACTCCAAACAGTGTTGATATAAAAATGGCAGTCACGATCCTTGTGATGATCGTCACCAATTTGAATATACCAAACTCTTGATAGTTCAGTAATTTGATTTAAAATTTCTTCTGTTGTCATATTTTATTAAAAAATTGTGCCATTAAGTTAGTATCCTCTTGTTCCCAATCAACAAGTAAGACTTCGATACCAGCCATTGTTAGGAGGGTGCAAGTTTCAATATGATCATCAATGTGTAGCGAGCTATTTAATCGCTTCACAAATTCTGTTTTATTCTTTCCTTCTGTGCAAACCACATCTTTAATTTTAATACCATATCCTTTACAAAAGTCAACAACTTCTTTTTTATTATCCCAATTACGGAATGTGACGATATAAACTTCAAAACCAGAATCAATTTTTGATTTTACAAAATTGACAATACGTTCTACTGGAATGAGTGTGGTTCCACCCCAAGCTGTTGACGAAGTAACAGCGAGTGTGTCGTCGAAGTCGCAAGTCAATACTTTGTTATTCGTTTGCATATTTCCAAGCAAGTTTCATAACTTATCTACTAGTGTATCAAAATGTTCACCAGTTTTCAAGTTTTTTTCATACAGTTGATGAAATTGCATTGGACTTAATCGGCGTATTTTTTCGTAACGATCATACCCGATTTTGTATTCGTCGCGCTCTAACAGAGCATTGGTGCGATCAGCTACAGCTTCAGTCCACGCTTTTAAAGCACGATCATGCTCAATTTGACACTTATCGCGTTCGTCTTTATATTTTCTGGCAAGCTCCATCGCAGTTTTGAATAATTCTTTAACGTTTGCAAGATCTTTATCTTTTAATTGCCTATAACGCTCATAAAACCAGTCGCGCTGGTCTACGATAGACTGCATATCTTTCATATTTAATTCAATTAATTTCTCAAGCATTTGGTTCTGACGCTTGCACTCTTTAAGCAAATCAATATGCGTTTGTAAGATTGTTTTTTTCATTAGAATGGATTCTGTGTTTCTGCTGTATGATGATCAAAGCTAACCACTTCATCTTTAAAATGAGATTTAATTTCACCAAAAGACGGTGGATATAGAAAGCGTTCAACGCCAACATCCGCAATCTTTGCTTTGTAAAGAATGTTACCAATATCGGTTCCGTAAAGAGATCCGTGCGAATGACTGTGAAGCATCCACGCACCTTTGCCCTGCCCATTCCACGAAACAATTCCATAATGGCACATAACAATGGGCTGACCATTCACATAGGCCTCAAGATAATTTGGCACAAAAATAACTTCTTTACTATAGTTACCATCAACATAAAGAGTGTTATCTTTAACAGATTCAAACGCTTGTTTAAAACCAGCCTGATGATTGCCCGACATAACAAACACGCGCCGAAAATTAAGGCGACTCATCAGCTTCTTAAATTTCTCTTCGCCGCCGTAACCAAACATAATGTCGCCAAGCAGAAAACCAACAGTTTTATCAGTTGCTTTACTGTTCCAATTGCGGATGATCGCTTCATCATGTTCTTCTGAAGAGTCAAAGCCCCTACGCTTCCAAATGGGAACGTCCCACTTTGGATTGTGTCCATAGTGCAGACAACCCCAGAAAAGAACCTCATGGTTCTTAGCGTCAACCTTTACTGGCTGATAGAATAGACCTTTCATCCTAACACTTTAAAACATTTTTATTCTTTTGTCAATCAATAAAGTCCAAGCTTTTGGGCAATTTCGGCTAATTCATCCAAAGAAGATTCGGTTTTTTTACTAATGTAGTTATCTCCCCTGTTATAAGATTCCCATTCACTGAATGGCACTTGAACTTGGGTATCATCTTCTAGAATAAGATAATACTTATCTACCATCATGCCGCCGTAAATTGTTTTTTTCTTAATTTTCATTTAAATTGTTTTGCGGCTTTTTTATAAATATCACTATACTCTTTTCTTACATCAATGTCAACCCCTGTGCCAAATTTTGGCTCTTCATAACCATACTGCAAATAGGCTTGAATCTCATCGTCAACTACTTTGGTTGTATATCCCATTTGCACAAGATTACTTGCAAAAACATTGTAATATTTTTTAGGTAATCCATGAGTAAGAGCATCCATTTGTTTTTTATAATCTTTATCTGTATGATAAAGGGCGTGGCACACTTCATGTTTAAAGGTTTCGCCTTCTGTATCTTTAGCGCCGATCAAGTAACCTTCGGAACCTTGTAATTTTAATTTATTTAAAATTTGGTCCATGATTTTATCGTATGGAGTTTCGGATTTAGTTAACTTATTGTAGCACTCACGAACGACTTTTAATGGAATATTGAATCCAGACCAATCCGCACCATAACTAAAGCCCCAACTGTTTTGTTCGTGATACCACTTCATGTAGTCCCAAATTGAGAAGTTCTTACCACGAAACTTTGGACTTGGACTTTCATAATATTCTTGGGCGCGACAAAATAGCATAGCACGATCATACTTGTCTTTGACGATAACCGCAAAGACATTTGGCTTTACTTCTTTAATTTTATAATTAATTTTCACTCTTAAAAATAGTCTTTTCTTTCAATAAGTTGGAAAGTTCTTGATGTTTATAGGAAGCTACATAACCAACGACTTCAATCGTATCTTCCATTATTCTATCAAGAATTTGAAACCCGTCTTTGCCAAAGTAGAATCCGGCAAAACGCTCATCATAATAAACTTCCTGATTTTTGTAGTCCATAATATCTTTGTCTCCTAGCTCAACAGTATTGTTAACAGAAAAGTTAATAAGGTCACCCTCATAAACTTCAACACCATTCTTATCAATTAATCCTGTAAATTGTTGTGGAATGAGAGTATCAAAATCTTTCTCATCAAATAATTCATCTACGAGACCATTGTATTTATAGTCTCGAACGAACGCTTTTCCAGCTGGACACCAGAAACGAAATTTAATTTTCCTGTGTTTCATTTTCTAAATATCCAGCGCCGCACAGTTCGCCAACACCGATAGAGCAACCGTAACGTTTAAGCACGGCGGCAAGTTCGGTATAAATATCGTGCATACACCAATTTTCATTGAGGTTAAGATCGTACTCGTAAGTTGCATATCCATCATCAAGCCGCATCTTGAAAACGTGCGGTTCGCCAGAGGACAGGAATTCATCTTTCTTAAACTTTTTCATAACAAATTCGCTTATTCTTTTCTTTTGGTTTTGTAAATCTTCGATTTCTTCTTCGGTTAAATCATATGGAAGTTTTTTATTCATTGTAATACCACCATGAACGAACGCGGGGCTTAACAAAATCTGTGTATTCAAGACCAGCTTCGTTGAGAAACTCGTCAAAAGAAATGGTTTCGTCATCGCAATTGTAGATGTAGTCGAACAACCAATCCGCGCCAGCTTCGTCAAGACCAAGGTCTTTAACAAGTTTATCAAACTTGCTGTTAACAATCGTGTTAATCTCACGGATGAATTGGCGCTCCTGATAAATAACGTCTTCGGGATGTTTGCCATCTTTAGTATAGTGTTTTTTAGTGATCATGCTCTAATATTAATCTATTTTAATAGATTTGTCAACGATTTTTTATTTTTTAAATGTTTCTTTTCTGAGAAAAGTGTAAATATTTATATGAACGAAACAATTCAATTAAATAATATAGTTCAACCTCCAGTTCCAGATCAGTTCAAACCACGGAGTGTAACATGGGTTAATTCTGATCAAATAAATTTATTAATTTCCAGCTTAACTAACACAAATCCACCTATTATAGAACTTCCATCCGGAAAATCTTTTGAAGATGTAACAAGATTTATAGTTAGACTTGTTGAAAATAATCCTAGTGGCGCTGGTTTTATTAAATTAGAATTTTAATTTAAATAAATTACTCAGTTAAGCCAATCTCAAACTCATTTTGTTTGTTAAGGCAATCTATCAAATAAGGGGCGTGTTCAAACGTATTTCCGAAAACTTCCATTTCACTGAATTTATCAAAAACATCATGGAACCACCAAAATTTTAAGGTAGAGATATTCTCAAGTTTCCAAAGCATATAAGAGCCATAACGAAAACGAACAAGATAATTTTGATCATTGTAGTTTACAATATCTCCAACGTAAATGTCTTGTAGGTTTTTATCACAAACTCCAGTGTATTCTTGTGGACAAGTTGCGTTTATATCTTTTAGCGGATATCCTTCAAACATATCCCACTTATAAAGCGTACCATTATCACGATTAAATGCGCGAAAACGAACTAAATATCTTGTTGTATTATTTTCTATATCCATTTTATTTAGAATAAAAATTTGCAAACAATAGTCTAGAAAGCGTATATAGGACCGCACCATCTACCCAATCAATACGTTGTAACCCGAACACTTTGGGGCAAAACATATTCCACAACAAAGAAATCGGGATGCCAAAAATAAATGCCGTAATGATAATTACCGCAATTGAAACCACTATTATACTAATAAATTCAACGATTCTACTCATATTAAATCCATTTATTAAGGCCAAGAATTGTGCTTTCTAGCCAGTTATTGCAAATATTTTGGGCTTCTTTTAAGTCTTTAGCCGCAAAACCGTTAAAAAGTGGAATGTCATCGCCACAA
>Ga0172372_10008219_pt1 | contig 13823 bp, 2 predicted proteins | sample LakKiv5m_2_FD_114544 | JGI IMG/M metagenome (GOLD analysis project Ga0172372, IMG submission 114544) | Freshwater microbial communities from Kabuno Bay, South-Kivu, Congo - kab_092012_9.5m | ecosystem: Environmental > Aquatic > Freshwater > Lake | place: Democratic Republic of the Congo...
GGTATAACCAGTTCCCCCGTTAGTTACTGTTGCAGTTGTTGGTTTTCCATCAATAAAAGTAACTGTTGCTAATCCGTCTTGCCCATCTCCTCTAATAGGAACATTATTTTTTGTTCCACTATACTGATACGACGCAGAACTTACACTTTCAATAGTGACAACTTCAATTCTTCCGTCAACTGCAGCGTTTCTAACATCAGCAACATCAGAATTTGTTTTCCAGTTAGCAGGAACAGGAATATATTCAACACTATCAAACTTAATAATATTACTAGGTTTGATAGAAAATAGATATTTCCAAATATATCCATCACTTTCTAATCTTGGTTGAAGATCAGTATGTGTTGGTTCTTCAAGGGAAATAATTCCCTTTCCACTGTTGGAAGGAGCAGCACCATTATAAATGCATTCATAAACTCTATAATCAGAGTTCATTACATAGAAATTTGATCTATACAAACTAGTTGCACTAGTTTGAGGTGCAGTTCTATTAATAGTATAATCATGACGGTACATTTCATAAATTGTACCTGATGTCCAAGAAATTTTTCTAATAACTTTTAAGACATCACTTGATGTAATTTTTTTAGCAGAAATTAGAGTATCGTAAATATCGCTATATTGATCAAAACTATCAACTGGATATGGTGTATTAGTATTCCAATCTGCACTTACTTCAGTTGCATTTGGCAATCCAATAAACACATAGTAACTATTATCAGAAGTTGAAATACCGCTGACAAAATTTGATGCATTCAATACTCTGATCTGATCAGTAATGATCGCTGGCATTATTTTCTAGACTTTTTGTTTTATTTATGAGTAATCTAAAGATAAGTTTGTAGTTCTAACAATTTGTGGAGCGGTTGAAATGCCTGTCAAACCATTCAAAGGATTGCAAGTAAATGCAAGTCCAGTTGATCTTGAAGATGTAAATTTAGCCCAAGTATATTCTCCGTAGAAATTACCACCTCCAGATCCTAGTCCACTGAAGTTTAATCCATGCCCAGTTTCAATATTAACATGAACTCTCATGGATAATCCTGTTCCAACAGGACTAATATGACTTACTTGATATATACCATCTAAGAACTGAGTTGCAACGCCAACTGTACTTGACCTATCCTGTGATAGTGCAGTAATACCATTGCCAACGTTAGATCTAGATACAACAAAGTAATCTCCAGTTGCGATACCAGTTACTAACGTATTTCCAAAAGGTGCATCTCTTAATGGTGAATTGAGAGGAATAAAGAAATTAAATTGTAGTCCTTGACTTGTTGTTCCAATACCAGTAATGATACCTTCATCACCAGAAACAGAAACTGAAGAAACAGTTTCTATTGGTTTGATAAACGTAGTTGTTCCAAATCCAGTATTATCCTTATCACTGTCAATGATTTGAATATCGAATGATGATGTATTTGGATCTTCAGTTTTACTGAATACTAGACTTCCACCATCAGCATAGAAAATGCTGTCAGTTGTACTTACATTTTTGATAATTCTTGCGGTTGGTTTAATTTGTGCTGCATATTCAACTCTTGCTTTACTGACTTTAATACCATCAACAAATAAGTCCTCTTGTTGCTGACACCAAACAACTGGTCTTAATGGAGATGTTGATTGACTAATGCCTTGACCTTTATAGTTATTAGTTTGTAAAGTATCTCTAGAAACGATTGCTCTAACAATTCTTGAACTTTGTTCAATAGGAATGATCTGATTAGGATTTTTAAGAATTGTTATATCATCACCAATTTTTATAGTATTAAGTGCTGTTGCAGTATCAATATCAGCATCTGTTCCTCTATAGAATAAAATCTGCATTGAAGACCCTGCAACAGGTGGTTCTGCAAATGTTATTTGTGTACCACCTTCAAAGGTATAAGCATCTCCTGGTTTTTGTAATACATCATTAATGAATATTAATAACACATCAGCAAGATTAATTGGTGATCCAGAAGTTTTTTCAATACTTAATGGAACACCATTTTCAGTAATCGTAAATGTTGTTTTAAGACTATTAAATTCTGAAGAAAAATCGTCAAGAACTTGGAGTTTTCCTAGAACCCATCCAGCAAATTCATCATCCCTAGTTTCTCTTACAGTGAATATTGCATTTCTGAATGTAGATCCAATACTCGTAACTGTCGGAATGCCAGCAATTCTCAATTGTTCACCAACAGTAAATCCATAACCAATATTGTTTAGTTGGAAAGATGTAATACTTAATCCAGTTCCTACAAAGATAGACGCTGAAGCACCAATACCAGTTGAAGAACTAATTAGTCGAATATCATCATAAGCAATAGGAGCATCAAAAGAAACTACAGGAACATTTGTCCAAGTGTATCCTACACCTGGAGTATTCATAAAGATATTAGATATTTGCCCATTTAAGACAGTGAACGTGCCAGCAGCTCCAGTCGTAGGATTTCCGCCATTGACATAAACTCGATAAGTAGTCGGACCGTTTCTGTATCCGCTGCCAGAGTATCCCAATGCGACTGTGACTGTTCCAAATCCAGAGACCACTGCGGTTCCTGTTCCGACATATTGTGGTTGATATCCATAACCTTCAGTATTTGCTAAAGAAACAATTAAACCTTTTCTTGGGAGTTTATTGGCGTTTACATCCGAAGTGCTATATGCTTCTACAGTTGCATCGCTGTTACCACTAAACTTTATTGAGGTTATACCAGTTGAAGATATAAAGTCATAGTCAACATCTGGTTTTTGGAAAATATTATTGACTAGTATTACACCAAAATCACTTGTAATACCAGTGGTGTTTACGCCAGAACTTTTTATAGTAAATGTTTTTGCTATTCCAGTAAAGTTTTGTGAAATATCATCAATAATGATGTTTCCATCATATCTTGACCTGATAAAAGATCTTCCTTGGAAAGAACTCCCATTTGTAATATCAACATAAATTAAATTATGAGTTCCTATGCCAGCATTGGTAAGGGTAATCGCTGTACCAACATTAGCATTGTCTAAATTTGTAGCAAAAGAATAATTATTTGCCGAATTTTTAATTAAGAAATAATTCTCATTTGAAACTAATGGAGATGGTGGATTTATACTTCTTAATAGGACTTGTGATCCTGTCGTAAAAATATCAGAAAGTGCTGTAAAACTACTTGTAGTTGTATTAACATTTGATGATGAAAATCCTACAGTATATCTAATACCACCAAAAGGAACATCTGCAAAAGTAATTACATTTTTAATAATATTATAATCTCCAAAAAGTAGTTGAATTGTATCACCTGTGGCATGGTTTCCAACAGAAGTACCCATCCACATTCTATCAACTAGCATTTCATTTGCATTACCATTGAAACCAATGACTTGAATTCTCATGATTTCGTCATTGATTTGAATTAAATCATAATTCTTAAAAATGCTAATATCAGCAACTTGAAGAATTCTATTATTAATTGATGTTAAAGTTGTTGTAGATCCAGTGCGTTTATAAATTGGAGATTGAATGATATTGTCGAGGGCAATAATACACTTACTGTTTTGTTTTTCTGCAGTAAATGAATGAGTTGTTCCTATGCCAACAGAAGTTAAATCAATAGCACTGCCAGCAAAAGCAAGAGTTGCAGCAGCAGCAACTTTGAATGTATTTTCTGCTATTTTGATTGCAAATACTTGTTGAGGTAATGTTGTTGCACCACCAACACCAGGACTAGAAGGATTAATACCTATAGCAGTATTTCCTGGACCAGCGTTATAATATAATGGTTCTCCAGTTACATAAAAATGATTATTAATAACAAAAGTATCTGCACCAAGTAAAACTGCAGATGTATTTGATCCATCAAAAACTTTATGAAATATGGGATGTCCTTCATGCGTCAAATTGAACGAATACCTGAAGGTTTCCGTTGTTGAATTATATTTTCTATTTACGGATCCTAACTCAAATCCCATGTCTTTTTTGGAATATTTATGGAAGGGTTATAACGACATCAGAAGATACATCATCTGGATTATCAATCCTAATTTCAGATGTTCTTACAATATATGCTTTATTTGCTCTTGGAGTAAATCTTAATGCAGCATTAGTTCCTGAAACAATCATGTCAACATTTTGAATATCTCTTCTAACGTCAACTGATGTTGAAAGATTATTATACCTGACATAATTCACAACATCCCCATAAACATTTGCTGCTACATGGAAGAATGAATATTGATTATCTGATGTATTATGTATCTCTACAAGATACTTAACTGATATGTAATTATTTGAAGAAATAGTTGAAATAGTTTCTGCCGATGGTGTAGCCGAAGATGCAATAACTGTTCTTGTGCAATTCAGTGAAGCATCTCCAACTTCGTAAGAGGTGCCTGGAATACCGCTAGAAACAGTAGTTGCGATACCAACTAGAGTAGATAGCATAGCAACAGTAACACCAACTCCAGCGGCAGGTAACCACTTCAGATGAAGGGTATTTGTTGCTGTCATATCAGCACTAAACGTACCAAGACCAACACCACTATCCATTTTACCAAATTCAACATATTGTGCAGTTGATCCTATTCCTAGGAAAGATGCTTCAACAATATTCTTTTGATTGACACCAATTACAGAAACAACCACACTACCACTCTTGAATTGATTTGCATCAATTGCTTGAATAATTTGTTGAGATGGAGAACCAGATGGAGCGATATAAGAAGAAACTCCAACTTTCCTAATATGACCAAATGAAGTCGTTCCAACTCCAACTCCAGGTTCAATTTTTTCTTTATAGAAAGTTAAATCGTAAGTATATGTTGTATTGTATGGTGAGAACAAAATAGAAATCGTACTTCCTGAAATTGATGTACTAAAATCTCCCAAATCAAAAGAATCCGAAACATCAGAATATTGATTATTGAATGAAATAGTGCCATCATGAGAAACTACAAACTCAGTATACTGTGTTTCATTGAAAACAATACCGAGTGAAGTATCGAGAACAACTTGTGTATAATATTTAATTGCAGATGCTTGATTAATATCAAAACTATCAAGTTCTACTGATCTATTAATATTTGGATCTGAATAGAACTGTGGGCTGATATCATCAATTTCAAGAACTCTATTTGACTTACAAATTAAGGCATCACCAAATCTATTTGATTTAAATACTACCTTATCGCTGATTGTTGCACTAGCATTAGTTTTTTCAAAAACAAGATCCCAATCATGTTTACAATACATTTTGACAGGATCTGGATTTACCAATACAACTGTACTTGATTGAGTTCCAATTCCAGTAGAAACACTGGTGCTTCCAAGTCCAGCAAGACTATCAGAAGGTACAAGTAAATCAGAATGTTTTTTGAAACCTGCAATATGTGCTAAACTATCAACAGGTTCACTCCAACTACTAATACCAACTTTACTCTTCAATGAGTATGCAAACTGTTGATAGTAATCACTGTCATGAATTCTTTGGAAGAATTCATTTAATTTTCCAGTATCTCTTTCCCATCCAAAATCTTTTGATATTGTTGATCCTACTTCAAAGTATCCAGAATAATTCTGCATACTTTCAATAATTCCAGAAGCACCCGAAATTCTTCCTTTCAGTAAGTCCCCAGTATTGAGACCAACAAGACTATCAACTCTTAAAACATTTGTTATTGATCCATTACCAGTAATAACATTTGAAGAAGAAGAATTTGTATAAACTTCTTCACCATTATAAAACTCACCTTCTTTTAATGTTAAACTAAATGTTGCAATATCACTTGCCTTTGATACTGTTCCATACTGAAGTCCATCATGAACTCCAGGATCTTCCTCAACTGAATATGAAATAGTTGCTTGATTTATCAATCCAAATGCGGTATTTACACCCGTAATTGTCCGATAACCATATCCATATTCAGATGAATTATATCCTTTACCAGCAGATACGCCAACATTTTCAACAAAAACTTGATCACCAACTTTAAATGGTAATGGATTACTTGTAGTAAATCCTGAAGATGGTGTTTGAAGTCTTAAAGTAACGTTTGGAGAAGAATAAGTAGCACTAATAATACCTACACCATTAGTGTTATTAACTGCAATAACATCGTTATCAGTGCTCTTAAGATTTCCTCCAGCATTAACAACACTGACAGATCCAACACTGCTTCCAGACAATTTAGCAATAATACTGACTTGATTGCTTACAGTATTTGTTTTTCTATTATAAACAATCAAATCTGGAGCAGTTAGATATTTTGATCCTGTTGAAGTGATTGCAACAGCATCAATACTATAATTGTCTTTTAATATGATTACTTGAGGAACTTTTGCCTGTGGTTGTAAAGTTTTATCTGATGGATAGTCATAACCAAAATTAATAATTTCTACAGCATCTACTGCTCCAATATTTTCTCCATATGGTCTTAATACTGCAGAAGAACCAGTTGTAGATGCTGCAGATAATGTAGGTATTGACTTATAATTTTTACCACCATCTAAAATATCAACTTTTGCAATAGGTCCATTTGCTGTGGATGATTTAGTTGTATAGTTGATATACGAAACACTAGTATAACCTACTCGTTCGGGAATTTCAAATACATTGAATGTAAATGATTGATTTGTAGTAGTTGTTAATGAATGTGTTCCAGTGAATTTACTATTGTTTACAACAATTTTTGAATATTCATTAATATCTTTATTAATCTCAACAATCTTTGTTGCAATTTGTGGTGTAAATTTATAGTATAGTACTGAAGGAACTTGCTCAGTAAAATGAATAGTTGTTTTTGCAGATGTAATGCCTGGGGCAAATTGATTTACTATTTCTAATGAAGAAACACCAGATCCAACAAAACTTTTTTTATAGTTTTGATCTAAGAAAAATTCTAGTTTAGTATTTAATAAACTTGCATGAGAAACGTCAAATTCTAAGAAATCACCCTGAGTTACATTTAGTCTTGGATTATCTGAAGAACCAATAGTTATAAAGCGGGTCGTCGTATCATAAATTACAGAAATAGCACTTGTAGCAGTAGAAACAACATTAAGATCAATTACATCATCTTGTCTCAATCTATGAGAAGTTGCAGTCGATACAACGACATCTACTGTTTTAACATTGCAAGATAAAACATTTCTTCTGGTTGTAAAAGAATGACTATTACCAATTCCAATATTTCCATTAAAGTAAACTCTTGATAAATCGGAATTAATACCAACTTTTACATTTGTAAGTGCAATCAAATCTTTTGTAAGTTTTTGTACATACATCTTTGATGGCATTGGAGATGTTATACTACCATCCAATGAATATGTCAAAGAAGTACCAGCCCCAGGACTATAGAAAACTTCTTCACCATGGAGTAGAGGATTGTCTGGTAGAAAAATACTTCTAGTAGGTATAAAGATTGATTTTTGACTATTTCCTGCTCCAATGTAAGAAATGGTTGTTCCAATACCAACACCGTAACTCAATCCAACGCCAACAGAAGATGATGCATCAAAAAATACAGTTTCATTTTTAGGAGTTGATAGAGAAACTACCTTATCAAGTTCATAAGTAAATTCTTTTTCAAGACGAACAATTTCTGCACGATTGGTATGTGCAGCACCTGTTGTGCCATTATATCTTCTCAGTAAATTCAATTTATTATTTGCCTTATCAATTCCCATAACAAGGAATTGCTCACTATCAATTTTTATAATATCATTAACAAAAAACTTTGATGCAAGATCTGTTATTTGAATACTAGTTGTAAGTCCAGTTGCTAGCATAGAAGTTGCTAGACCAGATGTTATATTTCTTACATCAATTCTAAATGTTCCAGTTATATTATTGAATGATGTAGAAGATATTCCAACAATACTTACATAAGAACCATCTGATAAGTTATGAGGAGTTGTTGAAATGGCAGTTACTGATCCATTATTGCATACTAAATTAATATTGCTTAAAGTTGTTATTGATGAAGTTATATTAGTAACTGCAACACCTACAATTTTTGATACTTTTGCAATAGCACCAAATCCAGAAGCATTTGAATTATCAAATACAACTCTGTCTCCAACAGTGTAGTTCAATCCACCTTCTACAATATTAATTTGCTCAATAGATCCAGATCTTAACTTAGAAATTTTAGACTGAATAGTTGTATTTTTATTTGAGTTTGAAATAAACTCGTATCCATTACTTATCTTATACGCATCAGTATTTCGTACTAAATTTAATGAAATTGGATCAATATCTTGAGTAGAGTTATAGGCAAAGTTAAAGTCGCTTGGTGTTGAGTTATAGTAATTGCCAACCACATAAGGAAATACTGGTTGCCTTACACCGTTAAAAGGACTACCACTATTGTTTACAACATTTGATGATACCGTTGTGTAGTATGCATAAACACCATTTGGATATTCTGGTGTTACTGCAAAACGACCATTATATTCATCTAAATCACCACTACCCTGAACATAATTAAAATCTTCAACAAAAAATCCAGCTGGATATTGTGAAATGACTGGTCCATCAACTCTTGCACCAGTAATCTTTACATAACTTGGTTGTAAGTATTTTAAAGATCCAGATCCATTAAAATTGGTATATGCATATGGTCCGTAGATTGGATTTCCATCATATGCATATCCTAAAATTGGAGAATGTTGAACTCCAGTATCCTTTAAGAATGTTCTTAAAGTTCTTGGAACATAGTAATTAACATAAGGGTTACCAAGTTTAGAGTTCCTTACCGTTTCATAAAATCCATCATCAGATTTTACATCATTAAATTTTGCATATCTTTCAACTTGATTGACTGTCCATTCTTTTAAATTAGTTGAAAATATTGCTCCCTCTCCAGGAGTAGAAGTTGTTATTGTAGTTCCATTTGTGGTATATCCAGCACCCTGATCAATAACATCAACTCTTACGATTTGTCCATTAGATACAATTGCCTTTGCTTTTGCACCAATACCATCTCCAGTGATGATAATATCTGGCGTACTAAAATAATTTGAACCCCCACTCTTTACAATAACACGATCAAGTCTACCATTAAGAATAAATGGTCTTAATGATGCATCAGATCCTTCAACAATTCTAATTTCTGGTTTGTAGTTATCATTTATAATAGTTGATCCAAAATTACTACCATCATCTTTAACATGAATATTAGATATTGATCCTCTTACAATTGGAGTAACTGTAGCATTTGCGGTTGTAATTCCTTGTGGACCATTTAATATAACACTAATTGAAGGATAATTAAAAGTATGATATCCAGTTCCAACACTAGTTAAATTAACATGACTTGTTAAACTAGTAGAAATAGATACTCTGAATTCATTTTCATTTATTTTTATGGCATAATATCGGGTGGTTGTACTTAATCCTCCTACTACTGTCCCTGTTATAGAATATCGTAATTCTTCTCCAGAACTATATCCATGATTATTGATTGTAATTGTATTTGTGTATATGTTAATGCCAGCACTAGTTGTAGTAGTTTCTCTATTGTAGAAGGTTCCATTTTCAATAATATAAACTTTATCAAGTTTTAACCTTCTTTCTTTAGTTGAGAATGAATGAAAACCTTGACCATTTGAAGTAATATCAAGAGTTGCAATACCAACAAGAGCTTTTTGTCTAGTTTCTGCTAAAGAAATTGTATAGTTATTATTTTTAATTACAAAGTAAGATGCTCCATTAATTAATGTTCCTGGTGTGGTTCCAAGACCGATAGGAGTTGTTCCACGAGTATCATAAATGATTTCTTCGCCATGTTTAAACCCATGTGCTTCTGAGAAAGTAATTTTATCAGTAACAGTGTCTACAATTCCACCAGTGCTAGTGCTATCAAAATCTACTTGATGAGCAACTAACTTCATCTTTGCTTCTGCAGTTGCAGAACCGTTACCACCACTAATATAAACCGTCGGAGTGCTTGTATAATCTAATCCTTCAGTATCTACAAGAATTTCCTGAATAGTTCCTGATACATGTGCAATAACAGATGCACCTACACCACTATGACCATCTTGATACACAGAAAGTCTAGGTGGATTAATTACATCAAAGTTAGATCCTTTGTTTAGTACATCAACCGATTGGATTGGACCATAGTAAACTTTGTCTGTAGATTTATAAGAATATATCTCAACACCATTAGCAAATAATCCAACTCCACCCTGAATTGTCTTAGTTTTAGTCTCACTATACTCAGGAACTGAAAACTTTCTAAGTAATTTTTGTGCTCCAATAGTGGAAAATCCAACATTATATGGGGTTAAAGAATGTGTGGTAATTCCAGATAAATCATTTGATCCAAATATAGTAATATATTGACCTCTACGAGCATTTTCTAAAGAATATGCAAGAGAAATTAAACTGGAACTAATTTTACGAACATAGTAAGACTGATTGGTACTTAATCCAGATACAGAACTATTTGTTGCTGATGGTCTATAAACAACAAGTTCACCGTCATTAAAATTATGATCAGTAATTGTAATGCGTGTATTTGTTGTAACTCCAGATGTAGTAAAGTTTCTAATTCTTTTTTGTGGATTTATTGTCCAGTTTGGTAAACTATTCGATGCAACATATACATTAGTTCCAGACGAATATACATTCTGAACATCAGCAGTATACTGTTTATTTGTTTTTAATTGTCTTCTAATAAAATACTTTTTAGATAAATTTAAAGCAGAAGAACTAACTTGAATAGTTTTACTATTAACAATCTGCAACAGAGAACCAACAATTATAATATTATCTTCATCTACGATTTCAAGATTATCACCAACATAAAGAACATGATCTGTAAAAAACTTAAATTGATAAACGTTAGATCCAAGAGATGTAACCGTATCAATAATGTATTTTGTTGGCGTATTATAAATCCATGAAGCAAATCTAGTATCTTTTTGCTCGATACCTAAAGTTGATACATTGATATTACTATTTTCTTGTTGATTAACAGCAGATCCAACAAAGTTATTAATTGTTCCTACAACATTCAAATAAACTGGATTATCAAGATTTCCCTCTTCATATGAATATGCTTGAAGTCCATATGCAAAGACAGTAGATCCAATACCTACAGTTGTTGTAATTCCAGAAACCCCAAGGAATTGAGTATAGTTTTTATCAACATAAGAAAGTTGAAGATCCTCATAGGATAGATCTCCTGTTGCACCAAATCCAACTGTACTATCAACATTAAGAATAGTAGATCCTGCACCAGAAGATTTTGTTACAAAGGTTTTTCCAACCTGAATAAATTTGCCAATAGTAGTTCCTTTTGATATATCAATCTTATAATAGGTATTGCCATCTATAATTGCCTTTTCTACATTATAAATTGAACCACTAGTTTGTAGTGGTGTCGTATTTTGAAATAGAGTTTCTCCTTCAATCTTCAAAGGATTACCACTAATTGCTTCACATACTAGAACATCATTTTTGATATAATCTGCATCAGATGGTTTGATAACAAACTTTTGGGGTTGAACCATCTCAACCTTTTCAGCATATAATGCTTTGAAGAGAATTTTGAATGCTTCTTCAGTTCCTTTTGACTTATAAAAGTCTTTTGCTTGTCTAATGAAATTACTTTCATTTAAATCGCCATATAAACTTCTATCTTGAAATCCTGGAAGAACTAAAGTCTTTAATTTCTTTAAAAATTCATTTAAAAAGACATTACTTAGATTTTCAACTCTTGCATTTGATGCATGGGTTGCAATTCCACTTGAAGTAAATGTTAAATATTCTGGTTGGTTGGTTTTTGTATTTTTTTCAATACCACTAAACCCACGAACACATCCAGTAAACGATGTAGATCCAATACCAGTACAAGTAATGATCTCATCATTAATTTTTAGTAAACCCCATTGTGCTGGCCAACCATCTGTTGACTGCACATAGATTGTTTCATCAACACCACTAATATAGGATGTTAGTGATGTAAATCCAATAAGATTTCTTGTATTAAGATAATCTAGTCCCTTATATTCAACTAAATTATCAGCAATATCAACAGGACCTCCCTGATACTCCTGAGAGTAATAATACTGCTTTAGAAATTCGCCAAAATAAGGATTTTCAACGTCAATATATTCAGGAATTTGTCTCTGAATAATTTCATTGATTTTGACTTTGGATAGGGAGGTTTCAATCATCTGTTATCTTGTTTTCTTGCCGTTTTGATAGCTTGACTGAATATCAAATCTAGTTCCAGAAGTATTAGCACCTGATGAAATGCTATCTTGTTTCATGTAGAAATTACTCTTAGAAATATCTAATTGTAAGTACAATTCTTTTCTTGCCAAAACATCATTTGACAATGGAATTGCTTGAACTTCAATAATATTGTCTGGTAAACTTGTTGATGTAATATTTACAGTATCTATAAGGATTTCACCAGTGCTATAATTGACTGTTCCAAACTTAGTTGATAAAATATTGATTTCTTGATCAGTTATTTCTTGGAATAGGAATAGATTTCCAGTGCTTGATCCATTTACGACTTCATCTGAAAAATAACAAGTACCTTCTACTCCATAAACAGAAAATCCTGTGCTTTTTACGTTATAATTTTTCTTACCATTATAAAATTGATTATCAAAACATAATTCATACTGTGCAGATTGATTTATACGTGCGACAAGATCTCTTCTAATTCTTACAGTTGTAATATTAGAAGTAATTGCAGTATTGACGTTATCGATAAGTGAACAAGTTTTACTATACTTAAATCTACCACCAAATTGGTTCATTTCTGAACTTTTGGCATAAGAAGTAATGGCAGAAATAACATCTGTCTTTAAACTATTTGGATCACCGACAAAATTAGTGTTATAATAGACATAACTATTAATTTCAACATAAAGATATTTCAAATCCTCAAACTGCGGTACAATTCCAGCAACAGAATAATTTTTTAATGACTGTAAAAGTTGCTTTTTAGTAAAATCTGATAAGAAAGATCCATTTCTAGGTTTAGCGGCAATAAAAACTCGTCCATATTGCGGTGGATTTAAGTCTTCTCCACCATATGCACTTACACTTTCGATATTTGGATACAATGTCGGAAGAATTGCCTCATAATCGCTTGCTGTTACCGCTCTATGCTGCGATGAATATAGTCTAGGAGCATAATATTTGACACTTTCGACAGGTTCTATCTCATCTCCATTCTCAGATGGGACTTGTGCAGTCAAATCTACACTAAATGAGGTGATATTTGCATTATTTTCATCAAAAATCGTTCCTGCAAACCTAAAATCAGACACTCCATTGCCTTCTTTACCATTTGTCTTGATATAGGAAGCAGTAATTACGTTTCCTGACTGTAATTTTTTACCAAAAACGTCATCACCAAATAAAATTTCGTATTTTTCGTCTGTTGTTTCTTGAATTAGGTAAATGTTTGATGTAGAAGTGATGCCAAGAATATTATCTACGAGTTGATACTCAGTAGAAGTAGTATCTGTTGATGTATTTTTTACTCTAATACGTAAAGTTGATGTATCAACGCTATCATTTGGAATAACATAACGTTGATTTGGTTGAGAATTATTAACTATCCAAGAATTTTCTAGATATTGCCCTTGATAAACTTCTAAACTTCCGTAAGAAGTACCGTTATCTGCTGCTACGGTAACTTTTTCTGGTAAAGAGAAGATATAATTGACATCGGAAACACTTCCATTTGCGACAACTCCTGGTTGAAATGAAATTGTGTCCGTTGTTGTCGAAATTCCACTTACAAAAAAGTCTACAGTTGCTTTTGCTGCACGTTTTGAACGAGGAACGTATCCAATATTACGTGCAAGTGAA
>Ga0172372_10008220_pt1 | contig 13823 bp, 6 predicted proteins | sample LakKiv5m_2_FD_114544 | JGI IMG/M metagenome (GOLD analysis project Ga0172372, IMG submission 114544) | Freshwater microbial communities from Kabuno Bay, South-Kivu, Congo - kab_092012_9.5m | ecosystem: Environmental > Aquatic > Freshwater > Lake | place: Democratic Republic of the Congo...
CCAAATTGGAAATCCTGGGAGTGGTTTGCCTCCTAATTTCTCCCGCATCAAGACTACAAATTCATTCCATGCTTCAATCCATTCGATTTCAGTTTCATTTAAAGCAACTGCTTTTTTGCTTTTAGAATCGGTTAATTTCTCTAAAGGTAGATCCTTACCTAAATTCCATTTTTGAGGATCCCAATTCTTTTTTACTGAATCTAGATTTGGAATCTCGATGTTGTACTTAAAGTTAGTCACTCCTTTTGGTATCTTAGACGCCGCAATAAAAACACGATCTCTAACCTGAGGTCTACCACCAAACTCGGGGTGAATTAAGTGTGGCGAGACAACCATTGGTTCCTCACTCACTCGGTAACCTAAATCTCGCAGAGTCTTAATGATGACTTTCCACTCGTGCATATGTCGCGGACCAGCAATGTTTCTAACATTTTCGAGCAAAACTAAAGTTGGCTCTCTTGCTTCTATAATTTTTGCAATATTCCAGAACAAAGTACCTCTAGTTTCATCCATACCCATTTGCTTTCCGGACTTGCTAAATGGCTGGCAAGGAAATCCTCCAACTAAAACATCATGTTCTGGAACATTCATAACCTCGTCATTTGCAGCAAGAGTTATGTCTCCATCTGGCTTTAAATTCCAATTTCTCTCATAAATTCTTGCTGAGTCTTTATCCCACTCAGATGCATACACGCATTTCCCGCCCATCGAACCTAATGCAGCGTGAAATCCACCGATGCCAGCAAAAAGATCTATAAATGTAAATGCCATAAAAGAATTATAAGGTAGATTACGGACAATAAACAGGAGGGTTTCAGTTTAGACTACAAGTTGTAATTATCCAAGAAAAAGAGAGCAAAACAGCTGGAAGTGCATCCAGGTTATCAAATCCCTAAAGTCCTAATTCAAATGGAATTCCTAGTCAATTCAGCATACGAAAAAGGAATACCTCAATTAATTCATGCAAAGGAATTTCATGTCAGTCCACCAACACCCAGCATTTCTTAATTTGATGAAAATTAATCGCTAGATAATTCAATTTGAGAATTCCAACTAAATTCAACTTTTGTTTCACTATGAAAATGTAGATAATCAAACACTTTAATTTTACTTCCAACTCTTATTTCATACTCTTTAGGTATTCCAAAAATTTCAAAGACTTTTTTGCCATCTGCTTCACCGGTAATTAAAACAATTTGAACTTGCAAATCACTGATATCTTTAATCTCCTTGACTGTACCGTATATAAGAAGAGGATTACCGGCAGTGTTTACAATTTTTGCTTTTGAAAACTCACGGCAATTTGTCTTAAAGTTACAAAATAGGCAGTTTTCAAGCTTAGGTATGGCCGCTACTTTTCCAGATTCAAGTGCACCTAAAACTCTAATTATATCTTCCTTGAGCTCGACAAGAAATTCTCTATCAATTGAGATATCAAACACCTTATTAGCGCTGGCAACTATAGAACATTTTTTTACAGTTTCATCAAAAATAGACTCAATTAAAAGTATATAAAAGTGCATTTGAATTTTATGTTCACTTAAATCCATAGAGTCTTGACCAAATTTGTAATCAATCAGAGTCAAATTGCCATCATCCACTAAAACTAAATCTGGTTTTCCATGTATTCTAATTTTTGGATCGTCTAGGAATTTTTCAACCAAGGGAAAAGTTTTAGGGTTTCTTATTTTAGATTTCTCGATGAGATCAATTTGTAAACCCTGCTTTGGAGGCATTAGGCCTGAGCGTTTTAGCACTAAAGTTTTGGCAGCAACCTGCTGTTTAAAATACCCTTTCCATGTGGGTGGTGAGATCACTTTATTTGGAAACCATTGTTGCTGCATTGCATCAAACTCCGATTTGACCAATTCAGTCCACTTTAAATTGAACCAATCTATGAGCTGATCTTGTGACCAGTCTGCAGGATTCTGCACAGATGATTCCACTATCTTATGCGCAATTTTACCCAGCGCTGCTGTTGGGGAAGTTTTTAGAGATTTTGCTATATTTTTATCAATTGTAAACTGAGCTTGTTTGGGACATATCAGAAATTTTTTATATAGTGACGCACTAAGTCGAAGACTTGTTTTCATTAGATTTAAAATTAGATTAATTTTGAAATTACAGAATAAGGGCTTCGATTATATTGATACAGACTAGATAGATTTATGTCTGACAGAGCGAGTTCTCCCAATGCGGCTTCGACTAATTCTGCCGCTGATGGACCTAAATACTCAGAATTCTGTGGCCACAAGGGATGGACAAGAGCCACTCCTCTCCCATTAATTTCGTTTCTTAATACTGGCCAATCACCAATATTTTTGTAAGTTAAATTCAAACCCAGGTTTTCCACGCTAGTGATTGATTTAACCAAATTATGTGAATATTCTTGCCAGAGGTCAAGTCGCAAATTTTTTCCTTGAATGATCGCCACTACATCTAAAGCAAGCCGCCAATCTAATAGATTGTGACTTCCTCTATTGTTGTAACTACGTAAACAATCAGGACAGGAAGTATTACACCTTAAGTGTGGCGCATCTATCCAACGTGCACCATAGTCCTCTTCGAGTAACTTTAGAATCTCAGTGAAAGATTTTTTTGAAGCTACTTCAACAGAATAACCGGCACCATTTGCATGCGAATCAGCCATAAAAAGTTGTGCAGAACTCAAATCTGGATGTTTACCTTTTGTCTTTTGATAGCCGACGACAAATTCCTCGGCGTCGATTGCTAAATGCACCTTACAAGCGTTCCGAAATGCTTCAGCAAATGAGATATATGCAGAAACACCCGAAGCAATAAACCATTGTCTGTTATCAGCAACAATTAATTCGCCATGCAGGTGCTGCAACTCTGGATCAATTGTTGAAAATTGAAGAGTCATCGCATCAGTAGTTCGCATTTCTCCAATGGCTATTTCAATTGATTGTCCTGTTGCTTTGTTATTAAAATTTTTAGTTAAATTATCATCTACCATAGACCCGTCAAGCAATTTAGAAATTTTGAATTTTTTACCGCGATTATCATTCAAAGTAACTAATCTTGCTTGCTCATAAACTTTAAGTTTAGCTTTACCTATTGATATTTCTGATGTTGGTGAGACATCTGACGCAATAACCAATTTAGGCTGGCTAGACGAACCAAAGGAGTCAGCATCAAATTTATGATCTTGAGGGTTGTAGTCAGTTCTAAAACCTAGTGGCTCGTACATTTCAATGATCTCCATAGGCCATGCACAAACTGAGCAAAATTGGTTTGGCTTTGGACTCAAAATAATGCCATCACAACGATCACATTTTGCAATCGAGGTTTTGGGACCTAGCGGATCAATTGGCTTTGCATAGTTATTAGCCAACTCGAATGCTGCGAAACCAATTACTCTGTGGATTTGGTGGTCACTTGGCACTTCCGAACCTGGCGCAAACATAGATACTGCTGCATCTAATGGTCTGGAAGACAAAGAAGCGGAATCATCCAAGGCATTTGCAGGCTTTTTCTTATAAAGTTCACGAACCCGTGTAGGAAAACCAAACATGGGCAATAAACCATACTCGGCCAGAACTTCACTTAATTCAGCATCTGATCGATCAGCAATTCTTATGATTTCATCAATTTCCTCTATCAATTGTTGTCTAATCTGCTTGCCGATATCTTCAGCTTGTGCCTCAAAGGGAGTTTGGATCAATAAATCTCTTACATGAAGTGAAATATCCACTTCACTTTTCAATTTTTCACTTATCAACTTTCTATATTTTAAATTCCAATCATGAATTTTGCCAAATGAACCGTGAATATCATCCTTACTTCGATCAGGCTTATCACTCTGCTTCAAAGATGTATAAGCTCTGCGCAAAATCTCTGCATTTAGCACCCGCCGAACGACTGAGGCTCTTCCCATCTGTAAAAATGGTTCGGGCGGCGTATCACTGGTCATGCGTTGAGCATGCGTAAAGTAATACTCATCATGGGTTCTGTCTTTACATATAGTTACAGCGTAAGAATAAACTTGCCCTTGTCGACCAGCACGACCAACTCTTTGTTGGTAATTAAATCTTTGTGGGGGAACATTCGCCATCAAGGTTGCTCTTAATGAACCGATATCTACTCCCACCTCCATTGTAGTTGTAACACTTAGAGCATCTATTCCATGAGTTAATTCACTTTCTTTTGGTTTCTGCTTAAAAGCGTCGCCGCGAAAATACCGTTGACGTTCTCTTTGCTTACTCAATGGGCGAGTCTGTCCTGTTAATTCCTCAATCCGAAGTCGTTGAGGCTGCATTCTTGATAGCCAAGCAAAATAATCTGTGCTAAAAACATCATCTAGTTTCACCGCGATTAGCTTCAAGGAGTGACAGTTGCGCTTCAAACACACTTTGGCGCTTTCGTGTAAATGAGAATAAGAGCACCTTGTACAGATAAAACCCAAGCCTGTGCTGGGCAATATGGATATAGGCAAATTACCAGTTAATAATTGTAGATTCCATGATTCAATTAATCCAGATTTTTCGAGAGTAGTTTTTACCCAGCTCTCGAACGACACCAAATCTAAACCATGGTGACTAGCAACTGCCCTTAAATAGGACTTGACGGCACTTGGTGTTTTCTGGGCAATTTTCAAATCATTATTCCCTACATAATGCTTAGTTAACCCCAACATTCTTATGGTCGAATCAAGGACTTGATTTAAAGTTTCTGCCGAAAGAGTACTGAATGAATCAAAAGCACCTGTATAGTGAATATACGCAATTCCTACTGATTCCATATCTCGTTCAGCTTTTGCAAAAAGTACAATATCTGCGATATCGGCTCTCAACAAACTTAAATAATTTTTTTCTGCATCAACCCGTTCAGCATGACCTACTGGAGTCCATTCGCCATTTTTTGGCATAAATGCCCTATACCAAGGTTGATTATTAAAGTGTGCTTTAGATACTGAGGGTCCTGTGGGTGCTATACCTAGCTCGACCATGCGGGTAAGCATTTGTTTTGTGATATTTGTCCAAGATTTACCGGATTCGCTCTGTGCTATCTTATTAAGTTCACTCAGCCTGCCTGGATCCTCGGGTCGCTCCATCCCATCTTCTTTTCGCTTTTTTATTTCCGATATCTCATATTGCATAGCTTTGTGATCAATTTCATCTTTGGAATAGAGTTCCGCTGTAAATAACTGCCTTAATAAATCTGCATGGTGATTTGAGGCCACACCCCCTGCAGTGTTTGCAGCGTCATCTCTACTATCGGTAAAAACTATCGTCTTAAATGAATCGAATTTGTCATTGATCGGCTGCATCAATGACCTAGTTAGCTGTGATAGCACAACCTGTACTGCTATCGATTGACCGGTTGTATGGGCTCGAATTGGTGACTTAACATTAATTTCATCCCAGTAATTATCTAAATTATTGCCCTTACCTTCTCCACCACATGACGGACATTTGATTGGTAGTGCTGGATAATCCTGACCAGCATCGATACCAGAACCTGCTCTAATGATCATCCCAGCCACATTGTTGGGATCAGAATTTCTCTGGCCGAGTAACCCCCAAATCGAATTTAATGATGCGGGTACAAAACTAAACTCAACAGTAGTTTTTGCCCCGCCAGTTACAGCCGGACCTTGCCTATTCCATGGTGGTACATCAGTCTTTTCATTGGGCCAAAACCACTGATAGCCTCTGTTGCCTCTTTTAAATACCGGCTCCTTACCTGCCGAATCTGGGACATTTTTCGACAGAGATCCAAGAAAATTTCCACCCTCATTGTCAAGGCTTTCTACAACATATCCCCCAAGTGAAACATCACCACAATCGAAGCAATAGAGCAACTCTAAAACTCTTGAAAAACAGGAATCACAACTTACTGCTGGTAAATCAAATAACTTACCTATTTTCCTTCCCTCATACTCAAATCCAGTAACTCCCGAACAACTCGGATTACAGCAAGCCCACAATCCTCTAGGAGTGCGAAAAAATATGTGCCCTCTTAGTTTAATTATTTCTGGGTCACTACTTCTACCAATTCGATCTAACATTATCGACATCGCTTTTAAATTTTCTTGACTACTTGATCCAAACAATTTGGCAGTTAGTGCATCTATCGTTTTAGCAATAAATTGAGTGTCTGCTACTTTACAAGCGTTGACAATTGCAAGTGATAATTGCATATCAGAATAAGCCTCAGACTTTAATTTATTCCTGTCTAATTTAGGAGCATCAGGCACCAATTTAGGTTTACCAGATGTCACTAAAAAAGATTTTTGTTTGGCACCAAAAAAGTCAGCTGCAAATTGCTTACCCTTTGTAATATCAGATATTGAAGCAGAAGTAGATAGAAACCGAATCTGGTCAGATTGTGGAGATAGACCAATACGTTGTAAAAAGTTTCGTACAACCATTGCTACTTCACTACCCTGAGTCCCTCGGTAAAGGTGCAACTCATCAACAATAAAAGAAAGAGTGTTTGACCTATTACTTTCTAACCACTGATGAGTTTGATTGAATATTTGATCTTCTTGATCCCGCATCAACATTGCATTTAGCATTGAATAGTTGGTCACTAATATATCGGGTGCTGTCGATACCATATCCCAACGTGCTAACATTTCATGACTCCGTGGATTTGAAAATTGGTCCATAACTTCTTCAGATCCCCCATCAGCAATGAAATCATCAAACTCTTCCTGCATTTTTTGAATCTCACTACGATCCTTAATTAATTTTTCACTATTTCTAGTAGGTGATGAACCACTACCCAGAGTAATTCCGGTATATCGACCAAACCAAATGGGTTTATCTGGGTTCGCTTTGTTGATTTGCCGTATTGCTCTGCGTAAACGAGTTATTTGATCCTCTACTAAAGCGTTTGTTGGATATAAAATGAGTGCTCGGATCCCCGGTTGGCGAGTTTCACTTTTCCTTAAAGGTGACCAACCATTATTAGGTCCCTCCCACCACCTATTAGGCCCAGGTTGGTTCGACCAGTTGGCAGTTTCCAGGGCGATGTTTAGAAGTGTTGGAAGAAGAAAAGATTCAGTTTTTCCAGAACCTGTACCAGATGTTACAACAACATTTTTTTCTTCAGAATTACCAAAATAAGCCTTAAGGACATCACTTACATGTTCACGTAAAAAAATATCCTGGCCCGGTTTAGTGAATTTTCCAAAAAGTGACAATCCCACAACTTGTGCAATTTCTTGATCTAATTTCAACTCTGCAATCAATTCAGCATAATTCACAGTTGCGTCATAGTTCAAGACTGGCTCTAGGATTACATCGGCTAAAAGACGTCCTTTTTTCGTAAGCAAAGATCGCCGCTCATCTAAAAGTTTTTGATCGCGTAACCAATACTGTGTGTCATAGTATTTAAGGTATGCGTCAAGCAATTCTTCTGAAAGTGAAATAGGATTCAATTGTTTGTTTGTATCCATTATTGACCCCCTAATCTCTCAGCAAGTAACTCAGCTAGTTCCGGTGAAATGTCTCTGTATAACAGATATCTTCCAGATTGATCAACCGTGGGCAAATAACCTGATGCCAGAACAGCCCCACGCCCGTAAATGCCGGGTAACGGCGCTCCTCGAGGCACCGTGATTTGCAATTCGTTTTTTCTATAGGAAAATAGTGGTACCCGATTTAATGCGGCGCTACAATAAAATTTGGCAAAATCCGCTGAAACAAATCTTACCGAGTCATTTCCAAGATCCTCTTGAGTCACAACTATGTACTGCTTTCGGTAGTTACTAATAACACGATAACCACCAACCTTATTTGGTAAGCCGGCAGAAATCGGAGTCCAGGCATTTTGTTCTGGCGAGTAAACACTAATCTCGTCATAAACACCAGGGCGCACTGACGGTAATGCGAGTGCAACGGTCTTTATGTCTGGTAACATTTTTGCGATACTTATAGAGGGATTTTCAATAACTGTGGCGGGAATTTCTAATTTTTTCAAAGTAGAAACTAGTAATGTATTGTCTACATTTAAAATTGATATTCGTGCAACCCCTTCATTTTGGTGAACAAGTTGATAATTCTGCGCTCCAAGGTGAGTTTGCATTTTAACCTGAAAGGAGTTTGGCCAATAGCCAGTTACAAAATGATCGCGTATGCCTTTTACGATTACCGTTGGATTTATCTCCCAGCCTGAGACTTGAAAATTTCTGTCGCGTGCCACATCAATATGGGCCAATTGCTCCAAAGTCCGTACAAACTCATACCTGAATAAGGCCGATGGATCGACATTGGAGGCAATCGTAGAAATGTACCCATCAGAACCCCCACCCAGATGCATTAATGCATCAAAAGCTAACTCTCTTGAGATTGTATAGTGATCGACAACTGGCAAGGAAGTGATATCAATTTTTGGAATAGGTACTGATGAAAGCTTAATTGATTTTTTATCCTGAGTTCGTTCAAACATTCTTGCAGCTGACCAATAATCTGCAGGCGAGCGTTTAGTTAACCCACAATACTCACAAGTGCCAGTGATCTTACCTCCCTTCACCCTTTCAAAGCCTGTACCAGCTTTGTTGGCCCTTGCATCAGGTAATAAAAATCTGTGATTTCCCTTCTCAAAACAAGGAAATTTATCCGCAGAAGGTAGTTGGAAATTCTTGATTTCTGAATTAATAATTGCAACTTTTAACCCCCACCACTCATTCGATTGCGGCACTCGTGTTGAAAAATCTAACTCAGTGTTATCTTTATACGCTGAAACAGCACCGTCAATGTAAAAAATCTCTTGCTCTTGATAGGCAGATGCATTTAATACAGCCTTTGCGGAATCTGCTAAATCATAAACTAGTCGGTCTTTTTTTCTCCAGGTTTGTTGATCTGGTGAGTCTGCGGATCTAAAGTAAAGTGATTTCACCGCTTCTGGTTCTGGAGAATCATCTACAAAAATTGAAACTCTATAATCGCCATCAGGCAATGTTTTTTTCTCAATAACATGAATTATTGTTGGTTGCAAATAATCAGTCTCTTTACTATAGGTTACTTCGCCATCGACAAACTGTTCAATTCTAATTCTCAACTTAGTTGCCCCAACAAAAGTGGCTCGAATTTCAAGGCCCGCCGCACTATGCCATTTTGGCAGGCGTCCCGGCAGTTGTAACCCTGATGAAAAAGTTAATGACCCGGAACGAGTTGGTTTCAATGCCTCAAGATTTACATTTTTTACAAGGTCTGCTTGTGGTGACTGAAGAAATTCAACCTCTGAGAAAAGCAGCCAACCTTCCGGTAAACCTGGAAGTTGAGTTGAATTACTCTCCTTCCAACCACCACGCGCACAATCTTTTATAATTTCACTGACAACGTGGGTTAAAGTCATGAAATCTTGCACTAAAATGAAGGAGCGGACTCCAATCTCGATTCTTTCAACCTCTCGATATCTTCGTGTTAAATCATCTAACCTTAGCACCACCACTTTTTTTGGAGGACGGCTAACTCTTGCGCTTGTGCCAACCTGAACACTTAAACCTTTTTCCAATAAATCTTGAGCGGTTATCGGTAAGACACCAACGCTTGGCCTGTACCAACCAGATGGATCAGATGAAACTGCAATTGGATGCAATTTGTCCATTGAATCAAGTACGTCGACCGATTGATTATCAGAAGAGTCAAGACCTGATACCGCAAATGAAATATTCAATTTTGTAACAGGAAAATTCATCTGGGTTACTTCGAGTCGCACTATCAATTCATCCGTGAAGGAATTGCCGTCATCTGAAATAGTTCTAGGTACGCTTCCATCCCAAAGTTCCAACTCACGACAGACAATTGAGCACATTCGCTGACGAGCATCACTCTGCTCCCATAGTTTTCGAAATGGACGACTTGGTGTTCGGGTGTAACTTAAACCTTGTTCCTCTGCAGAAACCCATTCATCAATAATTGATTCCATGTCACTTGGCACAACGCTTGCAAAAGCTGCAAACCCACGTTTACGAAATAAACTCGGCAGTTTTTTTCTATCTCCTGAGCGAATTAAGGCTTGCGATAGCGGAAAACCAATATGCCGTTTAGAACCAATACTTTTAGCGGTGCCAATACCCCGTTTTTGTTGATTGCTTACATCCAACCATTGATTATAAGAATTCCAGATAAAATCTGAGTACGTGCGATAACTGCTATCTAAGTTCTGAAGATTTTCGCTTCTTAGTAAATTTCTTAGTCTGGGGTAATATGCGAGAGGGTCAAAACTACCTTCACCGCCCATATCGACAGCGGCAAATGTCAAAACTAACAAAAAAGGAATTTCTGGATAATCCAGGTGACTCGAATAGACTTTTTTTTCCCAGTTTTTTAGATTTTCGTATATTCCGATCAATGGATCACTTTGAGTTCCTGTTTGTTCAATACGTTCTCGCACGAGCTCAACAATGTTTTTTCGAACTTCTTCTTCAGGGCAGCCAAATAAGTTTGCAATTTTTAAATTGTTAACATCATCTATTTCAACATAAACCGGTAAATAGGAAAATTCCTTAGTGAAGAGAGTTTCACATAAGAGATCATTTAAGTCTTCATAAGTGATATTTTTCATGAAAATATTGCTCGCTTAGCGTAAAAACGAAAATGCCCTCTAATGCAATCAGTAAGGCTAAGATCTTGAGCCCAAGTAGAATAAAACGCTCGCATATTCCGATTTATTTTAGTCACAGATTTTGAAGTGATTTTCTTCGGAGGCTTATTAAGGAATCAGTTATGAATTTTTCAATATTTGAATTGCTTTCAGCTTCAATAGCAACAATTGTAGAAACGCGAGACCTACTTAAAGCAATATATCCGTAGTTTTGGATAGGACCTTTCGATTCCCCAGAGTCAGTATTACACCAATCCTCTAACTTGCCTAAATCAAAAAGCAGTACATGAGAAGCACTTATTCCACGTAAGTTTTGCAGACGAACTATTCTTATGGAGCCTTCTTCTGGTATTAAACGTCTGTTTGTTGGCGAAACCAAGTCTAGAATATTGATTTTGATATTTCTTGATATATCTTCGAGAATTTCCATGATTAATGAATAACTTGATTTTAACTTTACCGTATCGCCACTGACGCCAATCAACAAATCTCGACCACGATTTACCTCTCGGGCATCTTCTATAGCGCTTAAAATTATGTCCATTATTGAGTTCTTTTTTTCTTCTCCACTAGCAATTCTGACAACTCTTAAATTGTTTGTGTTGGTTGGTAATTCTAGGTTTAATTCCCACTCATTTTTATTAAATGTCGATGATTCAAGTTTCTTTGACAGCCATAACTCACTATTTTGTAGATCTGGATAATTTTCCCAGAAATTTTGTGACATTAAAAATGCTCGACTTGAATTACGAAAAGAGCGTCTTAATTTTTTTCGTTCTGCTTTGTCTATCCATTTTCTTAACCACGGTGCTGGGTTTCCACCCTCACGCATCCATATTTCTTGACCCTTACCATAAGCAATAAACCACGATGCGGTTGGCCTAGCTAATTTTTCTAGCAGCATGAACAATGCCTCTGACATATCTTGGGACTCGTCTATCAAAATGGTGTCATATTGATTTGATGTATAACCTTCGTTGGTATCTAAGGATTTAAGAATCTCACTTACGACTTCCTTAGGAGTCTTATACTCATTGGGTGAATTTGCATCTGAGCCCGACTTGTAGGGACTCCAGTTGTGGTGAATGGACTTATAAAGTTCCCATTCATCAAATACATCAATCACTCCGTAGTTGATATTTTTGCCTCCTAGAATTTGGTATTCTCTACGCTGTTCAGCGGCAAGCACTTTACTAAAACACACATGAACGACACTGCCTCCGGCATTGGCATGCTGCAATCCAATTTCTCGCAAAATAGTTGATTTTCCGGTTCCGGGTGGCCCCTCAAATGAGACCTCATACTTGTTTGGAGGCGGATACTTCTGTGCTAATTCTTTTGAATCAAGCACTGAGCGCTTGATCTCTTGACTTAGCGAATCATTCTTTATCTCATATTCCTGGGTCGGAGAAATTGCCTCTCTAAATAATTCAATATTTCCATGCACCCCAGTTCTCGTCGCCTTTGGTGGTGGAGTTCCCAAGAGTGGATCGTCCCAAAATAATTTCAATCTAGATTTAATACTTCGATCTGTCACTAAATCATCCTTAAACATCATTGATTTTGTCTGAATTCGTATTTGCTCTTTATTGAATTTTTTAATCCACTCAGTTCTCAAAATATTGGGCCAAATAACGGTAGTTTGCAAAAATGGCATATCTTCCTTACTTTTCATATCTTTTCCATATTGCCTCAGATAATTTTTCATTCGAATTTGCACATTTTTAATTTGGGAGACAGGGTGTTGACGTTCTTCGTTGGAAGACAAAATTAATCGTGTTCCATCAAAAATTTTTATATCTTCAAGTTTTAGCCCTTTCACTTCTGCCAAATAGATACCAAGATCTGGGTGGTAGATGATTAGATCACAATCACCAACAGGGGCTATGTAATTGACGTTGAACCAAAGCTCAAGTTTCTCATCCTCTAATTTCTCTAGGGTTTTACCAAGTTGATATTCAGAATAATGACCGTCAACTTTTGGAGGAAGTTTGGTATGAATTTTAGGCGACATCTAGGTCGACAAATTCTTTGAGTGTAAGCCAATAATTTAAATTATGGATTGAATCATGTTTATTCATTCTGGACGCCTTCTTCTTCACTGGGCCAAACTCCATCCCGCTCCACGATCTCAATCGTATCGCTAGGTGCTATTCCGTATACATCCCGCAGTGTCTTAGTAAAGAGCTGGGCCACTATTTGAGGTTCGGCATAATCCTTGTTTAAGAACTTGAAGTAATTGGGAAAGCCAGTTTCATCGCTTAACTCCCAACCAAGCTCTGCCATGGTGTTTTGGGCATCTGGGGATAGCGGCGGGGTGAGGAATTTGTTGCTAACCGCCTCAATAGTCATCGCCCGGTCATCCTCATAACAGATCTGCAGATATGGCTTACATTGGGTGTATCGATCTGAGTAAGTTTGAATTATAAGTAGATCATCGGCATGAGCGATTGCGGTGGCTAGGAGATTTGTAATCTCAAGCCACTCCTTTTCTATGGCAATTGCTTGGTCTGGGATGGAGAAAATATCCTCCAAGAGATCATCCACATTATTTAGCTTCATTACTACTCCTTGCATCTTTATCCTCAACACCATGCATTACAGACCAAACTTTGGCTAAGGTATTTGCAAAAGCCTTACTACGAGTAACGGCAACCTCAGATTTAAAGTTCTTGTAATCGATAAGACCAGCTTGGTTATGTAGATAATTCTTAAACTGATCTTTTGATAACAACAGGCGGTATGGATAATCCGCAGTGGGGGTACTGCGGATATCCATGTTGTAGCTCTGTGCCAGGAGAGAAAGGGAGAAACGATCTCTAGCACGAACCACTAGGTGATCAGCATCAAATTCAACGATGCTGATAAAACCGGTAGTTGTAAAGAGCCACATGATCAGTTACTTACTGATCTCTTGTAGAGATGAAGGTGCTAAGAACTGTGCACCCTCGCTCTTTAGCCACTCAACGTAATGATTATTGAAGAGGGCAATCTCAGCCCGGTTTTTGCGAATCTGCTCAATTGCAGTTTCTGCATCAAGACCAGTACTCATCATGATTAAAGCTGTTACTAAACCGCTTCGATTTAAGCCAGCTTGGCAGCGAACCAAAACACGATCCCCAGATAGCCAGCGGTTATAACCAAACTCAACCGCTTGCTTTAGGCGATCTAGATCAATTTGCGATATGTCAGAATCATAGATTCCATATCGGAATTCTTGGACCTTCCAATCTGCTGGATTTGCC
>Ga0172372_10008222_pt1 | contig 13820 bp, 13 predicted proteins | sample LakKiv5m_2_FD_114544 | JGI IMG/M metagenome (GOLD analysis project Ga0172372, IMG submission 114544) | Freshwater microbial communities from Kabuno Bay, South-Kivu, Congo - kab_092012_9.5m | ecosystem: Environmental > Aquatic > Freshwater > Lake | place: Democratic Republic of the Congo...
CGCCCACGTTGTCGCCCACGTTGTCAGCGATCACTGCCGGATTGCGCGGATCGTCTTCGGGGATACCCGCCTCCACTTTGCCGACCAGGTCTGCCCCGACGTCGGCTCCCTTGGTGAAGATTCCACCTCCGAGGCGCGCAAAGATCGAGATGAGCGAACTGCCAAAAGCCAGCCCCACGAGTGGCTTGATCACTTCATGCAAGGCGGCGCCGGGCGCGGCGGTCTGCAAAAGAATCAGGTAGTACCCGGCAACGCCCAGCATGCCCAGTCCCACAACCAGCATGCCAGTGATCGCGCCCCCCTTGAAGGCCACATCGAGTGCTTCGTTCAGACCCGCGGTGGCGGCCTGCGCGGTGCGGACATTGGCGCGCACCGAAACATTCATGCCGATGTAGCCTGCAGCGCCGGAAAGGATCGCGCCGATCGCAAAGCCGACTGCCGTGGAAGTGCCCAGCCCTGGTACTGCCAGGATCACAAGAAAAAGCGCCACGCCCACGATGCTGATCGTGCGGTATTGCCGATTGAGATAGGCCTGGGCCCCTGCCTGGATCGCTGCAGCGATCTCCTGCATCCGGGCATTGCCGGCGGGCAGCCCCGAAATCCATCGGCTCTGGACAACGCCATAGAGCACCGCAGCCACGCCGCAGACCAGAGACATCCATAAGCCGGTTGTGCTTGCCTCACCCATCTCAACTCCCCATGTTTGAACCGTCCACGCGTGCTACGACGGACGGGCCGGATCGTTCTCTGGCCGCGTGACCATCCACTGCGAAACCACAGATTCAACCGGACACGATGGCCGAGATGGCCGATGTGCGCGTAACGAAGGACGCGTTGGCGCGCCCCTCAAGTCTCAGCGAGCCCGAGCCGCAGGCTAAACCGGCAAAGCTCCCGGATCCGGAGTCTGGATTTTACGCCGAACTGCACACAGGCCGACTGCCGGGGTGCGAGGCACCCCGAAGCGTGATCCGCAGGGCGCCGTGAGGGCCGGCCAGCGGGGGCCTGCAGGCCGAGGGCCGGTCAGCGGAGGGCCTGCAGGCTGAGGACCGGTCAGCGGAGGGCCTGCAGGCCGTGGGCCGGTCAGGCGAGCGCGTGAAGTACCCGCTCGCTGATCACTTCGACCGCGCCCTGGCCGGAGATGCGGCGGTACTGGGGCGCTCCTGCGGCACCACTCTCGGCCCACTTGCCGTAGTAGTCCACCAGCTGCCGCGTCTGCGCATGGTAGACCTCAAGGCGTTTGCGAACCGTTTCCTCCCGGTCGTCGTCGCGCTGGATCAGGTCCTCACCTGTCACGTCGTCCTTGCCCGCAACCTTGGGTGGATTGAAGGTTACGTGGTAAGTCCTGCCGCTTGCGGTGTGCACCCTGCGGCCGCTCATCCGGCTGATGATGTCGCTGTCGGGCACATCGATCTCAAGCACATAATCGATCGCCACGCCCGCGTCCTTCATCGCCTCAGCCTGCGGAATCGTGCGCGGGAATCCGTCGAAGAGATAGCCGTTGGCACAGTCGGGCTGCGTGAGCCGATCCTTGACCAGCCCGATGATGATGCCGTCCGACACAAGACCTCCGGAGTCCATGACCTTTTTGGCTTCGAGCCCGAGGGGACTGCCGGCCTTGACTGCCGCGCGCAGCATGTCGCCGGTGGAAATCTGCGGGATGCTGTGGGCCCTGGTGATGACGGCTGCCTGGGTACCTTTGCCCGCTCCGGGCGGCCCTAAGAGAATGAGACGCATGATCCTTGCTCCCTGAATTGGTGATGACGGTGAACGACGCTGACCCGATGCCGATGCCTCGGTGGGGCAGCGTACTCCATGGTATTCAGCCGTCAAGCCCTACTTTGGAGTGCGCAAGAAAGAGTTTGCGGACCAGGGCAAGATCTTCAGGCGTGTCAACCCCGGGCGCTGCGGGCTGGTCGAGCCGGTGCACAAGGATTCGGTGTCCGTGCCACAGCGCACGCAGTTGCTCGAGCGATTCCAGACGTTCGATCGATGGCCGTTCCAGATGGCCGTAGCGCGCGAGAAAGTGCATCCGATAGCCATACACCCCCACATGGCGCAGAACCGCCTCGTCCTCGCTCGAGCGCCTGGCGTCGCGGTCGTGGGGAATCAGCGCGCGCGAGAAGTAGAGCGCGTTGCCGCAGTGCGAAAGCACCACCTTCACAACGTTGGGGTTGGTCCAGGACTGCATTTCCTCGAGAGGATGCGCGGCGGTCACCATCGCGCAGTCGGGATGGGATCGAAGCAAGCCGAGCAGGGCGTTGATCAGGCTGGCTTCGATCAACGGTTCGTCGCCCTGCACATTGATCACGGCGTCTTCGGGAGCAAGGCCGAGTCGTTGCGCTGCTTCAGCGATCCGGTCGGTGCCCGAAGCATGCTCGCGTGAGGTGATCAGTGCATCGACCCCGAAGCTGCGAGATGTGTTGAGCACTTCCTCGGAATCCGTGGCCACGATCACATGATCGGCCGCGCTGCGCCGTGCCGCCTGCGCCACGCGTACCACCATCGGAAGCCCGTGAATGTCGGCGAGCGGCTTTCGCGGGAGCCGGGTTGACTCGAGGCGAGCCGGAATGATGACCCAGGAAGCCAGGGCGCGGCGCCTCAGCCCTGCGGGTCCTGCACCTGAGGCGCACCTGCAGCAGGCGAAGCCCCCTCGTGGGGATCAGCTGGGTCGAGTTGTCGCGCCTGATCAACCATCATGATCGGGATGCCGTCGCGGATCGGGTAGGCAAGACGGTCGATGTCACAGATCAGCTCCTGCGCACTGCGGTCGTGCCGGAGCGCGCCCTTGCAGATCGGGCAGGCCAGAATCTCAAGCAGTCGCGGATCCACCGATCAATTGCTCCAGCCAGGTGAGTAACTCGGCGGGTACTGTTTCGTCCTGCACCAGGACACAACCGTGTTCGTACAGGTCGCCATATTTTACGGCGTCCTTGGCGGTGAGAAGAAAGACCTCCGCGTTGGCGCTGCCGGGCAAGTCGCGCAACCCCGCCCGCCGATGATCACCCGGGAGTAGCCAGCGTGCTGCGATTCCCACCTGGCTGCACTGCGTCATCAGGTGCCCGGGATTGGCGATCCCGGCAAGGCCGAGGACCTTGCGCCCCTGCCACAGGGTCTGCATCTCGACCAGACTCGGCCAGCGTTCGAAGGGCGGAGGCGCCAGACCCGCTTGCGGAGTCCCCCTGGCAGGGTTCGTGCGTATCCCGGCGCGCAGCGGTACATGGCTGGATAACGATGATTCGCCCGACATCAGGCCCTTCCACTCGTTCCAGGGAACCACGCGAGGGACTTCGAGGTCCCACCGCTGCAGGCGATGCGCCAGCGGACGCAATGCCGTGGTGTTGGAACCCGCCGCGCTGACGTCGAGCGCCGCTTGCCCGGGAGCATTTCGAGGGCATCGCAGGACAAGCCAATCGCTCGGCAAACGCGATGCAAGCGGTTCGCGCAAGGGCCCCAGGGGCAGGCAGCGGCGATTGCCGAGTCCACGCGGGTCCACCACAACGATCTCTCCGAGGCGCGGGAGGCCGCTATGCTGCATACCGTCGTCCGAGAGGATCAGATCGAGATCCGGATCGGCCTCGAGCAAGCGCAGCAAGGCCTGTCTGCGGTTTCGGCCAACGCCGACCGCAGCACCGGTCATCAGACCCAGGAGCACAGCCTCGTCCGACCACCCCGCCTCCCAGGCTGCATAACCGCCCGCTGCGCGGGCGCGGTGGGGCTCGAGCACACCTTCGCGGCTCCCGCCGTAGCCATTGCTCAGGAGGGCAACCCGAACTCCCTGCCGCCGAAGTGCGCGCGCGAGGGCGATCACGACCGGTGTCTTTCCGCTGCCCCCCACAACCCAGTTGCCGATCACCACCACTGGCGGGCTTTGTGTGCGCGGCCTCACGATCGCCCGTTGGCGTTGCTGAGCGTAGAGCCGTGTTGCGGCGGCGAGTCCGTGGGCCAGCGGCGATCGGGCAAGCATCCAGGCAAGACCCCTGGCGGCCAGCGACTCCGCAGGAGGCAAAGTGGGTTCAGCTTCGTAGAGCCGGCTGCCGTTGGGGTCTTCGCCAGGGTACCAGTGACGCAGCAGTTCGCGCTCGAGCGCAGCCCGCAAACTCATGGGTGGTTGTCAGGTCCCGGACGAATGGTTGCTGCAGAAGAGGCGTGCACTGCTCTGTGGACGCGAGGTCCTGAAGGCGGGCGGGGCAGGCGCACCCTCAGCGGGAGCGGCCCCCCCAAAGTCTGAACCGGCACGTGCATCACACTCTGGAGAATACGCTGCCCGACAGGCGCCAGCGTTTTGTGTCGATCGGGCAGCCGACGTTTCCACATTGGATGGCGTCCTCGAGCACGGGGGCAGCTACCCGAAAGTCATTCACAGTTTCTGTGGATAAGTCTGTGCAAAGCCTGTACCCTCGCATGCCAAGGCCTTGAATTTCCAGCACAGATCCGCATTGCCAAAAAAATAGTCAGAAAAAAAAGGATTCAAATTCAATGCTTTACGAGTATCCTCCTCTTGGCCTTGATTGGGCTTCACCCTTCTCCCCTGTAGGACCCCGCTTGTGGAAAGTTCATTCCGATCAAGGACTCCGGCGCAAAGCCCGCGACCTTTCCGGGTTGCCGAAACCGGCGATGCCGGGGTGTACCCGGGCGAGGTTCTCGCCGTGTCGGAACTCGTACTTGCGCTAAGCCGCCTGCTCGAGCGCAGCTTCTCCACGCTCCGGGTGGGCGGGGAGATCTCCAACCTGAGCCTCGCCGGTAGCGGGCACGTGTACTTCAGCCTCAAGGATCGCGCTGCGCAGATTCGCTGCGTGATGTTCAGGGGCCGGGCACTCTCGCTCGAGTTTCGTCCGCGCGACGGCGACCAGGTGGAGGTGCTCGCGCAGGTCTCGATGTATACCCCGAGGGGCGAGGTGCAACTGCAGGTTGAACAGATGCGCGCCGCTGGCAAGGGGGATCTTCAGCAGCAGTTCCTCGAGCTTCGCGACCGGCTGCAGCAGGAGGGGCTTTTCGACGCAGCGCGCAAACGCCCCTTGCCCACGCACCCGCAGCGTATCGGGCTCATTACCTCGCCTCAGGCGGCGGCGCTGCAGGATGTGGTGGTCACGCTTGGCCGGCGCATGCCTTCGATTCCGGTGATCGTCTACCCTTGTCTGGTGCAAGGCACATCGGCTCCGGCGAGTCTGGTTGCAGCGATCGAAACTGCAAACCGGCGCGCCGAATGCGAGGTCCTGCTTCTGGTGCGTGGCGGAGGTTCCCTCGAGGATCTCTGGGCCTTCAACGATGAGGCGCTTGCGAGGAGCATCGTTGGAAGCCGGATTCCGATCGTGAGCGGCGTGGGTCATGAGAGTGACGTCACGATCGCCGACTTCGCCGCCGACCGGCGCGCAGCCACCCCCACAGCCGCAGCGGCCGAGGTTGCGCCTGATCGGGCGCAGGTTCTGCGCGGGCTGCACGCTAGCGCAGATCGACTGCGCCGCGCCTGGGCAGCAGCTTTCACGCGGCATGAGCAGCGCATCGATCTGTCGGCCCGCCTGCTCAGACCGCCTTCGGCGCTTGCCCGCGAACGTCAACTGAGGCTTGAAGCCCTCGCAGCGCGCCTTTCGCCCCCTCGGCTCGATCGATTGCAGCACAGGCTGGTGCGCAGTGGCGACGCATTGCTTCGATCCATGCGGGTCCGTCTGGCCACCGAAGCGCGCAGCCTCGATGCTCGGACGGCGCAACTCGAACTGGTGGATCCGCAGCAGGTGATCCGTCGTGGCTACGCGATCCTGCGCGACGGCTCCGGGGTGCTGATGCGTGCCCCGGAGCAACTGCACGAAGGCCAGGAACTGGAAGTCTCGCTTGCGCAGGGCGAGGCGCGGATCAGGCTTGCCAGCGCCCAGGAACTCTGAGGGACGGTCAGGGCCCGCCGAAGTACTGGGCGTTGCCGATACGGCCGCCAACCTTGATTCCCTTGCTCGCAAACCACCCCTTTTCCATTTCGAGGGCGTAGCGCACTGGCTCGACCGCGCAGTGACTGTCGTCGGTCCTTGGCTTCATGTCGGCCATGTTGACAACGCTTCCGTCGTCGCGAAGGAAGGCGATGCTCAGCGGAATGAGGGTGTTGCGCATCCAGAAGCAATACGGAGCCTTGTCGCGGAACACAAAGAGCATGCCCTCGTTGGTCCCCAGCTTGTCGCGGAGCATCAGTCCGCGGCTGCGCGATTCGTCGGTTGACGCGACCTCGGCAATGATCCGGTGCATGCCCGCTCGCAACTCCACGCGGGGCAGCGCCCCAGCGGGATTGTGCGGCGGCACGGATTGCGCAACCTCGAGCCGCAGCGACGTGTCGGCGTGCAGGGGCGCCTGCGCTGGGTGCAGGATGAGGATCAGGCATGCAAGATGCGTGATCCCTTGGCGGAGCACTCGGCCGGAACATCGGCGCTGTGGGGCAGGCTTGCCTGGAAGGGCTGTTTTCATGCGGGACTGCTGCGCGGCCATTGCAAGGCTTTCAGAATACCCGGCAGGCGATGGCTCGCCCGATGGCACCAAAGAAAAAGGCAGGGCGAGAGCCCTGCCTCAGGCACGATGCCGAAAGCCTCCTGAGCCGCTCAGCCCCGATGGCTCGACCACGCCCGAAGGACTGAAGGGCCGTGAGGCCTGAGCGTTCGTGATTACTTCTTTTGCTCTTTCTTGGCGTCGGCCTTCTTGTCGTCCTTCTTGGCATCGGCGGCGTAGGCGGCGCCCACGGCGAACAGGCTGGCCATCAGGATTGCGATCAGTTTTTTCATGATTTCCTCTGGTTTGAGAGTTGAGATTGACCAATCGGTCACTAGCTTCAACGCGGAGCATACGCATCGGTTGACAGCAGGACCGAAGTTTAGTGACGAGACCACGCGAGTCCCAAGTAAAACATCGGGTGAGCTTTCGCGGTGCAGCATTCGCGCAACATGCCGGCGCGGCGCCTGGCCTGGAAACAAAACGACCGGCAGGTGCCGGTCGCAGATAAAAGCCGGGAAAGCCCCAGCGTTGGGCCTCGCGGTGGTCGCCGCGCTGGGCCCAGTGACGGGCCCAGCGGTGGAGACCCTCCGCAGGGCAGGCAGTCAGGCAGAAGCCTGGATGTTTGAAGCCTGCTTGCCCTTGGGACCCTGGACCACGTCGAACTGCACACGTTGGCCCTCCTTGAGGCTGCGGAACCCGTTCATCTGGATTGCCGAGAAGTGTGCAAACAGATCCTCTCCGCCCTCATCAGGCGTGATAAAGCCAAAACCTTTGGCGTCATTGAACCACTTTACCGTACCGGTCGCCATTGTAAATCCATCCATCAGAAATAAAAACGAAGACATCCCGATCTTCCGATCGAAAACCAGCGCCCACCGAAGATCACGAAAACCCCCGTCGACCCCGGGATTCTCAGCGCTTGTCATCAAAGCGTCAAGCGAATTGCCTGCGACGACCCGTGCGGACCCTGCCGGTCGGCCCTGAGAGCAGCGTTGACGGCTGCGGCTATGGTGTGGATACAACAAAGACGCCACGATCCCCCAAGCCGCCTGGTTTTCCTTCGCATCAGGCCAGGTGCCCTTGCGCCCTCACAGCTTGGCGCGAGCGCATAGAATCCGGTTATGTCGATTCCGAACGCTCCAGGTACAGTGCTCGAGAAGCAGGAGGTGCAGATCAAGCCTCCGCCGCTCTATCTCGTGGTGCTGCTCAATGACGACTACACACCCATGGAATTCGTGATCGTCGTACTGCAGAAGTTCTTTAATATGGGTCGTGAGAAGGCCATGCAGGTCATGCTCAAGGTACACAGGGAGGGTCGTGGGGTTTGCGGGCTCTTTCCCAGGGATATCGCAGCGACGAAAGTCGAACAGGTCTGCGGGTTTGCCCGTCAATACCAGCACCCGCTACAGTGCGTGATGGAGGAAGCATGATCGCTCAGGAGCTTGAAGTCAGTCTGCACTTGGCCTTTGTGGAGGCGCGTCAGCAGCGCCATGAATTCATCACCGTGGAGCATCTGCTTCTGGCGCTGCTCGACAACCCTTCGGCGGCCGAGGTGTTGAGGGCTTGCGCAGCCAACATCGACGACCTGCGGCGCAACCTCGGAGGGTTCATCAAGGAGAACACCCCCGTCGTTCCGGGCAACGACGACATCGACACCCAGCCGACACTCGGATTCCAGCGCGTGATCCAGCGCGCAATCATGCATGTGCAGTCCACTTCCAACGGCAAGAAGGAGGTGACAGGCGCCAACGTGCTGGTGGCTATCTTCGGCGAGAAGGATTCGCATGCGGTGTACTACCTGCACCAGCAGGGCATCACGCGGCTCGATGTTGTGAACTTCATCTCGCACGGGATCACCAAGGCGCCGCCGCCGAAGGAGGCTGCCGGCGAGGAAGCCAAGTCGGGCGAAGCCGAGGAGCAGACCGCTTCGGCGCAAAACGCCGGCCAGCCGAGTGCCCTCGAGCAGTTCACCAACAACCTCAACGCCGCAGCCAAGGAGGGTCGGATTGATCCCCTGATCGGCCGTGAGCACGAGGTGGAGCGGGTGATCCAGGTGTTGTGCAGGCGGCGCAAGAACAACCCCCTGCTCGTGGGCGAGGCGGGTGTTGGCAAGACCGCGATCGCCGAGGGGCTCGCCTTTCGCATCACCCAGGGCGAGGTACCCGAAATCCTTTCGGATGCCACGGTGTATGCACTCGACATGGGTGCCTTGCTCGCTGGCACCAAGTACCGTGGCGACTTCGAACAGCGGCTCAAGCTGGTGCTCAAGCAACTCAAGGCGGTGCGGCACAGCGTGCTCTTCATCGACGAAATCCACACGCTGATCGGCGCGGGATCGGCGTCGGGCGGCACGCTCGATGCGTCCAACCTGCTCAAGCCTGCGCTCTCCTCGGGGCAACTCAAGTGCATCGGTGCAACCACCTTCACCGAGTACCGTGGCATCTTCGAGAAGGACCATGCACTTTCGAGGCGATTCCAGAAAATCGACGTGGTGGAACCCTCAGTGGAGCAAACGATCCAGATCCTGCGCGGGCTCAAGTCGCGCTTCGAGGAGCACCACAGTGTGAAGTATTCGTCGGCAGCGCTGTCGGCGGCAGCGGAGTTGTCGGCCAAATACATCAACGATCGGCATCTGCCCGACAAGGCGATTGACGTGATCGACGAGGCGGGCGCAGCGCAGCGGATACTCCCCAAGAGCAAGCAAAAACGCACCATCGGCAAGTTCGAGATCGAGGATATCGTGGCAAAGATCGCGCGTATTCCCCCGGCTTCGGTGTCGAGCGATGATCGAAGCAAACTCCAGCACTTGCAGCGCGACCTCACCAACACGGTCTTCGGGCAAGAGGCGGCAATCGAGGCGCTGGCCGCAGCGATCAAGATGGCGCGCTCGGGCCTCGGCAAGCCCGAAAAGCCGATTGGTTCCTTTCTCTTCTCGGGGCCCACCGGGGTGGGCAAGACCGAGGTGGCTCGGCAACTCGCCTTCATCATGGGGATCGAGCTGATCCGCTTCGACATGTCGGAATACATGGAGCGGCACGCGGTGTCGCGGCTGATCGGTGCGCCTCCGGGCTATGTAGGCTTCGACCAGGGCGGGTTACTCACCGAGGCGATCACCAAGAAGCCGCACGCGGTGCTCCTGCTCGACGAGATCGAGAAGGCGCATCCGGATGTGTTCAACATCCTGCTCCAGGTGATGGATCACGGCACGCTCACCGACAACAATGGGCGCAAGGCCGATTTTCGCAATGTGATCATCGTGATGACCACCAACGCGGGCGCCGCCGACCTTCAGAAACGCTCGATCGGATTCTCGAACCTCAGCGCGCCGGGCGACGAAATGGCCGAGATCAAGCGGCTTTTCACCCCCGAATTCCGCAACAGGCTCGATGCCACGATTTCCTTCAAGCCGCTCGACGAGCAGATCATCCTGCGGGTTGTCGACAAGTTCCTGATGCAGCTTGAAGAGCAGCTTCATGAAAAGAAGGTCGAGGCGGTGTTCACCGATGCGCTGCGCGCTTTCCTTGCCAGGAAGGGTTTTGATCCGCTCATGGGCGCACGCCCGATGCAACGGCTCATCCAGGATACGATCCGGCGAGCACTTGCCGACGAATTGCTCTTTGGCAAGCTTGTGCACGGTGGCAAGGTCAGCGTGGACCTTGACGAGAAGTCGGAGGTTCGGCTTGAAATCGCCGGACAGAACAACGCGCCGAAGCCGAGTTCGGACGCGGGCGAGGAAACCGCCGAGGCGGTTTCGGCCTGAGCGCCTGCATCGCTTCCTATTGGGAGAGCAGCGGGCAAGTCGGCATTTGAAGCTGGAGTGGAGCGACCAGGTGAACCGGAATCTGGAGCAGCGATAGAAGTAACCACGGAAGTAGCGATAGAAGTACCGATGGAAGTAGCTATAGAAGTAGCGATAGAAGTAACGAGAGGAGTAATCATGGAAGCGATGCTAAAAGCAAAGATAAAACGAATGATAAAAAAATAATAAGACTATTAAAGGAAACGATATAAGCAGGAATATTTTCAAATCATAATAAAACACTAAAAAACGGGTTGAACACTTAACGTGATTAGCGATACAAAAAAATAATTATTTGCGGCCGAATTGGCCACAGAACCAACATCTGAAACGGAGGGAAACGTCATGCCAGCAAAGAGAATCCATCGGGTTGTGCAACTTCTGCTTGCGCAATTGCTCCTGGTTTGCGCCTGGCAGGTTCAGGCGAGTTCGATTTCCGGCAGTGGTGCCGTCCTTGCGGCCAATTGCGCCAATTGCCACGGCACGAACGGTCGCGCCATCGGAGCGATGCCTGCGCTCGCAGGCCAGCCGAAGGCCTACCTTGTGGAGCAGATGCGCGCCTACAAGGAAGGACGCCGCACGGGCACGATCATGCACCAGCTTGCCAAGGGCTACACCGAAGAGCAGATCGAGGCAGTGGCCACTTTCCTGTCCCAACAGAAACGCTGAGATCGATCCCGCCCGCTCCCCTTGGGGGGTTGTAGCGGGGTACGCGGGTACTTCACGCTCCGCATCGCGGGCGTGCTGAACGACAACATCCGAGAAGGGGAGAGTCATGAGTCAGGATGCAATTGGAACCACGCTTTCTAGGCGTCGGGTGGTGCAATCGCTTGGAGCTTCAGTCGCCCTCGGCGGGCTCGCCGGACTTGCGGGTTGTGCAGGCTTCAGCGAGCCTGCGCCCACCAGGAAACTCGGTCGCGTCGCCGTGGTTGGGGCTGGCTTCGGGGGTGCCACTGCGGCGCGCTACCTCAAGATGTGGGCTGGCGACTCGGTGGATGTGTGGCTTTACGACCGCTCAGCGCAGTTCGTTTCCTGCCCGCTCTCCAATCTGGTGGTGGGAGGGTCGAGAAAGATCGAGAACCTCGCGGTGTCGTACCAGGGCCTGCGCGACAGCGGCATCGTGGTGCTGCAGGACGAGGTCACCGCGCTCGACCCGGCCAAGCGCCGATTGTCGTTCAACAAGTTCGCCGACCAGACCTTCGACCGGATCATCGTTGCGCCGGGCATCGATTTCCTCCTTGATCAGGTGCAGGGCTACAACGGCGAGGCGCAGAAGACGGTAACGCATGCCTGGCGGGCAGGTCCTCAAACCGTTACGCTCAGGCAACAGCTCGAGGCGATGCCCAACGGCGGCGTTTTCGTGATCGCGATTCCGCTGGCACCCTACCGCTGCCCACCAGGTCCCTACGAGCGGATCTGTCAGGTGGCACACTACTTCAAGACCGCCAAGGCACGCTCGAAAATCATCGTGCTCGATGCGAATCCCGAGATCATTTCCAAGAAGGGGCTTTTCACCAAGGCCTACGACGAGGAATTCAAGGGATTTGTCGACTACCGGCCCAACAGCCGCGTCACCGAACTCGATGCGGCGGGCAATGCCTTGATCACCGAGCTCGGTGACCGGGTCCGTGGCGACGTGCTCAACCTGATTCCTCCGCAACGGGCCGGCGACCTGATCGTGAAAGCGGGTCTGGCCAATGCCAACAACCGCTGGGCGCAGGTGGACTGGATCACGATGGAGTCCACCGCAGCCAAAGGTATCCATGTACTCGGCGACGCCACGTTTTCCGCGCCTGCGATGCCAAAGTCCGGCCACATGGCCAACCAGCACGGCAAGGCTGCTGCTGCCGCAGTGCTCGACCTGCTCGCAGGCCGCGAAGTACGGCCGAGCACGATGGCCAACACCTGTTATAGCTTTATAAACGATCGGGATGTTGTGCATGTCGCTTCGGTGCATCAGTACGATGCCGGCCAGAAGACGATGGTAGCGGTGAAGGGTTCCGGCGGATTGTCGTCGGCGGCCAATCCGACCGAGGGGGCCTATGCGCAGTCCTGGGCCGAAAACATCTGGGCTGACATGTTCGCCAGGCTTGCCTGAACGGCCCGGAGGCCTTTGCATCAACGCGCTCGAGAGCCTCCGCCAGCACACCCGGGTGGTTGCCGACACCGGCGACTTCCTGGGTATCGAGGCCTACCGCCCCGAAGACGCCACGACCAATCCTTCGCTGATCCTCAGGGCGGTACAGCAGCAAGCGTACCAGGCGATCCTGCGGGAGGCGAGTGCCGCGGCGGAGGCGCCAACCGGTGTATCCACAACCCCGCCCGGCGCGGGTGTTGCGATGGCCGGCCGTGTCGACAGGCTCCTCGTGAGGTTCGGGATGGAAATCCTGCGGTTGATTCCGGGCAGGGTTTCCACCGAAGTGGATGCTCGGCTCTCTTTCGATGCCAACGCCACCTTCGGACGTGCGATGGGACTCGCCGAGCACTATGCGCGCATGGGGGTTGCGGCGCATCGTGTACTCATCAAGATTGCCGCCACCTGGGAGGGTATCGAGGCTGCACAGCGCCTCGAGCAGCGCGGCGTGCAGTGCAACCTCACGCTGGTCTTTTCACTCACCCAGGCGCGCGCCTGTGCCGACGCAGGAGTGCAACTGATCTCGCCTTTCGTGGGACGGATCACGGACTGGTTCAGGCAGCGCGAGCAACGCGAATATGCACCGCACGAAGATCCCGGTGTGGAGTCGGTGCGGCGTATCCACCGCCACTTCAAGCAGCATGGGTATCGCACCGAGATCATGGGCGCAAGCTTTCGCTCGCCGGGCCAGGTGCTCGCACTTGCCGGGTGCGATCTTCTCACCATCAGCCCTGGTTTGCTCGGGCTTCTGAAAACGATGGAGGGGCCGGTGGAACGCCAACTGTTTTCGGATGGGACCACCGGGCACCCGGTTGCGGCCAGGTTGCCGGCGGATCCGCTGGGCGACGGCGCTGCCAATCAACCGGCCGCGGCGCCAGCCGATGAACCCGTCGAGGCGCCAGCCGATGAACCCGTCGATGCGCGGTTTGCAGCTGGTGCGCGCGCGCAACCGCGCCGCGCAAGTGCAGCGTTCAGCCAGGCGCAGTTCCGCTGGGAACTCAACGAGGATGCGATGGCCACCGAGAAACTCGCCGAAGGAATCCGCATTTTCGCTGCCGATGGCTTGAGACTCGAGCAACTGCTTGCGGGGTGATCCGCAGGGTCCCGCAGTCGGTGTGGCTTCGAACCCGTGCGCCGAATAGCCGAGAAGAGGGGGCGTGCGGAGCCAAGGGGGGCACCGCAAAGCACGAGGCGAGGCGCGCTTCCACCGCAGTGTGTCGGCCAAGGAACCGCGAGACGAGGGCCAGGCATTTGGTGCTTGCTGGCAGTGAGCGAGGACCTCCCCGAGCAGCAGCGCGGGCGATCAATGCACCCGAAAAACCTCATCCAAGCTTGCAGCCTCGAAAACACGATCAGCCCAGGTGTCGATTTGCCCGGTCGATGCGCAAGCGAGTTGTTTGAGCACCTCCGCAGGTAAAGGGC
>Ga0172372_10008223_pt1 | contig 13819 bp, 14 predicted proteins | sample LakKiv5m_2_FD_114544 | JGI IMG/M metagenome (GOLD analysis project Ga0172372, IMG submission 114544) | Freshwater microbial communities from Kabuno Bay, South-Kivu, Congo - kab_092012_9.5m | ecosystem: Environmental > Aquatic > Freshwater > Lake | place: Democratic Republic of the Congo...
AAAACTAAATCGCAAATACTTTCTAATTGTTCTTTCGTGAAAACCGTACCAGTTGGGTTCAGAGGTGAGCAAAGCGCCAATAAGGTAGCACCTTTCACGTGTTCGCGAAGCAAATCAGCATTAGGCATGAAGTTGTCTTCAGGTTGTGTTTCAACGAAGACTTGTTCAGCATGAGAGAGGTGAGTGTAGTGGTTGTTATTCCATGAGGGAACTGGAAATACTACTTTGTCTCCGGGATCTACCAACGCTTGATAAATAGCGTAGATAATAGGTCTAGCACCACCAGCCACAAGAATTTCGTTGGTAGCATAGGATAGACCTTGTTTTTTTTCTAATAACGCGGCAATGGGTTTTCTTAATTCAATCACTCCATCGGCTGCAGGATAATTGGTTAAATCTTCGCCGTAGCAATCGATAATTGCTTGTTTAAGTTCTGCTGGAATGGGGAAAATTTTCGGATTGAAATCGCCAATGGTGAAATTGTAAATGTGTTCACCTTGTTGAATTCGATCGCGTATTTCACCACCGAGTTTAATAATTTCAGAACCAATCAGGTTCTCTGCCATGTGGGAAACACGAAGTTCGAGCTTCTCCTGCTGTGCACTTTCACTCATTGCAATTAGAAAAATTAGGTGCCGCGAAAGTACGCTTTTTTTTAAGGCGACGGGTTAAGATTTGCTTTCTTGAAGAATTTCTAAAATTGTTCGGAAGGCAACCGCTTTTGCGCCGTATTTAGAGGCGTGGTCGGCTTGTAACGCCGGGGCAAATCGTTCAAAATAATCGTCTAGTTCGGCGCGTGAAGTGCACGTGTATTGAACTGCGTAGGTTACGCCATTCTCTTCGTGTCCGTGCACCCGTAAGATGCGGTTGTGTGTGAATTTTCCGGTGGCAAGCACTTCGGGAATGTGGGTTTCCTTCATCCAGTTCAACCATTCTTCGTGTATGTCTGGGTCAACGCTGACGGTGACATTGTATAAAATTGCGTTCATGCTGATTCTTGTCATACAAAGATGCGGTGTTTTAGAAAAAGGAGATTAGATTTGTTCAAAATTCAACTATGAAAACAGGATTACTTCATTTACACGGCCTATTGCCTTGGTTTCTTATTGTGCTTCCTTTGGTAGCTATTATTACTTCGCTGATTGGTGAAAAGAACGAACAAGTTTCAGGAAAACCATCGAAATGGGTTTTGTTTACCTTGATTTTTACACACGTTCAATTGCTTGTTGGATTGGTATTGTGGGCTATGGCATGGGCGAATAATGTTTCTGGTATGAAAGAAATTATGAAAGATCCTGTTGCTCGCAAACAAATGATTGAGCATCCAACTACAATGTTGATTGCTGCAACATTAATTACCATTGGTTATTCTAAAGCAAAGCGTTCAACCAATGGAAGAGCGCGTGCTAAGAAGGTGGCTATCTTCTACGGTATTGCTATCGTTCTTATTCTTGCTATGAACCATTGGGATAAAATGGCTTTCTTGAAGTAATGAGATTGCGTTTTATTGTTGCAACGGTTGTTGCATTTGTTTTCATTCTTGGAAGTTGCTCAGAGTCCACCCCTGCGGGTGCACCGGTTGATGCACTGGCAGTCTATATAAAACGCTGTGCAACCTGTCACGGTGGCGAAGGAAACCTAGAAATGGGTGGTGCTAGAAAAATTGTTGATTGCAAACTCAGCAAACAGGAGATTAAAAATCAAATTTTATACGGAAAGGGTAAGATGCCTCCGTTTCAAGAAATATTGACCGGGGCGGAGGTCGATGCTTTGACCGATTATGCATTTAAGCTGTCTGGACGATAATGGGGAAGATGATTGAAACAGCGAAACCCAAAGAAACCTGTGTTCTTGTGGGTATTGTTACAAAATTACAAGGGATTGATTTGCTCACAGAATACCTTGATGAGTTAGCCTTTCTTGCGTCAACCGCCGATGCCGTTACCCTTAAACGCTTTTGGCAAAACCTCGATCACCCAGATTCGCGAACGTTTGTTGGTTCTGGAAAAATTGAAGAGATTAAGAATTATGTTTTCGAAAACGAAGTGGACATGGTCATTTTCGACGATGAACTTTCACCATCGCAACTTCGGAATTTAGAACGTGTGTTTAATGACGAGAAGCACAAGGTGAAAATCTTAGACAGAAACAACCTGATTCTTGATATTTTCGCTAGCCGCGCTAGAACAGCACACGCCAAAGTACAAGTAGAATTAGCTCAGTACGAATATTTGCTTCCTCGACTTACTCGCATGTGGACCCACCTTGAACGTCAGAAAGGGGGTATAGGTATGCGTGGTCCGGGCGAGCTTCAAATTGAATCTGACCGTCGTATCATTCGCGACCGAATAGCCAAACTGAAAGAGGACTTAAAGACCATTGACAAACAAAAGGCCACGCAACGCGGAAATCGCGGTGCCATGGTGCGCGTAGCCCTAGTCGGTTATACCAATGTAGGTAAATCTACTTTGATGAACGTTATGTCGAAATCAGAAGTGCTTGCTGAGAATAAATTGTTCGCAACGCTTGATACGACCGTTCGTAAAGTGGTGCTTCGAAATTTACCTATGCTGTTAAGCGATACCGTTGGATTTATTCGCAAGCTTCCACATCAGTTAATTGAATCGTTTAAGTCAACCTTAGACGAAGTGCGCGAGTCGGATTTGTTAGTACACGTGGTAGATATTTCACATCCACAATTTGAAGATCATTACCGTGTAGTGAATGAAACGCTTCAAGAAATTGGTGCAGGCGATAAGCCTGTTTTATTGGTGTTTAATAAGATTGATGCCTACACCTATGTTCCTTTAGATGAGGACGATTTAAGTGAGCGCACAACAAGAAATTATTCATTGGAAGAATTGAAATCTACCTGGATGGCGAAGCTTCCTGAAGACGATATATTGTTTATCTCGGCTACAAAGAAGCAGCAATTGGAAGAGTTTAAAAATCAATTGTACGAACGTGTGCGTGAAATTCACATTGTCCGTTATCCGTTCAATGATTTTCTTTACGACGAAATGGAATAGTAAATTCCTTGCAGGCTTAGAAGGAAATAGATGAGATACAAGATAAGGCTCATCTTCATTCCTTTGTTCCAATAGGTGTAAGCAGAAACACCGTTCACAAGCAAGAAGTAATACCAATTCACAGGTGAGTACAAAACTTGCAAAATCGTTCCTATAATTCCAAAGACTAACGCGAAAGAGTCCAGCCAAGGAAATGAAGTTTTCCTTCCAACTAAAACTCGTTTGGCTACTAGCCAAAGTAGAACAGTGCCGCCTAAAATGAACAAGTGAATTTTTAGCGAGTCGAAATGCGAATTGAAATTGCTCACAGGTGCCCACCATCCAAATAGTGCAGCCACCAAGTAGAAAATTTGTAGCCAACTTTCACCAACCAAATTATATGATTTGCATAACCAGAAATAAGCAAGGGCCCCTATAATTGCGAAGGGCCATGCCCAATTCGATTCGCTCAGATACAGCAGGGTATAAATAAGGTTTGCCCCGATCGCACTTATTTCTAAAATCTTGAATCTCATTGAATTGTTTTTCAAAATAAGTTGTATTTTGCCTTACAAACCTAAACCTATGAAGAAAATAATTACACTAGCTGCCTTGTTGCTTTCATTGTCGGCATTTGCACAGCGCAATTGCGGTACCATGGAGCACTACGAAAGGGCGGTTCAAGAGAATCCGTCTTATGAGCAAAACTTACAGAACATTGAGAATTTCACCAATGATTTCTTAACGCATTATTCCGGTGAAGACCGCGCGGTAGTTACTATTCCTGTAGTGGTTCACGTGGTATATAAAACTACCGCGATGAATGTTTCTGATGCACAAATTCAATCACAAATAACAGTATTGAATAACGACTTCCGTAAACTGAATGCCGACGTGGCCAATACCCCGGCAATATTCGCTGGGTTAGCATCTGATGCGCAAGTTCAGTTTTGTTTGGCTACTGTCGATCCGAACGGAAATGCAACCACCGGAATTACCCGTACTTCCACCACGGTAACAGCATTCTCAACGAATGATGCCGTTAAATACGCCTCTTCAGGTGGTAAAGACGCATGGCCCGCATCTTCTTATTTGAATCTTTGGGTATGTGATATCTCTGGTGGTATTTTAGGTTACGCACAGTTTCCTGGTGGAGCTGCATCATCAGATGGAGTGGTAATCGATTATCAATATTTTGGAACAATTGGAACGGCAACAGCTCCATTTAATTTGGGAAGAACAGCTACCCACGAGGTAGGTCACTGGTTGAACCTTCGTCACATTTGGGGTGATGCAAATTGCGGAAGCGATTTAGTTACCGATACTCCTACGCACAATACTGCGAACTACGGCTGTCCAACTTATCCGCATTACAGCACTTGCACTGGTGCACCAGTGGAAATGACAATGAATTACATGGACTATACCGATGACGGATGCATGTATATGTTCTCTGCAGGACAAGCTGCACGCATGCAGGCTTTATTTGCAACAGGAGGTGCTCGTGCAAGTTTATTGACCAGCAACGGCTGTGGTACCCCAGCTCCTGTTCTGTGTGGTGTGCCTGCGAACCTTGCTAGTTCAGCGGTTTCAGCTACAGGTGCTACTGTTTCTTGGGGCGCAGTTACAGGTGCTCTTTCATACACCTTGCAATACAAGTCAACCACTGCAACTACTTGGACCACCGTAAGTGGATTAACTACTACTTCGTACGCGATTACAGGTTTAACTTCAGGAACAACATACTCATATCAAGTAAATGCAACATGTTCTGCAGGTATTGGAAACTATTCTTCTGCTGGATCATTCACGACTACAAGTACCACAACCACTTGCACAGATAGCTATGAGACGAATAACACGTCAAGTCAAGCCAAAGCGATTACTGCAAATACCAACATCACTGCGAAAATTTCAAGCACAACCGATGCCGATTGGTTCAAGTTTACCACAACGTCTGCGGCTAAGAATATTCGAATTGATTTGACTAACCTCCCTGCAGATTACGATGTAAGACTTTATAATCCAAGCGGAACTCAAATAGGTATTTCTCAAAACGGTGGCACAACCGCAGAGGCAATAATCTACAATAACGGCGCTGCAGGAACTTACAAAGTAAAAGTTTATGGTTATGCTGGCGCTAACAGCACGACATGCTACACCTTACGTGCAAGCACCAGTGCAACGGCATTCCGTGAAGGCGATGAAGCCCCTATTAGTTTCGAATCTGAAATTGTAAACGAAGCTTCTCTGGCTAACCTAACCATTTATCCAAATCCTGTTGCTTCATCGTTCCAAGTTCAGTTCACATCGAATCGCTCTGAGCAAGTCTATGTTCAAGTGTACGATGCAACTGGAAGAATGGTTGATGAATTAGGATTTGTAAGCACAAGCGGATTGAACTTCGTAACGTTGAACAGTGATAAGTACCGCTCTGGTTACTACCATTTGTTAATTATCAATGCCAACGAACGCATTTCATCAGCGCTTATCAAAGAATAAGAAATAGTTTGAATGAAAAAGGGAAGCAATGGCTTCCCTTTTTTTATTTCCCTTTAGCCAGTATTGCCGTGGTACTAAATCCGTCTACCAAAGGAATAGCTATGACCTTTCCGCCACGAGCTTTGACTTCCTTTGAACCAACCATATATGTCTTCTTCGATTCATCGCTTTCGTTCGGGTCGTAATCGCCACCTTTTACCAATACATCGGGTTGAATGCTTGCAATTAGATCAAGCGGAGTGTCTTCGGTAAAGACAATGGCCTTAGCCACACAACGCAGCGCTTCAAGCACTTTTACGCGGGCCCATTCGGGATTAACGGGTCTTTCCGGACCTTTATTCAACGCACGCACAGAAGCATCGCTATTCACGCCAACAATAAGTTTGGTGCCCAAGGCAGCGGCTTGCTCGAGGTAAGTTACATGTCCCACATGAAGTATGTCGAAAACGCCATTGGTGAATACAATGACTTCCCCGTTTTCTTTCCAAGTTTTAATGAGCTCGCTGTTGTTCTGCACGACGAATACGATAAGTTACAATTAAAAATCCGACAAAGCCAGTTGCTATTTCAGCAAACGTACGTGTGGCCCATGAAATGGTAGCATACGTTAATCCAAGAATAGAGGTAGTTGTGTTATCTGCATCTGCATAACCAAGAATGATAAATCCTATCACAGTAATGCTGTGGTAAGCGCCTAGTCCGCCAGGTGTTGGAGCCAACATGGCTAAACTTGCACAGATAAGTAAGAAGAGAGATTCATTGAAGCCCATATGAGCGCTTCCTGGCAACGCAAGCAGATTGAAGTAGGTCATAACCAGCCACGACATCCAAATGCCGAAAGTGAGGGCTATAAAGGTGAATTTGCCTTTAATCTTCGAAACACTGGCAAACGCATTCCAAGTGCCTCGAATGAAGTGTGCAATTTTTTCTACCCACTTGTTTTTAAAATTATGTTTGAGCACATAGCGCAACACCACCATACCAGTGGCAAACAAGACCAAAAGAGCAATTACAATTTCGGTGGAAACCGATGGACCTTTAGTTTGATTGAACAGACTTTGGATGGTAGCTGGAAGAAACAAGATGCCAGCCACTAAGAAAAGTCCGAACATGACCATATCAATGACACGCTCTACGATGACGGTTCCAATTAGAGTATGAACCGGAATTTTATCAGACTTGAATAACAAGGTACATCGCGCAACTTCACCACTGCGTGGAACTAAATCATTCATGCAATAGCCAAAGGCAACTGCGTGTATGGCATTCCAAACATTGGCTTTGTGGCCTAGAGGAGCCAACAATTGATTCCATCGAATACCTCTGAAAATGACAGAAACGTATTCAATAATCAGTGCTGCGGCTATCCACCACCAGTTGGTGACGGCCAATTGAACAGCCATCTCTGCGAATGAAACATCTTTGTAAGCCCAATACAACAAGGCCACGGCAATGAAAACAAAGACGAAGTAACGAACGGCATTCTTTGTTTTTACTTTTTTGAAAAGCACAAGCAAAAAAAGTAACGTAAAGGCTAAGCCATTCGTCCAATAAATCCAAACAGGTAATTCGAATAAGTGCTTCATCATGCCGGTGCGTACTTCTATTTCTTCAACCTTCCAGTCGAGTTGTTTTCCTTCTTTAAATCGTTTGTAAGTGATGGTACCGTCTTTCGATTTTTCACATACAAATTCGTTTCCTTTTGCTAAGATAGAGTCAGGGAAGGAAATAAGCAGACTATCGATAACACCTGAGCTTCCTTCTCCCAGATAAAATTGCTTTGAAGCTCCGAAGGTGGTCATCCAAACAGACGAAATAACTTGACCGTTGTAATTGCTAAAATGGGCTTTGAATAAACTGTCGTTATTCGTCAGCACCACGGAAGATAAGGGCGGAAGTGTCAATGCCGGCAATGTGTCTAAAGCACCTTCCTGGAAATTATAAATCACAGCGTTGGTAAGTAATGCAGGTTCTTTAGACGCATTCACCAATTCTATCCAATGCAATTCTTTTTTTGATTTCATCTGTGTGCCAAAGCGACGCAGGTGAATTTGGTTGGAAAGTACCGATACGGGCACATGCTTGTATTGAAGGCTAAGATCAACCGGTTGGTCAAGAGAAAGTAGGCGCGATGCGCTGGTGTTTCCATCGCTCCATTTTTCGAAGGCATATGGAAATGCATCAGCAACAGCCGAAACGGGAAGAGGTATTTCTTTAAAGAATGTTCCTGAAAGGTGGGTGAGTTTTAGACTCGACTCATTCACACGTAAAAGAGGTAGCTTAGGGAAATTCGTTTGCAGGTTCACACGTACGGTATCGCCCAGTTGAAAGGCTTCTTGCACGTGTTTCATCATAGAGGCGGGACGTGCTTCCCAGTAATTGCGGTACCAGCTAACTTGGTTGTTCCAACTTTGTTCCGACTCTGAATTGCCTATGGGCCAACGATGAACGTGATGCGGAATTTCAGGACGAATCCAATTGGCGAAGTAATCAATGCGATTCACAACCGTGTCTTTCTGAAGCACCGTGCTCATGAGTAAGCACGATTGATTGATGAATTTATTTCTTAGCTCTGGATTCGAAGTGAGGTAGCGCAGAATATGTGTAGTCCAGGTTGGATTGTACCAATCGGTTTGAACTGGGCTGATGCGTTCTTTTAAAAAGTTCTGCCTGTGAAAGTGCGTGGCGCAAGCCAAGTCTCCGTCGTAGTAGATCCAACGCCATTTGTTTTCTTGAGTACGATCTTTCCAATAACGGATATTTCCTCGCGAGTCCACATTGGCAATGTATATTTCAAGGAAGCTGTAGTTGAAGTAATTTTCAACGTCCATTTTTTCTTCAATGGCTTTTCGGAAATTGGCGTCGAGATAATGCTCTTGTATAAATTTCTTGAACCCTTCGTATTCCTTGTTGAAACTGCCTTCCGCTTCAAGAATAGTTACTCCTTTCTTGTTTGCCAGGTGGTTGTACTGAATATAATCTTCGTTGATTTTTTCTCGCAGGTTAACTATTCCAAAATACTTCCCATTCACATACATGATAGTAGGTTGATAGGCCATGTAGTCTATTCCCATGTTGTAGGCAAAACTGGAAATACTCATGTCTTTGAATCGCGTTTGGTTCTGGTCACTTCCTGAAGTACGAAGTACCAAATGTTCGAATTCGTTGAATGGTTTGGTTGGAAAGAATTTGTACTTAAAAGTTTTATCTCCCACTTTCTCATCGGCTATGAGATGAAGCGATTTCTCTGGCATTCCCAGCGTCCAACCTCCAAAGGTTTTCAACTTACATCCCGTGGCATCGACTTCCTTTCCGTTGAAAATAAATTCAGCATGGCAATTGATCTCGTTTTTCTTCCAAGCGTTGCCAATGTAGGTGGTTTTGCCATCTTCTTCTAACTTTATGGTTCCTTCGTAGATTCCAGAAGGTGGAAAAAACTCAGCAGCCCGAACGGTCAAACAAATTATTGGCAAGGGGTGTTTTCTGCCTACCACAAACGTGGCTAAAAAGGGTTGAGCCGGAACATTTGAACCACTCAGCTTCACTTGAACCAAGGTCGTAGATTTTATAGAAATGGGCCCTGTGAATTTTTGATATTGCGTTGAATCTCCCCAGCCCAATTTGTATTGAATGCCAATACCGGCGGGCTTTTCAAAGTTTAGGGACACCGCCGTTTCATAGGCCCCTACCTCAGGTGTGAAACTAATCCCGTAATTATCAAGGTCTTCAAATGATAGATAGACTGGAGATGATTGTGCCCAGGCACGTATTCCCCATAAGCATAGAAAAAGGGCGATAAATTTTTTCAAAGTGAAAAATGTGGTAAGCGAAAGTACTAAGGAATAGGCTTTCAAATGTAAGTTTGCGCCATGAAAGAAAATGTAAGTCAAGCCTTATTCGAAGAAGCGAAGCGTTATTTCCCTGGTGGTGTTAATTCCCCAGTTCGTGCGTTTAAATCAGTAGGTGGTTCACCTCTGTTTTTCGAACGCGGGAAAGGTTCGCATGTGTGGGATGCAGATGGTAATGAATACATCGATTTTTGTTGCTCTTGGGGACCCTTGATTCTGGGTCATGCTAACGATTCAGTAACCAAAGCCATTACCGAAACTGCAGCAAAGGGAGCTAGCTTTGGCGCACCTACGCGTGAAGAGAATGAGTTGGCTTCTTTCATTCTTTCACATCACAAATACTTAGAGAAAATCAGATTTGTTAGCAGCGGAACCGAAGCAGCCATGTCTGCTATTCGTCTTGCCCGCGGGGTTACAGGAAAATCGAAGATTATAAAATTTGAAGGCTGCTATCACGGCCACGTCGATGCTTTGCTCGTGAAGGCTGGTAGTGGTTTAGCAACCCTTGGAACCAGCAGTAGCGCGGGTATTCCAGAAGCTTACGTGAAAGAAACCATTGTGGTTCCTTTAAATGATATCGCGGCTTTTGATCAAGCTCTTGTTCAATTCAAAAGCGAAATTGCAGCAGTAGTGATCGAGCCTATTCCAGCGAACAACGGATTGCTGATTCAAGATGGTGTATTCTTGCGTCACTTGCGTGAAGCGTGCACTCGTGAAGGTATTTTACTTATGTTCGACGAGGTTATTTCTGGCTTCCGTGTGGGCTTCGAAGGGGCAGCTGGGTACTACGGTATTCAACCCGATATCATGGCTTTCGGAAAAATTATTGGCGGTGGTATGCCTGTGGGTGCCTACGGTGCGAGCGCAGAAATCATGTCGAACATCGCACCAGACGGACCCGTTTACCAAGCGGGAACACTTTCTGGAAATCCAGTAGCCATGGCAGCCGGATTAGCTCAGTTGCGTGAGTGCGCCAAACCTGGATTCTACGAGGCTTTGGAAACGCGCACCAAACGTTTAGTTAGCGCCGTTCAAGCCCATGCCGATGCTAAGAATTACATCTTCCGCATTTTTCAAATAGGTAGTATTTTCTGGGTGTCTTTCTCGAAGGAAAAGGCTATTCGACGTATGGATGAAATTCCAGAGAACAGCGGAAAATTGTTCGCTCCGTTTCACCGCTTTCTTCTTGAGCGCGGGGTGTATTTGGGACCAAGTGGTTACGAAGTTGGATTCGTTTCAGCAGCTCATACCGATGAAGACATTGACAAGGCTATCGTAGATTTTAACGATGCCCTCGATCACGTGTTCAATTCATAGAACCCGCCGCAGAACAACATATACGGTACTTCCCGAAGCATGTCGTAACGTGTTGCGCCAAACAATCCTTGTGCGAATAAAGTAGAGAACCAAAGTTCTTTGGGAAGATAAAGTGCTGCTACCGCTTGTAGGGCAATGACGAATCCCCATGTCCACCATTTCCCCAATACCGTGGGCGCAGTAACCAGCTTTCCTGAATCTTGATCTTGTTGGTAATAATCAATTATGATAGACAAGGAAAGCACGATGAAGAAATGCGCTAAGGTTCGCTCTAAACTAGAATCGGTATGGAAAACACCATTTACTAATGACCAAGACAGCGCAATGCTTAAATTCTTAACCAAGGGTATTCTGCGCAGTGCATAGGATTTTGATGAGAAATAGAAATAGGAGAGGACCCCGATTAAAAGCAAGGGTACCGAATGAACATTCGGTGAAGAGAGTAAAAATCCAAATGGAATAAATAGCGGCAACCAAAATGCTCTTCTTCCCATGAAATTGGCGAAGGTGTACACATAAAGAACTGCCCCTGCAAGCCAATATACTTCGCTGTGCCAGCCTTTCAGGCTTGTGGCTCCAATATACGCCGCAGCCACAGCCAAGCACCATGCTTGTGCAAGTGTGCGAAGACTAATCATTGGTGAGTGATAAGGTTAAGCACCAAACCAGAAACGGTTCCTGCTATTCCACTGATCATCCCTCGAATAATTTTTCTCGATCTTGCGGGTGGTTCAAATCCTTCGGCATACAAATCGTTGTACTTAAAGTTTTTGTCTTCGATGTATTTCTCTCTGATTTTTATTTTCCCAATCAATTGCGCACTGCCGTATAACACCGGAGTTAGGACAAGCACCAGCAATCCGTCACCCACAATGTAAGCCGCAGACCCACAAACCAAATAGCCGATTATCATGGTGTGTCGCGCCTTGAAATTCGCATGCGCATCGTGCGAACCAACCAAATACATACGCATTTCTTCCGGAGTGTAATAATCACCAAGCAAGGTGTCTTGCACATAAACCAAATGCTCTTTTCCGTCGCGATACAAAGCAAATACTTCGGCTTGATTTAATTCACGTGTGATTTGTTTTTCCTTTCCAAAAACCCCGTGTTTCGTAGAAGTCACATGAATAAGTCCGTCTTTAATTTCCCAACTAACGGGTTCAACACGTTCACCATTCATCAGTAAAATGGCGTCTTGTGCGCTAATTGTGTTTACTGCAGAAAAGCCAATGAGTAAGAAAATAAAGAGTTTGTACATAGGTCAAAGATACTAAAGCGTATGCGCTATAGACACGGCCGAGAATTTTAATTCATGGGCATTTGGTAATGCCCGAATGGCTGCCTCCAAGGTGGCTCCCGTGGTAATTACATCATCAACCAAAAGCACATGCGTTCCTTTAGGCAGTTCCTTTCCGGTCCATACAAATCCTAGGTTTTGATTGCGCATGCGCTCGTAGCGTTTTCCCTTGGTAATTCCTTTTCCTTCTATCTGCTTGGTGAGTTGCTTGCAAACAACACGATGGCTGTTCGAAGCAATGGCCTTGGCGAGTATTTCGGCTTGATTGTATCCGCGCTTTTTTTCTTTCTTCCAATGCAGGGGAATGGGTAGTAGCACAGTAGCATCTCTCAACCAATAGGTCGTATCAATTTTGCGAGTGAGCTCGGCACCAAAGAACTGAGCCACTTCAGTATTGCCTCCGTATTTGAGATCGTGTAGGGATTTTTGTTCAATGCTTTTCTTCCGAAAAAAGGTGAGACTTTGCACACTGAAGAGTCCCATGCGAAACTCAAGCTGAGCTTGCATGGCATGGGTTCGCTTTCGGAAATGATGGGTGTAATTCAATTGCTTGCTGCACGGATGACACAGGCCCAGTTCCCAGTGCTGCAGGCCAACGTGACAATGACTGCAGAATCGTGGAAACCACAGAGAAACTAATATTTTCCAAATCTTTCGCATAAATCGACGAATATCATGAAATGGAAGCTAAATTTGCGCCCATGTTTATTCAGGTTTTAAAATCGAAGATTCACAGAGTCACTGTAACAGAGGCAGATGTAAATTATATCGGCAGCATAACTATTGATCCACTTTTGTTGGAAGCTGCGAATATGATTGAGGGAGAAAAGGTTCAAGTGTTGAACTGTAACAATGGCGAACGCCTAGAAACCTACATCATTCTTGGTGAACGTGGAAGTGGCGTCATTTGTCTGAATGGCCCTGCAGCATTGAAGTGCAGCGTAGGTGATATTGTTATTGTTGTGACCTATGCGTTCATGACTCCGGAAGAAGCCACTACCTTCAAACCTACTATTGTGTTCCCTCACACCGAAACGAACACCCTCGTTTAATTACAATTTAGTTTTCTTGAATTCTGGGAAATACACCGGTTTTCCTTTTTGATTTTTTAATAGAAAATCCATTAGTTCTTCCGTTCTAAACATGCGCTCAAGTTCGCCGTGGCCATAACTTTCAAACGAGGTGAACTTAATTTTTTCACCCTTGCATTTTTTGATTCGTTCTACCATTTCATACGACTCGCCGTAAGGTACTGCGCGGTCTTTTTTGCCGTGTGCAATCCATACAGGAACGGTCGATAAATTACATGCGTCTTTTGGTTTTCCTCCTCCGCAAAACGCTGCTACCGCGCAGAAATAATCGGGGTATTCACCAGCAGTATGCAAGGTGCCATAACCTCCTAAACTCATTCCGGTGATGCTTATTCGTGTGGTGTCTATGTGGTACATTTCTTCCACTTCTTTTAATACTTGAATCACTTTAGTGGGGTTCCACGATTCACCTTTGTTCACTTGGGGTGCAATGATAAATGCTGGAAATTTTCGTCCCTTATCAATCTCATGAATCAGTCCGTATTGCCTTACTTTTTGAAGGTCATGTCCACTTAAACTTCTTCCATGCAGAAAGATAATCAGTGGCCATTGGGTCGTGTCTTTCTTATCGTATCCTTCGGGTATGGCAAGCCAATATTCGTAAGGCGATGAGGCATGACGAATAGCTTTTACCTCTTGTTGCGCTTGAACAATAAGTTGCAAGAAAAAAAAGAAAAATAAGATGGAACTGTACTTTTTCATTTCACAAGTAAACTAATGATTTTATCTCCGCGCAAGGGTTGAATAATTCTA
>Ga0172372_10008224_pt1 | contig 13818 bp, 13 predicted proteins | sample LakKiv5m_2_FD_114544 | JGI IMG/M metagenome (GOLD analysis project Ga0172372, IMG submission 114544) | Freshwater microbial communities from Kabuno Bay, South-Kivu, Congo - kab_092012_9.5m | ecosystem: Environmental > Aquatic > Freshwater > Lake | place: Democratic Republic of the Congo...
CCCAGCCCCGCCAAGGGGGCAAAGCCCCCTTTGAACCCCATTAATTGGGCATACCCCAACGGGAATGAAAGGGGCTTCGCCCCTAAGGTGGTGGGCACTGCGTGCCCACTATTAAACCCCCACCCTAGCCCTCCCCAGAGGGGAGGGAATAAAAGTTAGATTCTGGGGACCTTCGGTCCCCAGACCCCTTGACCAAGGGCTTCGCCCTTAGGAACCCATAACCAAGGGGCATTGCTTTGGGATTTTAAAGGGGCTTCGCCCCTTTAAGCGGGTGTGGGTGCGCAGCACCCGCTATTCTAATTTTCTCCCTCCCCTTTAGGGGAGGGCTAGGGTGGGGCTTTAATAGAGTGGGCACGAAGTGCCCACCACCTTATTTTTCAATCACCTAAAACAACCATCCCAATAACCCGCTTACCACCGTTACCGGAAACAATAATACGGATAACCACCACGGCGGGGCCGAATCAGATGACAAAGGCACCGTTGGCATATATACCGGTGCTAGGGGAGATGTGTTTAAATGACGAAACGCTTTTTCCGGTGACAATAAGCCATAACCGGTGACCGGATTTCGCTGATCTAATAACGTTTCTGCCGAAAAAATCATAATCGTTTTTAAATCCGATGCACTCAAATTAGGGTTATAACCCCATAATGTGGCGGCAATCCCTGTTACCACAGCGGCCGCCTGGCTGGTGCCACTTAATGTCTGCACCGAATCCCCTAACCCCAATCCAACTATCCCCGCACCATACCCCACAAACGAAATGTGCGAACCGGTTGACGAAAAATGGAGTGGCACACGATTGGCCCCAATCGCCCCCACTGCGATCACCCCCGGTAAGGCAGCCGGATACTCCGGCACATCAGTTCCACTATTTCCCATTGCCGCAATGACCAGCGCCCCCTGTGATTGGGCCAGCGAAATGGCATCTTTTAAGACCTGATTTGCCATGGGGTACCCCCATGCACATAAAATAATCTTGGCTCCTTGTTCCACCGCATACAAAATACCCATCGCAGCATCAACTTGGTTCAATTGGCCCATGGCATTGCTAACACGAATGGGTAAAATCATGGCCCGCCGACTAATACCAGCGACCCCTATCGCATTGTTAATTTCTGCCGCAATAATGCCACTTACATGCGTCCCGTGCCCATGTTCGTCGATCGGCTGTCGGTCGGGGCGAGAGGTTGTGAAGGCGGCCCCGCGGGTGTCGTCAATGACCCCATTTTGGTCATCATCATATCCATTGGGTGGATCTAGAGGACGAAAGACAACCCGATTGGCCAAATCAGGATGGGTCAGATTCACCCCCGTATCGACCACCGCCACAACCACATCATGGGATTGCTTCACCCCCCAAAATTGGATCAGTTCAGTTTGATTTAAATAAGTTTGTTGATTAAAAAAAGGGTCGTTGGGCCCCGTTGTAAATAGGGTGGCCACATACACTGGCTCAATTAAATAAACTTCAGGATGATTGGCCAAGTCAGCCAAAATCGACGCAGTTGGTTGGGTGTTGCTCATCATCACCACAAAGGCCCCCTCTCGAACCGATGCCACCCCTTTTTTATAGGATGGGGGAATCAACTGAACATTCGCTCCCCGACGTTGCGCCAACTGTTGTGCTGACTCGCTTTGTAATACCAATCGACCGGGGGGTTTGGTGTAAATGATGTAGTGTCCAGATACCACCTCGGGAGGCCCTTCCCCACGGTCAAGGGCCCCTGTGATTGGCACCACCCCGACGATCACCATCATCAACACACCGATTAGGCGTCGCATAAATGATTTAAAATGGTTTGGGCCACTTTATTGGATGAGGGTTGGGTAATCGGGATCACCGTATGGGCACAATGCTGATACATGGCATACCGGCTTTGATACAAGTGGGTTAGGGTGCCAAGCGGGTCCGCTGTTTGCAATAGGGGGCGCTTGCTATCCCCTTGCAACCGACTCCATAACGAGTCGAGTGGTACATCAATAAATACCACCTTCCCAATGGAGCGTAATAAGGAGTGATTGACCGGTTGACAAACAATCCCGCCACCCGTCGAAATGACACAATTAGAAAGGGTCAATAAATACAATAAAACAGATTGTTCTGCCTCTCGGAAGGCCGCTTCACCATGGGTTTCAAAAAAGGTTTGAATCCGGCATCCCAATCGATCTTGCAATAATTTGTCGGTATCAATCCATTTTTTACCCGTTAACTTCGACAGGTGTCGACCCACGGTCGTTTTACCTGATCCGGGCATGCCAATAATAATAATATTAGAGGGTAATCGTGTTGTCATCTTCATGAATAACCGTCAAAGATCGTGCTTGACTGGCCACCGCAACCATCCATTCTTTTGGAAATTGAAACTCACTAATACACCAGTCTATGATCGATACCGGATGATACAGTGGAAACTTGACTGGATATAATAACCCAACACCCATTGCCTTGACGACTGCTTCATGACGAGTCCACAACTTAAAAAACATCGACAACTGTGCTTGTCCGTCCAATTGCATCAATTGGGCAACATCCTGTGGATGAAAGACCCGCTTGGCAATGGTCGTTACATGCGGTTGGCGATGCACTTGCATAATATCAACCCCCACTGGGTGTGCGGCGAGGGCAATGGCGGTGATCCCACGATGGTGAGAAAGACTGAAATGAATGGGGTTTTGGGGGATAAAGGGTTTGCCACCTTCCGGCGTTGCAATACGAATGGATGACGGAGCACGTCGCAATCGATGGCCAATCAGGCGTCGTAAACAATGCCTTGATACCCCAAATTCGTGGGCACGATGCGTGGGCATATCCCGTCGGCGACGGGCTTCTGCAACGGATAAACAAAAGGGGTAATCCAATGCAAACTGATCATGGGGAATGGTCCAAACGGAGACCTTTAGTGTTTGTGGAGTAGCCATCCAGAAAATACCATCCATGTTAAGAAACGCTCACTCTTAAAACCGGCTGTTTCAAATAAGGCTTCATTTTGTTGACCCGTTAACGGTATTAACACCCCATCCAAGGCCTTTTTCTTGGTTGCAATTTCAACTTTTGAATACCCGTTTTCTTCTTTTACCTGATGGTAAATCGATTCAAAAATCGCTTGATTGGGTTCATGATGGGGGATGGTCTTTTCCACCACAATGACCAACCCATTCGATGGCAATGCACGATACATGGCATGTAATACCGCCAAGCGTTGAGCCGGAGGAATAAATTGTAATGCCAAACATGCAATCATGACATCAGCGTTGGGCAACGGCACTTGGGTCATATCGGCTTGCTCAAATGTTAAACGGGTAGATACCCCCTCTTGCTGGGCTTTTTGAATGGCTCGTTGCACCAATTCGTGGCTGGTGTCCCAACCAATACCCGTTATGGTGGGGAATAGGGTGGCCAATTGACATAACGTGGATCCGGTTGAACACCCCAAGTCCAATAAGCGGTGGGCATGTGGGGCTGCCCATCGGATTAAATGGGGAATTAAATGCTGAATTTGCCGATAACATGGCACACTTCGTTCTATCATATTATCAAATACCATTGCCACATCGGCATCAAAAGTAAAAGGTCCCGTCCGTGAGGGGTCCTCAAACAATCGATCCACCGACGGCGGTTGATGTGTCATCCGTTCTCATCCCCCGCAAGTTGATCCCCCCCCACCGATTGTGACCCATGACTCGCGTAAAAGAGTTCAGCCATTTTAGGTAAATTGGCTACATCTCGAATCATCCCAATCATGGGGGGGGAATAAGCCAATACCTGTGGCAGTCGATCTAAATTAATCCCCCCAATCGCCACATAGGGTACCCCCAGTGTTGCGACTTGCCCCAAATAGCCAAATCCAATACCGGTTCGTCCCGGTTTCGATGGGGTCTCCCAAATGGGTCCCACACTAATATAATCCGCCCCTGATTCCTTGGCGATTTTGCCTTGGTCTAGGGTATGGGTGGTGCGCCCCAATAGCCGATAGCTACCCAACTGACTACGTAGTATCGACAGTGGTAAGTCGTCTTGCCCAGTATGCAACCCATCTGCATGAATGGCCACCGCCAAGTCGAGGTAATCATTGATAATCAAGGGGATGTCCCGAATCAGGTCGCGGGCCTGTTGTGCCAGCGGGTAAATATCAGCTTTGGGGGTATTTTTCACCCGTAGTTGTACCATAATAGCACCCTGTTCTTGCGCTTGGGCCAGTATCTTGGGTTGGTCACTAATCACCATGATGCCGGCCTTAATGACTGGTTTTAAGGCCGACAATACCAATTGCTGTTCCACATCATACATACGATACCGAATCTCACAATACAATGCATGGCCGGTCCATTCTTCCAATACCCGCATGGCTTCTTGAACCCTCGAACAATTGGCCCGTAACAATCCCACCACCGATTCTCGGGTACGCGGGGGTTCCATGGCCCGCACATCGGAAGGGGTATGGCGACTTTGTAACTGATGGGCCCAATCAGGATTGGATTCATTTAGTTGATGCCGAAAGTGGGCCAACCTATGGGTTAAGGCCTCATCATGGCGGTGGAATCGGCAATAATCCTCTAATACCCGCAATCCCTCTGTGGCACGATTGATATTGGCATCGATAATCGCCCAATTGGGTAGCATCATTTGCCCCGCATGCTTCGACGATGACCTCGCTGAATCCGAATCCCAGCCCAAGCCAATAATAAGCTGGCCACCCCTGCGACCCCACCCGCCCAACCAGGATTGCGGGTATACACCGCAATCAAAATACCCAACATGAGTACAAATGGCCATTCATTTAATAATCGCAATAGGGCAGAGGGGTAGGGTGATTGACCTTGTTCAAGGGAGCGTCTCACCGATTCCACCCAAATGTGATACCCTACAAATGCCAACACCAACATCCATTTAATATGCATCCACGGATACCGCCATGCGTCGGTTATCCACATCAAGACCAAGCCCGTGATGATCGATAATACCAAAGCCGGCCAAACAATAATCTTGGATACCCGACGGGCAGACTCCGTCATTAATTGACTAATTTGAGTCTGGTTCCCAACCAAGGCATCCGTATGATAAATCAGGATTCTAACCAAAAAGAAGGAGCCCGCCATCCATGATATCACCATGCTCACATGCCACACTTTTAACCACATTAACATGGGTACATTCCAATGACGGGGTGATTAAACAGCCGTTTCATTACTGGTCAATCAGGTGCGGTTGATATTGGCTTGGTGGCGTTGTTCCAATTCATTTAGAACATCATCAAAAGACACCCCCAGCATCGACAAGGTAATGAGCAAATGGAATAGTAAATCAGCTGATTCATGTATAATCTCTTTGGGCGTTGCGTTCTTGGCCGCAATGATGACTTCGCCCGCTTCTTCTGCGACTTTTTTTAATACCCGATCCAATCCCGATTCCCCTAATTTTGAAATGTAAGACCCCTCTTTTTTTTCGGCCAATCGATCAGCAATAATGGCATCCAATTGTTCAATAAACATTATGAAACCTCACTTTTAATGGGGCGTCGATACGCCATAATCATGGCCGGACTGGCCACACAGATGGATGAATAGGTTCCCACCAGTGTCCCTAATAAGAGCGTTAAACAGAATGACTGAATGGTATTCCCACCAAATACCAACAACGCCACCAATACAATTAATACCGTAACCACTGTGTTAATGGTGCGCCCAAATGTTTCAATAATCGATTGGTTGACCACCGTATTCACGTCAATGAGACGGGTATTGACCTTGCTCAAATTCTCTCGGATTCGATCAAAAATAACAATTGTATCGTTAATGGAATACCCTAAAATGGTGAGCAAAGCGGCCACAAACGCCGTATCAATTTCAATATAAAAGATAGAGGCCAGTGCCAATGTTAAGATGGCATCATGTAATGTTGATGCCAAGGCACCCACCCCGTAGGCAAACTCAAATCGCAGGGTAATATAACCCATTAATCCGGCACTCACCAATATCACCAATAATAAGGAGGTATTACGCAGTTCATGCCCAATTGAGGGGCCGATATAATCGACTTCAATCACTTCAAGGGGGCCCAACTCTTTCGCCAATGCGTCTCGAATTTGATGGTTTTGGACGCTTGAATGTTGGCTGGTTTTAATCACCAATTCCAAATCATCGGTTAATTGAATTTGGGTATGACTAAAACCCACGGATTGTAATATCTTGCGAACATTAGAAATCAGTTGGGTGGTTTTTTGATCCATGGTTTGCTTGGAAACGGTGCCTTCTCGTTGCAAGGTATCTAAGGCATCCAACTTTAATACCATGGATGTCCCCCCCACAAAATCGATTCCCATATTCATAGCAGATTTTCCATTGGCCATTCTTCCCACCCCGATCAGAATTCCCAAGGATATGATTCCCAGCGACACCAGACCCCACCACCATTTTTTTTCTACTAATTTCATGATTTTACCGTCCTTACTGCAACCCGATTGGACACACTCGTTTGCCGGCTGGCCAAGGTTACCAATAAACGACTCACCGTAATGGCCGTAAACATACTAATAACAATCCCAACCGATAATGTTACGGCAAACCCCTTAATAGAGCCTGTCCCCAACACAAATAAAACCAAGGTTGAAATTAACGTGGTGACATTCGAATCGACAATGGTATAAAACGCTCGGTCAAATCCAGCATCAATGGCGGCTAACATATTTAAACCATTTTTTAATTCTTCTTTAATTCGCTCAAAAATAATGACATTGGCATCCACGGCCATGCCAATGGATAAAATAAAGCCGGCAATCCCTGGTAGAGTAAGGGTGGCCCCCAATAGCTTTAATGCCGCAAAAAAGATGAGCACATACAATCCCAATGCCAAGCTGGCCATGATTCCCGGAATTCGGTATACCAATACCATAAATACCACCACTGCCCCAAACCCAATCATGCCGGCCAAACTACTTTTTCGAATACTATCCTTACCCAAGGTAGGTCCAACCACTTTATTGGATACAATCTCAACCGGAACCGGCAATGCCCCTGCTTTTAGTTGAATCACCAAATCACGCACTTGCCCCAAAGAGAACCCCCCCGAAATTTGGGCTTTCCCCCCTTCAATCGGTTCATTAACATTGGGTGCGGAAATAACCGTCCCATCCAATACAATCGCCAATGGGCGCCCCACACTTCGGGTGGTGATATCTTTAAATTTGGTTGCCCCTTCGGGGGTAAAAACAATGTCAACCACCGGTTCACCCAATTGAGATTGACCGGGGTTGGCTGCTGCTAAATCGGCCCCTGTTAACCACGTTTGTTTTAGAATGATGGGCCGTTCGGACACCACTTTTCCGGATGAATCTTTGATGACAACCCGATCTAATTTGGCATCTGGGCCAGCTAAAATCATGAGTTGCTCAGGGGTAAGCGTGGTATTTTCGGGGGCCCATTCGGCCTCAACGAAGGTTAATTGGGCTGTATCTCCAATCAACCGAACGGCACGATCAGGGTCTTGGATTCCGGGTAGTTCAACCACAATTTGGCGCTGGCCTTTTCGAATAATCAAGGGCTCCGCCACGCCCAAACTATCCACTCGATTACGAATTACACTTAATACCCCATCAACCGCATCACCATCCACGCGATGAGTGGGGGTATCTTGGGCTTCTAATACCAACCGAGAGCCCCCTTTTAAGTCCAACCCCAACCGAATAGGGAACTGCCATATGACCAGCACCGATGCGATGCTAATGATGGCAGTTAGCAACCACTTTATTGATTGTTTATTCATGTGGATTCTCTTTCGACTCCTTTTTATCTTTCATATGGGGAAAAAATAGCACATCACGAATCGAATGGGCATTCACTTTTAACATCATCACCCGATCAATTCCAATGCCCAGACCACCAGTAGGGGGCATCCCTACCTTGAGAGCATGAATAAAGTCGTGGTCCATCTGATGGGCATCCATCCAACCAGACTCTCGAGCCTGTTGTTGATCTAAAAACCGGTCATATTGATCGTGGGGATCATTTAATTCGCTAAATGAATTGGCGATTTCCATGCCAGCCACCACCAATTCAAATCGTTCCACAAAGTCGGGTTGGCTGGTCATTCGTTTGGCCAAAGGGGAGGTTTCCCATGGGTAATGAATGACAAAGGTGGGTTGAATTAAATGAGGCTCCACCGCTTTATCGTAAATATAATTAATGAGCTCCCCTCGGGATACACCGGTGGTGGCATCTAATCCCAAAGATACCGCCTTATTTTGCAATTCAACGAGAGTCGGGGCAGTGGGTAATCCAGCGTACTCACTCAGGGCTGTCATCAATTCAATGCGACGAAACGGTACCGACCAGTCAATGACATGCTCGCCATAAACACGGGTCGTGGAACCTTCTTCGGGAACAACGCTGGATAAGAGGGTTTCAGTTAAGTTCATCATATCGGTGTAATCGGCATAGGCTTGATATAGCTCAAGGGTTGTAAATTCAGGGTTGTGTTTGTACGAGACCCCTTCATTTCTAAATACACGACCCAATTCAAATACGCGTTCGTAGCCACCAACAATGAGTCGCTTTAAATATAATTCAGGTGCAATCCGCAAATACAAATCTTGTCCCAGTTCATTGTGATGGGTTTTAAACGGTTGGGCACTAGCACCCCCATAAATAGATTGTAAAACGGGTGTTTCCACTTCCATAAATCCGGCTTGGTGCAACCACGTTCGAATGGCATGAATGGTATGGGAGCGAGTGGCGAATTGAGACCGAACCGTTGGATTAACCACCAAATCAATGTAACGATGGCGGTATCGTTGTTCAATATTTTGTAAACCATGGTATTTTTCAGGTAGGGGTAACAGGGCTTTACTTAATAGTTGAAATGAATGAATATGAATAGACAATTCACCCCGTTTGGATCGAAACAAATGACCTTCAATACCAATAAAATCGCCCACATCCAAGTGAATTAATCGGTGTAAATTTGATTCCCCCAATTGATTGAGGTTGGCATAATATTGAAGTGTCGCATTTTCATCTTGAATATTGCCAAATGTGGCCTTGCCATGACCGCGTTTGGCCATAATCCGGCCAGCTAGAGTGATAACGGGGCTGGTGTCATCCCCCGTCAAATGCTGATAGTGAGTGATGGCCATGTGCAATGACATGGTCCGATTAAAGCGAGAGGGAAAGGGGTTGATGCCCTCATGTTGGTACTGGGTTAATTTGGCTTGCCTACTATCTAATTCACTGTGATGATCGGTCATGATTGGGCTAATAATACGCCAATGGCGTCTTGTTCGGTATCGGCAATGTGAACCTTAGATGAAATCTTGGTGATTTCCAATACCCGTCGCACATCTTTGGTGGGGTTTAACAATACCAATCGCCCATTTTTTTGGGATGCCTTTTTGTGCCCTTCAAATAAGGCCCATAATCCAGATGAATCCACATAGGTCACGTTCGACAAATCGATCATAATTTTGCTAACACCCTCATCCATAATTAACACGTTAATTAAATCCACAAATCGAGCTTGGTTTTCAATGTCCAGTTCCACAGACCCAGATAATGATTGGGACTCACTATCCAATGTGGCACCGATTTGCACCTTAATAATATGATGATCTAATTCAGATTTTAATAATTCCATTTTAATACACTCCTTTTAAATGAACCAACCGAAATAACCGCATGCACCATTCAATCAACTTCGATGATCGTATCGTGGGTAGATTGGATGGCATCAGAACAAAGGTGTTTCGGACCCATTGGCAATGCGATACGAACCGAAATGAGAGCTGAGGGGGCATTGAAGAAAAACAGAGATCCCAGCATCGCTACCGATATCACACATCCGAAACCATCACATATAAAAATGGGAATTAAATTTTGAACTAATTCTGTCAATCCATCAATGGTCAAGTGGTTGATCCCCCTTGTTTTGAGGCTGAAGATATTTGGTAAGGGTTAATTCTGTTCCGCCACCGGGCATTCGTTTGTATTGTACCCTATCCATAAATGTATTAATTAAAAAAAGACCCAGTCCGCTTCCTTCCAATTCATCCAAATGGGATTCCCCTTTGATACTTTGGGTTTCTCCCCCTCCAAAATCTCGCATAATGACATCCAAGTGATCGGCATGTTGTGCAAATGTAAAGACAATCTTGCCGTTGTGAGCCCCCGCATATGCATGTTCAATCACATTGGCTTGGGCTTCATTAATGGATAGTTTGATGTTAAAAATGTCATCGTCATCAAATCCCATAGCTTGGCAAATTTTTTCAACATATCGACGAATGTGTTTGACATCCGAAGGGTGACTCGATACGACCACTCGCTCCACTTGAACCCCTTGTGGCCAGTCGTCGTCATCGGATGGGGTTCGTTTTAAATGAATAATGGTGACGTCATCAGACAAATGATTGCCTCGGGTGAAGTCACGCAAGGTTTGAATCAGGGTTTGAATCAGGGTGGAAGGGGGGGTGTTGGCTTCTTGTTTTAATACATGACATAGACGATCGAGTGAAAATCGATGACCAACGGGTGATTTGGCATCCGTCAATCCATCGGTATATCCCAATAAACTATCTCCCGGACTTAAGTGTAGATGGGAGTCTGTATAACAGGTGTCTTCTAATGCGCCTACGGGGATGCCACCTTGAACCAAGGGGGTGACCGCATCGGCGGATAGATGCAATAGCGGTTCTAAGCCGGCATTAACATAGGTAAATAAGCCATTTTTTGGGTCTAGAACCCCGTACATCATGGGGACAAATCGATTCATAACGGGGTCTTTGGCTAACGTGCGATTGAGCCGATTCATGGTATCGGCTGGGCAATCGCCACCCATGGCATGGGAGTGTAACACGCTTTTTAACATGGCCATAAATAAGCCCGCTGGAATCCCTTTGCCCACAATATCGGCCAATGCAAACCCAATTTTTTGATCGGGGAGTTCAAAAAAATCATAATAATCCCCCCCGATTTCCCTTGCGGGTAACGAATGGGCTGCCACATCATAACCGGTAATACGAGGTAATGTGGTGGGTAACAATTGAGATTGAATATCAGCGGCAATTTTGACTTCTTGATCCAATCGTTGGGTTTTCATATTTTCTTGATACATTAATGCATTTTGGATGGCGGTGCCGGAGAAAGAGGTAATGGTGACCAAGGTTCGAATGTCATCTTGCGTAATGGGTGGGGCATGATTGCCCAATTTTCGGGCAATACTAACAATGCCAATCATTTCTGACTTCACCATAATGGGGATGGCAATATAACTATCAATCATAATTTTGACAGATTGTTCAACCAACGGATCAGATGGGTAATGGGGGATGAAGTAGGATTCTCGGGTTCGAGCCACAAATTCGGTAATGGTTTCACCTGATTTAAAGCGGTAGTCACGACGAATTTTGTCGGGAAAATTTCCATGAACTTTGGTTTGGATTTGTCCTTGTGAAATGAGCTGAATGGATCCAAATTCGGCCCCAATACTATTTAAGATAAGTTCCATTAACAGGCTTAATAAATTATCGATATCAATAATCGATTTAATCATGGTGCCGGCTTGCGAAATAATATCCAAGCGTTGGGCTTTGATCCGGTTGTTTTTTTGAACATCTGTGAAGTCACGAATCACAATTAGAACCCCCATAGGGGGATTGGGCGGGGTATCTGGGATGGGGCTCATGTTCACCAAATAATATTTGTCTTTTAACTTTAATTCTTCATTAATAACAATCTGGTGAGTTTGTAACACTTCGCGTATTTTGGGGCCAATGGGTAATGAATACAGAAATGATTCCACCAATTGAGGGGATAGGTTCGATGCCTCAGGCAGATCGACTAGTTGACAAGTTGACTCATTAAAAATGGTGACGTGACCCTTGGAATCTGTTAATACAATCCCATCGGGCATCACTTTCATCATGGATTCGAGGCGTAACCACTCTGTTTTTTTTAGTAATTGAATGCGTCCGATATGGGTGGCTAGTTGATTGGCTAAGGTGTAAATAAACGTAGATTGGGTATGAGGGAAGGCATTGGGAATGCCTGAGCAAACATTAATCATGCCGATAATTTGGTTCTTATGGACGAGAGGAACGTTTAGGAAGGATTGGATGCTGGGCATGGGGTTGGGAGATTGTGAGGGTGGGGATATGGTGATGGGTTGAATGGTGGGGGCAGGAATGGGGTATTGGGGTGATAATATGCGGGCGGTTGCAAGGGTTATATTCTGTTGAATGGCGTGAAATATGGATTCATTAAGTTCGACGTTTGCTTTAAAAAATAAGTGAGGGGTGGGGGTGTCTAATAATAAAATGCCCAAGCTACCCACACTTAATACCTCATTAATGGCATTCATGGTTGACATCACCATGTCTTTTGCATCCATTTTATCGGCCAATTCAATGGATACATGGTGGAGTGCGGATAACTCGGATACACGCTGCTGGAGATGTTGGCTGTCTTGTCGCAACGTTTGTTTAAGGACTTTTTTGCTAATGTGCAAAGATTCAATTTTTTGGTGAATATAGTGGCTTTCAATCACATCAGCCAATTGATTAATAAAGGGAATTAATTGAGAGAGTATGTGGATCATTTGGTACTGGTCATCCAATCGTGTTTTGGTGGGCCATTGGTGAATAATCACAAATCCCACGACCAGATCATCGGATGACACAATGGGTAACCATATAAAATCCAAGCAAGGGTAGTTATATTGATGGGAGTCAGACTCCAATTGCAGGGGGGTAGTCCATCGTATTTTTCGGCGATCGGGGATGTAATAAAGCGATGTAAAATCAGATGGGGTGGGGTGAATTAAGTTGGTTCGGGCTTGTTTGATAATGGTTTGTTGTTCTGATACTGGAATATTCCAAATGGGATCACCGTAAGTATGTATAATTTGATTGGTGGTGGGGTCCAAGATGTAGACGCAAACGGTGACAGTGGGGCAAATGGTTTGAATACCACGAATGACAACTTGAATAATCTCATGTTGTGATGCTTGGTTTTGAGACACACTATTTATGAGTTCAGATAATATTGGTTGGGTGGAAGGGTCAGGTTGCCACATGGGGGTTATGCAACAGTAGGTAAGCGAAAGATTTTATCAATTAACGCCAATACTTCTTCAACATCAAAAGGTTTATAGATTACCCCGTAAGCACCCCATTCAAAGGCTTCTTTTAATAGGGTGTCAACGGCATATCCGGTCATCATAATAACCAGCAACATGGGGTTGAGTCTGTGAATTTCTTTAAAGGTATCAATGCCGGACATGCCGGGCATTTTGAGGTCCATAAATACCAAATCAATGCGATGGGGGTTTTTAATGATTTCTAGGCAAGCTTCGCCGGAGGTGGTGGTGATGGTATGGTAACCGGCTTGTTGTAAGATGAATTCAAAAATAGATAAAATAGAGGGGTCGTCATCGACCACCAAAATGGTTTTGCTCATGAATTGCCTTTTCTGAATAATGTCACAATATTGATTGGGTGAGCTTTGAATAATGAACGGGTAAAAGTTTACTAAAAATTATACTAAGACGCTACCATTAAAAAAAGAGAAAGGATTTGGGTGATAGTGTGAAGGGTGGTGGGCACTGCGTGCCCACGCCCGCTGAAGGTGGGGGATTTTAACCCCACCCCGACCCTCCCCAGAGGGGAGGGAGTAAAAAATGATTCTGGGGATCTTCGATCCCCAGACCCCAGACCAGGGGCGGAGCCCCTGGACCCCAAAACCAAGGGGCGAAGCCCCTGGACCCCAAAACCAAGGGGCGAAGCCCCTGGACCCCAAAACCAAGGGGCGAAGCCCCTGGACCCCAA
>Ga0172372_10008225_pt1 | contig 13818 bp, 12 predicted proteins | sample LakKiv5m_2_FD_114544 | JGI IMG/M metagenome (GOLD analysis project Ga0172372, IMG submission 114544) | Freshwater microbial communities from Kabuno Bay, South-Kivu, Congo - kab_092012_9.5m | ecosystem: Environmental > Aquatic > Freshwater > Lake | place: Democratic Republic of the Congo...
CCGTTTTTCTTTTAATTAATAAGTATCTCTAGAATGACAATCACAATTAAATATCAAAATAATAAAATATGTTATTTTAATTCATTTGAAGAAATTAAAAATTATGATAAAGTTGTTTATATTAATTGTTATCATAATCAATTAATTGTATTACCAGAACTTCCTAATTCACTTCAATATCTTGATTGTTCTGATAATAAATTAAGTGTATTACCAGAACTTCCTAATTCACTTGAAATACTTAATTGTGATAACAATCAATTAAATGTAATAGATGAACTTCCTAATTCACTTCAAATACTTAATTGTTCTTTTAATCAATTAAGTTTATTACCCAAACTTCCTAATTCACTTCAAATACTTAATTGTCATAGTAATCAATTAAATATATTATCAGAACTTCCAAATACACTCATAGAACTTTATTGTGAACATAATAAATTAAGTGTATTACCAAAACTTCCGAATTCACTTCAAAAACTTGAATGTGGATACAATCAGTTAAATGTATTACCAAAACTTCCGGATTCACTTGAAATACTTTGGTGTTATAATAATCAATTAAGTGTATTACCTGAACTTCCTAATTCACTTCAAAAACTTGAATGTGGATACAATCAGTTAAGTTTATTACCAAAACTTCCGAATTCACTTGAAATACTTAATTGTGATGACAATCAATTAAATGTAATAGATGAACTTCCTAATTCACTTCAAGAACTTTGTTGTTTTTATAATCAATTAAGTGTATTACCCAATCTTCCAAATTCACTTCAAATACTTAATTGTCATAGTAATCAATTAAATATATTATCTGAACTTCCAAATACACTCGTAGAACTTTATTGTGAAAATAATAAATTAAGTGTATTACCTGAACTTCCTAATTCACTTCAAAAACTTGAATGTGGATACAATCAGTTAAGTGTATTACCAAAACTTCCAAATGGTCTTAAAGGACTTTGGTGTCATAATAATCAATTAAGTGTATTACCTGAACTTCCTAATTCACTTGTGCATCTTTATTCTTTGGATAATAATAAATTTATTAATAAAACAAATCATAAATATAAATATTTAATAAAAATTATTTATATGTATTACTAAAAAATTGATTTCGTTTTTCTTTTAATTAATAAGTATCTCTAGAATGTCAATTATAATTAAATATCAACATAATAATATTAAATATAATTTTAATTCATTTGATAAAATTACAAATTATGATAAAGTTGTTTATATTAGTTGTTATAATAATCAATTAAGTGTATTACCTGAACTTCCTAATTCACTTCAAAAACTTGATTGTAGAGTTAATCAATTAAGTGTATTACCCAATCTTCCTAATTCACTTGAAGAATTTTACTGTTCAAATAATCAATTAAGTGTATTACCTGAACTTCCTAATTCACTTCAAATACTTTATTGTTATTCTAATCAATTAAGTGTATTACCTGAACTTCCTAATTCACTTGAAAAACTTAATTGTGGAAATAATCAATTAAGTGTATTACCAGAACTTCCTAATTCACTTGAAGAACTTTTGTGTGATACTAATCAATTAAGTGTATTACCTGAACTTCCTAATTCACTTGAAAAACTTAATTGTTATAATAATCAATTAAGTGTATTACCTGAACTTCCTAATTCACTTCAAACACTTTATTGTGGTAATAAAAAATTTATTAATAAAACAAATCATAAATATAAATATTTAATAAAAATTATTTATATGTATTATTAAAAAATTAATTTTGTTTTTCTTTTAATTAATAAGTATCTCTAGAATGGTAATCATAATTAAATATCAAAATGATGATACAAAATATAATAAAGTTGTTTATATTCATTGTAGTTATAATCAATTTATAAAAAATGGAAAAATAAATCAAAATGGAAAAATAAATAAAAATGGAAAAATAAATATTTTATTAAAATAATTTATTTGTGAATTTTTGTGATTTTTTATCTAGAATAATAAAAAATAAAATAATAAAAAATAAAATAATAAAAATAAAATAATAAAAAATAAAATAATAAAAATAAAATAATAAATAATAATTATATTTTTTTATTCATGTTCATTTGAATTATATAATTTCCAAATATGTAATGGAAATGTTCTTCCTAATCGTTGTGCTCTTCCTATTACTTGTTTCTGAAGATCAGCTCCCATACGATGCATTATAATTACATCAGATGTGTTTTCTAAATTAATACCACTTCCGAAATATCTAGAATTAACTAATAGAACATTTAAATCACCATCTTTATAATTTGATAAAACTTTATTAATAACCATTGAATTACCTTTAATCTTATCACTTGATAAATTCAATCTAGTTAAAATATTCATCACTTTACTATTAAATGTATTATCATATTCTGAAAATATAAGGATTTTTAATTTCTTTTTTTTATCTTCTGGTTGTGAATCAAATAATTTTTTCCTAAACTCTAGAATTTTCTCTAAATTCATATATTTATCATTTTGTTCCGATGTTGTGATTAATTCATCCAGTGATTTTTTAAATATTTCTTCTGGTTCTGATGGTTGTGTTTCTTCATTTTTATTCTCATCAATTGATTCAATTTTATTACGAATTAAAATTAATTGGTCTATATTTAATTGAGAACGACATTTTGGACAATTATTTACTGATGATAACGCCATAATTAAACATTCAAAACAAAATACAGATTGACAACATTTAGTAATTGATGGATTATTAATATCATCATAACATATTTCACAAAATTGTGATTGTTTAATACGTTCCTCAATACTATGTATTTTATATTTTATTTCTTCAATTCTTTCATTACTACGATTTATCGCATCTTCTTTCGCCTTTTGTGATGGATAATCCGATTTCTTTTTCAGTTCTAATTTTAAATATTGATTCTGTAAATCTACCTCCAATTTTTTGGTAACAGCACTTATAATATTACTTTCTGAAACTGTTTCACAATTTACTTTATCTAAAGCACCTTCTAAATTACCAGCGTTTAACATTTGAATTAAATCCGCACTGACAATTCCTTTAAGAATTTTAACTGAAAAATTATCTTGACATACAATTAAATTTATAATCGGATCTGGTAATTTAAAAGATGCCTCAACAAAAAGATCATCATTTTTAATAATTAAATTACCAACATATTTTTTATTATATGGATCCAAATTAATTTTTTCAAATGTATTTTTAATAAATCCAGTGCTCATTAATGAACCTTCCTTTATTTTAACTGTTTTTATTCTTTGAACCCCATTGTGATCCGTATAATTTTGATCTTCCCATCTAAATGAACCAATCGGATTAAAAAGGGTTGATATAGAACTCGTTATAAACCAATAAAATAGAGAATTTATCTGTAAAGCTCCAGAAATTTTAATACTGTCCGCTTCATCAATTACAACACGATTAACATAATAATTATCTTTTCTTAGATAAAAAGCAAACTCATTATACATTGTTGATGATACCAAAATAATATCATATTCTTCTACTTTTGATTTTATTAAACTTCCACAATCTTCTATCTTCAAATTCGCATTAACTCCACTTGTAATATTATTCGAATACAATAATTCATAATATTTTGTATTTCTTGTTGATGATGTCGATTGTGTCGATTGTGTCGATTGTGTCGATTGTGTTGATTGTGTAGATTTTAATATTGGGTTTTTTGGTATTGGGTTTTTTGGTTGTGTTAAAATTGAAACAATATATTTTTTCTTTTCGGATGTTGTTAATAATGCCCATTGTGCGATTATAAATTCATTAATTTCATCCGATTTTAAATTTTTAAATGATGTGTCCTTTTCATCATGATATGTTTTATACGCATATATTTGTAATTGTGTTAATGATGATTTATCTAAATTATCAATTGGTTTATCAAAATCACATGATATTTTATTAATTTCAATTAGCAAATTTTGATAGTCCGCTTTTTGATTCCAAATTGATTGTCCATTGTCATCCAATCCTTTCCATAATTTTCCACACTCCTTATATATCTCAGTTGCTTTTTTATTTTTAAATGTATCAGATTCCCTTAATTCTTTTGATTTTTCTGCTAAAAAGATATTATACCCAGTTATTTTTTTATATTTACACTTTGTTTTTGAATTATCATCTTGTTTAGTTTTACTATCATTATCATCATGTTTAGTTTTACTATCATTATCATCTTGATTAGTTTTAATATCATTATCACCATCAATATTTCTATTATTAACCAAATGACGAAGATTTGTAATTTTATTGACAACACATGATTTTAAATCCGTATATTTATCAACATAATCTTGCCATTGTTGAATTATACCATGTGGTGCTACAAAAACATTGATATCTAATTTTTGAAGTCTTGAATTACCTGTATATTTAACATTTTGCTCAGTTTCATAACCCTTAAATGGAAGAACATCTGGAAGAGACGGATTATCAGCAATTAAAGACAATGAAACTAATGATTTACCAGCTCCTACTTTATCAGCTATGATACCAAATTGTGATATTAAATGTGTTTCATCATCAATTGCTATTGAACGTCTTAATTCAAGTTGTTTAGCTTGGAATAAAATAGTCTTTTGATGTTCCTTAAGATACAAATTAATTCTTTCGGGTTGTAATGCCTTTTTTGAATTACTATTTAATAAATTAATTTTTGGTAAACTTTTATCTAGGCTATCTTGTTGTGAAACATTTTTTTTTTTGAATGCCATATATTTATGATTTTTATAATCATATTCTAAATAACTTTTTTTTTAAATCAATTTTTTTTATTTACAGCCTGATTCGGTTAGATATTAGAATTAAAAAATTGATTTTAATTAACTTATAATATCAATCATATCAAATATATCAAAATGGATATTATTTTAAAAATATTTAATGACAGTAATGATTTTATCAATTATAATTTTAATACTCTAGATAATAATAACCAAAATAATCTAGATTATTATTATTATAATTCAGAGAAATTATACCTTCGTATTAAAAATACTAAATTGTTTAATCTTAATAAAACATATTTTGATTTGTATTTATCTAAAAATCAAAATGGAAAACTCGAATGGAATACTACCAATAATGACATTGATGAAATTCAATTAAATAAAATTTTAATAAAAGAATCACGACATATTATACCTGATGATACAAATCAACTTATTAAATATATTATAAATTTATGTGATTTTATACGCAATATTGAACTGACTAATTATTGTTTTATATGTCAGGAAATTAATCCAATCAAGGACAATAAATACTCAACATGTAAAAATCAGGATTGTATAAGTTTATCCGAATCCACTATGATGGGAAATGATATCATTATCAACAATTATAAAATGGATCAAGATGTTTTTAAATTATTACTTCGAACCGCATTTTATGCCGTTATTTCAAATCGCCGTGATTTAATTTATAATCCACGACCACTATTATTAGAAAAAAATGCTTACCAAAAAGGACTTGATTTTTGGACATATCTAGAATCAATCAAACTAAATAAAACTAAAAAAGTTGATGAACAAGTTAATATGTTAGTTAATGACATATTAAAATCAGATTCCGATAATGAATTGTTTAACCATTGGGGAAGTGAATATTATGGATGGATTAAACATATCATTGTAAGTAACCGAACTATGATGCGAAAAGGTGATTTATTTTCACAACGTGATATTTCTGAAGTTGTATCAGTTTGTAAAACTTCAACGATGTCTATTGATAATCTTGTTCAAATAAAAATTGAACATCACCCAAAAGTTGAAGAAACATTTAAAAGTCGTTCTAATAAAACATGTTATTTATATCACGGTAGTTCATCCGAATGTTGGTATTCTATTTTGAGAAATGGTTTGAAAAATGCTAGTGGAAGCTCTCTTCAAGTTAATGGTGCTGTTCATGGTGCCGGAATTTATATGTCCGATACAATTAATGTTTCAATCGGCTATTCTAGAGGTCAAGAAATAGTTTTAGCTGTTTGTGAAGTATTAGGTGAAAGAAATATATATAAAAAAACTACTGGAATATATACATGTAAAGATGAATCTGCTGTATTATTAAGATATTTATTAGTGTTTCCATCTACTTGTGATAAATTCATAACTTTATTATTAGATAATAAATTTGGAGGTGGTCTAGAAAAAGATAATCAAGAAAGAACATTAAAAGTTAAACAAGTTCGAAATACTAGATTACCAAATGAAATTAAAAGGATTAAAACTGATAATAATTTTGAAGTTTATGAAAATGGCGATTCTGAATTATTAATTAAAATTAAAAATCTTGATAATGAATTATTATCAAACAATTTATCATTTTATGGTATTGATGGTATTACTATTAAAATGATATTTCCTGATGATTATCCATTAGGTGTTCCATTTCTATTTATCGAAGAACCACAATTATTATGTGATACTGGACAAATTACAGAACATGGTGCGGTTGCTATTGATTGTTTAACACCAAATAATTGGAGACCAGTTTTAAATATTGTTGAATTAATTCGAAGAACATGTGTAATTTTAAGAGAAAGTAAAGCAACTATTAATCCAGTCTATTTAGGTGAAAAAAATATATATCAATTGGCTAAAGAAAGTTATTGGGAACTCGCAAAATTAAAACAATGGTTATAAAAAAAATTGATTTGAATTTTATATTTTTTATTATTTTTGTAATTAATCTATATTATCATAATCTATTATATCATAATTAATTAGAAAATGACTCAAAGATATAAAATTAAAGATATTCGAAATTTTCGTAATCTTAATCATAATCATTTACCATTGAAACAAAAATTATCATCAGTCATCAAACTAAATAGTAAAAACGCATTTAATAATTATTTAATATATCAAAGTGTTGATCGAAATGTTAAATCTTTATTAACATGGTTAAAAAAAAATAATTATCACAAACCACTCTTTAATAAATTTACCGATTATGATAAATTAATTGAACGAATTATATATGAATACATTTTTATAAAAGATAAAGAATATGAAAATATAGTTAATCTGAAACAATTATCTGATAATAAATATCTAGAATTATTTAATAAAATTATTGACCAATACCCATATCCTAAAAAAGAAAAATCAAATCAATTAAATAATCATTATATTTATCGTCATGGAGAAAAAATATTAATTTTAGCAAATATCGGTAATAAAACACAACAATTAATTTTATACAATAATGATACCGATACTATTGTCTATGGACAATGTATTAAAGCATATAAAATATTATATAATTATTTTATATTCGATGGAAAACATATTTCCTATTGTGGAAGAAAACGTAGTGGTTATGAATTAATCCAATGTAAATCATTAGCCCCATATTTTACAGCAATTAATAAAAATGATGTTAAAATTACCACTACTTTATACGATATATCTATTAAAAATAAATTTAATGGTGATTTATATCAATGTGATCTAAGTATGTTCAATTTCATAAATGTAGTCGCACCTTATGCCGTTAATAATAATCAATATAATGATTAATATATTACCTATTTATATATAATAGTTTATCAATTATCTAACCATAAAATAATAAAAAATCAAAATAATAAAAAATTAAACCAATCATAAAAATATATGTTAACCAATATTATTAACACTATATTAAGTTATAAACCACAAGATGGATTAAAATATTTATCACCTTGGATTATTCCATATCTTGTTGGTGGATTGTTAATTATTTCAAATAGTTTTCAAGCATTAGCATGGTATCAACATTTACATCATCCCAATCAAGTATTTATAAAATCATTTTTTATTTCACTCATATATGTTATGTTCGAATATGTATCAAATGTTCACGCCACATCAATCGGTAGCACAATTTTCTCAATATTCCAAATTAAAGTATTAAAAGAAATAACCGAAGTTATAGTTTTCTTAGTTTATGCTTATGTTTCATTTAATAAAATACCAACATGGAAAACTTTATTAGCTCTCATATTAATGAGTATATCAATGGTTTTAATAATGAACTAACAATTAATATCAATTACGCAAGATAATCTGGAACATTATATAATGTATTAAATGCTAATAATGTTTTAACATCTTGGAAAATTGCTTGTCTAATTTTTGAAGGTAAAAAATCATATTTATCTGTAAAATATTCATATGATTCTTGTTGATATGGATGTAATTCTAAATTATCAGCATCAAACATTACCGTCCATATATGATTTTTCTGATATGGTACCTCCTCTTCAGGCATTACTCCTTCAAAATTTGGATTCGGATGATATTTATCCATTTGTTCCTTAATTTGCTTACTTAATTGGACTTCAAATCCTGTTCCGGGCTTTATTGGTGGTCCCGATAAATTTAAAGCTATATCCATATTACGCTCATTTATTATATTATTACTACTTTTTGTAAAATGTTTCGTAAAATTTTCATCAAATACTTCCTGATCATAATCTGATTGACTTTCTTTATAATCATCATCAACTATTCTTGATTGTTGTATTTGTTGTGCTAATTGTGATAACCTTTCTAAATTTTTATTAGCTAATTCTTTTTGTTGTATTTCCGTTGATTTCATATTTAATTTATGTTTTTTACTATTTAAATGTGTTTTAAATGAATTCACCTTATCATTTTTATAATTACATATTGAACACACATAATAATTATTATTTTTAAAATTTTCAATATCTGTCATATGCTTAATATTTATACTTTTACTTTATTTATATTTTATTATATCTTATAATTATTCAATTTTTTATATTCTAGATAATCCTCCTGAACTAAATATGATCTAAATAAATTATCTAATTTTTCTAAAAGATATTTATTGGTTTCTGGTGCTTTTTCCTTTAATCTAGCTAATCCCGTCCCGATACCATCAAATGGAATTGATATTGATTCATATTGATTATTTTTCAAAAGTTTTTCTAGATTTTCAAAAGCAATATCTAATTTACCTTTACAATATGAAAAAATTGTATCCGAATAATAAGCCTCTGGATTATATGATGGAAACTTTTTTGTCGGAATCCCAAAAGCATTATCTAAATCTCTTATAATACTTTGTCCTTTCTTACCACGTTTAATATCATTATCACCAAACAAAAATATTGATTTTGGATTTTCATACAAATCTAATAAACCATATTTCATATATATTTTTAATTTTATTGACATTGTTATTTTTTATTTATTATTATTTATATATTCAATTTTTATATTTTCTATAAAAATAAAAACCTAATAAAAACCTAATAAAAAATAAAATTTAGAAACTACTTAGATATATAAAATACTAATAATTTTTTATAATTTTTGATTTTTTAACAAGTGTCCATTCATTATTTATATCATTATCATGATTATTATTATCTTGTTTATTATCTTTTTTATTATCAATACTATTATAAATAATATCACCACGATTACGATGTAATTCAATTGTTTGAACTAATAAATCTGTTGCTTTCTGAACTGGATAAAAATGATGAATTGTATTATATTTTGTATCACCTTCAATTATAAAATAATAATTTGTATAATTATCTATATTCGTTTGTGATACGAAGAAAACAGATGAACCTGTTTTTAATTTAATTACTTGAAAAATGAATTGTGGATATTTAAAATTTATATCACCTACTTTTTCTAATAAATTTTTATCTTCTAATGTTATACCTTCAATTCTTGTATATGTTTTATTATGTTGTTTTTTAAATATGTTTAATTTTTGTTTTGTCATAAATCTTTTCCCTGTTGAATCATATGTCTTATAAGATGGTGAAAACGATTCAATATAAAATTTTGAATCCCTCGATGTTGTTCCAATGAATAATTTTTGTGGTTCATTAACAATTTTAATTGATAGCATTTGGTATTTCAAATTACATTATTTTTAATATAACTATTTTTCAAATCAATTTTTTATATATACCAATGATATACATGATATACATTACATCATAAAATAAAAAAAATTACAAAAAATATCAAAAAATATCAAAAAATATCAATTATATAATCTATTCGGTAATCTCTAATTCCTCTTCATCTTTTAAATTCAATGTTTTTTTACTCTTTTTACCCTTCTTTACATTATTATCATCTTCATCTGGATTTGTTATGACTTCATCATCATCATCATCATCTTGATTTATTATGATTTCATCATCATCATTTGTATCTTCATCACTTTCCAAATTCATCTTATTCTTACGATTTTCACGGATTTGCTCTAAATATAATTCCATTTCCTGATTATATCTTATCTTATCTTTATTAGCCATATCTATATATACAGCCCTTTCTTCATCAGTTAAATTTTTATATAATTCTTGATACATAACCATCGTACGAACACCACCTCGTTTCGAAGAATCACCCGCTTTATCACGATTATGTGTGTTTTTCATAAATAAAATCCACGGTAAAGTCGGTTTCTTTGGTTTAGCAATTCTATGTCTATTATATTCAGCAATTACCTCTTCTCGTTGTTTAAGATATCTATCTCTGTCAATCTTAGCTAAATCTTCATATTTCTTCTTGAATTCTGGTGTTGCCTCTTTCCACATTTTAGAAAGAACTTTCGATTGTTGACATACAGATTTATTATTCGGATCCTCTTCTCTAAATTTTTTCCTCATTTCCATTGTAAAAATAATATATGGACTAATACTATGTTTAACTTGATTCCATGGTAATTTACTTCTTCTATTCTTCATATGTTTATGTTTAATAACACTAAATGGAGTATCCGAAATAAACTTAAATATCGCGTCTTCATCATAAAAATCATCTATTTTAACATTTGTTTCCCCAAGCTCAAGTAATTTACTATTTAAAAAACTTTTAAGAGGACAAATCAGACGAGTATATAATAAATAACCCATTGATGGATTTTCACGGATTTCTTTACGTAGAGACATTTATTTTTATATTATTTTATTGTTTTCTATAGATTTATTTGCGTTATACTATAATATTCTATAATTGTTTAAGCTCTATTAGTTATAAATAAAAATTGAAATCAATTTTTTATTATACGTATTGATTCAATATAAATATAATTTGAAAAAACCTATTAAATAAAACAACACATAATTTAATAAATAAAATATATAAAACTATTAATAATCATGGGAATTCCTGTATATTTTCGACATATCACAAACAAAAATCCAGATATTGTCGTTAAAGTTAAAATAAATAATGTTGATAGTTTATATTTAGATTTAAATTGTGCTATTCATCCAATAGTTAGACGTATTGCTGAATTAGGACAAAATACCGATTCTATGATTGAAGAAATTATTAAATATGTTAATTTTCTTGTCGAATATACCGGTGTTGAACGACTTCTATATATTTCTATCGACGGAACTGCACCACGTGCTAAAATGAATCAACAACGAATTCGACGTTTTAAAAGTGTTAAAGAGAAAAAAATTATTAAAGATATGAAATCTCGAAATAAAATCGAAGATAATAGTCTAGAATTTGATACTAATAGTATTACCCCCGGAACCATCTTTATGGAACAATTAAGTCAAGGATTAGAATCATTTCTTAAAAAATCAAAAAATGATGCTTTAAAACACTTAAAAATCATTTTTTCAGATTCTAATTCTTGTGGAGAAGGTGAACATAAAATTTTAAATCATTTACGAAATAATCGTAATGATATACCATCTGACAAAAAAGTCGTAATTTATGGTCTCGATGCTGACCTAATTATGTTGTCAATTGTATCACATGTTAATCATATATATTTATTACGTGAATCTCTTGATTTTGGTAAAGATTATCATGAATCTGGATACAAATATTTATATCTCGATATCGACCTTTTTAAACATTATATTATTGATGATATTATGGATAAAATCTCACTTGAAATTGATGATCCAGTTGAAGAACTTAAAATATTAGATGATTATATATTTATGTGTTTCCTACTAGGTAATGATTTTTTACCTCATTTACCATCCTTAAATATCAAAAGTGGGGGAATCGAATATTTAATGGATATATATGCTATCGTCTATGGACAATTAGCTAAACTAACAAAACGAAAATTTAAATCAAAAATTGTTTATGATGATAATACAAAAGGATTACGTTCAACAACATCTGGGGCATATAACGAAAGATGGGTATATCAACACCTAGTTTCCATTAATCCATGTAAAATTAACTTTGAATTTTTATGTTTGATGTTAGAATTTATCGCACAAACTGAAGACCAAATGATGGCTGATACAGAACAAAAAAGACAATATATAAAACCTAGAACCACCGGAAATTATAAAAGTGATTACGAACGCGAAAAAGATATTCTTGAATCATATCCTATATTACATAGAGAAATTGAAGATACTATTCAAATTCGTAATCAAGATGGTGGATGGAGAGATAGATATTATCAACATGTTTTTAAAATTAATCCAACACGTAAAAATATTGATATTATATGTCATAATTATATACAAGGTTTAACATGGATATTAAATTATTATTATCAAGGATGTATTTCTTGGAATTGGCATTATAAATATTTACACGCACCTACCACAATTAATATTGTAGAATATCTAAATAATAAAGATAATCGAAAAAACATTAATTTACCTAAGGGACAACCATACAAACCACTTGAACAATTAATGTTTGTTCTACCACCTCAAAGTAGTCATTTATTACCTAAATCATATGCTGATTTAATGACCAAAGATACTTCCGAAATTATCGAATATTATCCTCTTGATTATCAATTAGATACATTATATAAATATTTCTTTTGGCAATGTGAACCAATCTTACCAAATATTGATGATAATTTTCTTAAAAAACATATATCTAAAATTACATTATCTAAAGATGATACTTATCGAAATCGACTCATTCAAGATTTAGAAATATCTTGAAGTTTATTTAATATTTCTGATAAATTCCATGTTTTAAACAAAATTAACATTTTTGGAACTTCTTTATTGGCTAATATCATCTGATTTTTTTGATAACTTTGAACTAATAATGCCTCAAATTCAAGTAATATTTTTAATAATTGGATTTTAATAGTTTTCTCTTTTTTACCCTTTAAATGATTACTAAAACAAATAAAATAATAAATTATTGGCATGTCTAGAATACCAACTGATATTAAAATATTCGAAAATTTTGATGCTAACGTTTTTTCATTCACTAATTTAATCAATAAATTCCATAATGGATGTCTTCTAAATTGTATATCAAAATCCATTTTATTTTTTATATTATTATTTTGATTCACATCTGGATTATCAATTACACTTCCCGAAGGTGTTGATATATGACTAAATATTATACCTTTTTTATCTATTTCATTTTGAAATTCTTTCTGTTTTTGAAAATAATTATTTACCTGTTCAATTAAATCCGGTTCTCTTCCTCTTTCCAATTCTCTTAATTTTTCACATCGTATTATTTCCTCCGAATCTATTAATTCCTTTGCTTGTTTTATTTCTTCCAACACATCATCTCTAGAATCAAACCCAATTCCATTATTATTATTTTTTTTAATCTCAATACTCATATTATTTAATATATTCTTAGTATTTGACATATTCTCTATTTCCTTTTTACGACTATTTTCTAATTGGCTTAAAAAATCATCAAAATTATTATCATCTTTTATTCTTTCATCTTTTATTCTTTCATCTTTTATTCTTTCATCTTTTATTCTTTCATCTTTTATTCTTTCATCTTTTATTCTTTCATCTTTTATTCTTTCATCTTTTATTCTTTCA
>Ga0172372_10008226_pt1 | contig 13815 bp, 12 predicted proteins | sample LakKiv5m_2_FD_114544 | JGI IMG/M metagenome (GOLD analysis project Ga0172372, IMG submission 114544) | Freshwater microbial communities from Kabuno Bay, South-Kivu, Congo - kab_092012_9.5m | ecosystem: Environmental > Aquatic > Freshwater > Lake | place: Democratic Republic of the Congo...
CCTTCATCGAGAAGAGGAGAGTCAGAAGGATCTCCTCGTCGGACGACGTATCGACGACTTCCTTCCGACCGGCATCTGTCGTGGTGTTGCCGGGCATTGCCAGTTCAATCATGGGAGGTGCTCCTCCCGAGACCGTCGGCGGTTTGAACGAGCGTCAGGATGGCCTGACGGATGTGATCAGGAAGATCAGGCCATGCGGCGGCGACCGCCTGAAGATCCTCCGAAAGAGGGCTGTCAGGCAGTGGGGTGCAACATCTGGTGCAACGCCCTGACTGGGGTGGTTCTAAGCCCTTACAAGATTGACCGTTGCGACATACTGAATCCGGTCTTGAAAACCGGCGTGCCCGTAAGGGTACCGAGGGTTCGAATCCCTCCCTCTCCGCTGAAGTTCCCGGCCAGAACCCGTCAATCGCCAGGCAGCATTCTCCGCAGGTATTCGCCGGCCGGACGTTTTGCTGATCAAACGGGAGGCAGCCCTTCGAACACCGGCATGCCCGGGCTGTTTCCTGCGATCCGTCTGAGTCATTCACGGCGCGGCGGGCGGCCCATCAGGGCGTCGGTCGCGGCGGCGGGATCGCGGCCCTCAAACAGAACCGCATGGACTTCGCGCGTGATCGGCATGTCGATGCTGTGCTGAATCGCCAGATCGTGAACGCTGCGCGCGGTGCGGACGCCTTCGGCCACGGCCGACATGCCGGCCAGAATCGCGTCGAGCGACAGGCCCTTGCCGAGCTGTTCGCCGACATACCGGTTGCGGCTGTGCCGACTGGTGCAGGTGGTAATCAGATCGCCGATGCCGGCCAGTCCGAAGAGCGTGTTCGGGTCAGCTCCCAGCGTTGTTCCGAAGCGGGACATCTCGACCAGGCCGCGCGTCATCAGCGCTGCTCGGGCATTGTCTCCAAAACCCATGCCGTCGCAGATTCCGACGCCGATGGCCAGCACGTTCTTGAGTGCTCCGCCCAGTTCCACTCCGACGACATCGTCATTCGTGTAAACGCGGAAACGATCGGTTGAAAACAGAGCTTGAACGCTCCGGGCCAGAGTCAGATCCGAAGCTGCCGCGACCACGCTGCACGGCAGGCGTCGCGCAAATTCTTCGGCATGACTCGGCCCCGCCAGCACGCAGGTCCGGCTGGTGCCCAGGACGTCTTCGATGATCTGCGCGGGACGCAGGAAGGTTCCGTTTTCGATGCCTTTGATGACGCTGACGAACGGAACGTCGAGCGACAGCATGTCGCGGTGCGCGGTCAGAGCGTCGCGGAGGAAGGCCGTTGGAATCGAAACCACCACAATGGATGTGTCATGCATCGCCGCGGACATATCGGCGGTGACTGTCACGGCCGGAGGCAGAAGCACACCCGGCAGCAGGCGCCGGTTTTCGCGGTCGCGCTCTATCTGCGCGGCATGCTCAGGATTCCGCGCCCACAGCCGGATGGACCTGCCGGGTTGTTCCGAGAGCACCACGGCACATGCCGTGGCCATGGCGCCTCCGCCGAGAATCGTGATGTTCATCCGCCGCATCGTCCGATCGTTCGAGGGCTGAAGTTATGGGAACCACGTTCCGCGAAACACTGCGGGATATGACGGATGGACGAGCTGTGACGCCGCAGGCCTCACAAACCGCATCTCATCCCGTTACTCCCGTTTGCCGACACACTGATCCGGGTCCAGAGTTCAGCAGGCGCTTCACTTCGCCGGGATGGTAGCAGTCTCCTAGGAAACTGCAGTCCGGCTTCCCGGTGGTGCGGCCAGCGACCGTTCCGGCTGTGGCCGGATCAGAGCCAGTCCATCATCTTCACGTCCCGTTTGTTGAACTCCCTGAGGGAGGACTTTGCATGCAGACAGCGATTGAGCAGCCCGTCCAGTCTCCTGAGAACTTTCAGGACCGTCGTCGCAATGTCGGAAACGCCCGACCGGAAGGCCTGCCCGAACGGCGGCAGTTCCGCGACGCCCGTGAGTACGCAAATCCCGATGCGGCGGAACTGGCGGAAGCCATCGACCGCTACAAACTGACTCACCGCCGCCGCTTCATTACGTACGAAGAACTGCACGATGTCATCATGAGCCTCGGCTACAGCAAGCAGTGATTTCCATCGCGTCATCCGCGCAGGAAGCGTCAGCCGGTCTTTCGAGGCCGGCTTTCTTTTTTGAGACTCAATCAACCTCCGCTTCCTCTGTTGAAAAACACTCAAACGGTTGCGGATCTGCGATCACCCCGCTGACATGTCGCAGCGAGCGCGGATTGCAGGCGCTCAGTACGTTCCCGTTCCCCGAGTAGGCCGGGCTGTGCCCGGCAACCCGGCAACCCGGCGCGAGCGCGGATCGCAGGCGATCAGTGCGTTCCAACAGGAGCGGAAAGCAGATGTCCTGGAAAGCATGGTTTTGCCACGGACTCTGGCCGCTGGCTGGACTGTGGCTGATGATGGTGGCCGGCTGTGATTCGGGTTCCGCACCGCCACAGGTTCTGGTGCTGGGAACGACCACGACGGTGCAGGACAGCGGGCTGCTGACCGTACTGATGGATGAGTTCCGGAAAGAGTCCGGGATCGAAGTGAAGACGGTGGTCGGCGGCAGCGGAGAAGTGCTGGAACTGGGACGCCGCGGTGATGTGGACCTTCTGCTGACGCACTCACCGGACGCCGAGAAAGAATTCGCGGCGGAAGGCTGGGGCACCGCGCGGCTGCCATTGATGCACAGCGATTATATCCTGGCTGGACCGGCCGATGATCCCGCCACCTGCCGCGAGGCCAGGTCCGCTCTGGATGCGTTGAAACGCATTGCCGACAGCGGGCAGGTTTTTATTTCGCGGGGCGACAGATCGGGGACGCACGCCCGCGAACTCAAGCTTCGGAAGGCCGCTGAGCTGGCGACAACCGGAGAGAACATCGTCAGCACCGGAACCGGGATGGGAGAGACTCTGCGCGTGGCATCCGAGAAGAAGGCGTATGTCCTCTGTGACCGGCCGACGTTTCTCGCTCTCAAAGCGACGCTCGACCTGGTCATCGTGTTTGAAGGCGGAGAAGACTTGCGGAACGACTATTCGATCCTGCCGGTCAACCCCGCGAAGCATGCCCATGTCCGGAATGATGCCGCGCAAAAGCTGGCCGCATTCCTGCTCAGTCCGACCGCGAGCGCGCTCATCGAACGCTTCGGCAGGGAGAAGTACGGCGAGCCGGTGTTCACGCCGGCCGTTCCCGCCGGATCAGCACGTCCGGACGCGGGATCATGATGCCCTTCACATCCACATTGATCTGCGGCCAGTTCTCCATCGGCGTGATCATCTCGAAGCCGGCGGCGCCGATCAGCATGGTATCCATCGTCATTGCGGGACCGATGGACGGCTGCCAGATCATGGGCATGCCTTCGGTCAGCCGGAACTGACTGCGCGGCACGATCGGGGCTTCGCTGAGTTCATAGCCGGTCACGCAGCCCTGATCGGCGAAGTGCCATTCTTCCGAGTGGCCGAACTTCTCGTAGATGCGTTCGATGCGCGACCAGGTTTCATACAGCTCCCACTGCCGCTGCGAGAAGAACATGCCGGTCGCCTGGACCAGCAGGCAGTCGAGATGCGGTTGCCGGATGTCATCGGACGGATGACCGAAGCAGACCGTGCGGGATGCGCCCGCGTGCAGACCGCGCTGTCGCCCGATGGCGCTGATGACGCAGGTCCGTTCGATGGGATTCGGACCGCAGGACCAGTGCCGGTAACGATGTCCCTGGCCATCGGCCAGCACCTGAATGCGTTCGGGATGCACGCCATGCCGGATCAGCCGATAAGCGAGTTGTCCGGCAACTTCCGCTTCGGAATCATCCTGTTGAAAGTTGCGGGCCGTCGCTTCCACCGCATGCGAAACGATGCGGCCGAGTTCGCGAAGCGTCCGGATTTCCGAGGAACCCAGCGGCAGACGCATCCCGGCCAGATGCGGGGCGACTTCGGGACAGCGTTCAAACGGCTGGTCGCAGGCCACGGTCCGGCCGCGGACCACATCCAGCATCAGAATGGAGCGGTCTTCGTACCAGTGCCGTTCCTTGAGCTGGAAGCCCAGCCCGCCGACCTGCCGGTCAAAGATCTGTCCGGCATCCGTGTTGCGGGACAGGATGACTCGGGCTTCCGGAGTGATCAGCAGCGCGGACGTCACATCGCTCGAACTGCCGCGCGTGTTATCGCCACCGGCCGTCAGCCAGCTGAAATTGCAGGGCCGCATCAGCAGCAGGCCGTCGAACTTTCGTTCCTTGAGGAACGCGGACAGTTGCCGATGCCGCTGCTCGACCAGGGCGGCGCGGTCCGGATCGACGAGTTGAATCTCGCCTGAAGACTGCCAGCCAGGAAGGATTGCGGACATCAGTGGCCTCGTGAAACTGCCGGTTCGCGGCAGAGCATACTCCCGCCCGCCTCCCGCCGATAATCTCCCTGTGAGTTTCATTCCGATCCGGGCGCCGGGTGCGTCGGAAATGTCCGGAATGAACCGGGGTGTCAGGTTCTGCGGCGCTGTGTGCAGGAGACCGGAAGCCGCAGGGATCGGAAGCAGTTGTGGCCCGTCACGAATCGGATCGCGAAGACCTCATCCGCGAAGCGGTCGCTCTGCGCAGCCGGGTGGAATGGCTCGTGCCCGGAGAACCGGAACCCGTTCTGACCGGCCTGAAGCGGGATGGATCGCTGTCGGTCTACTTCGGTCAGGATCCCGTCTATCAGTTCAACCCGGGCGGAGAGCTGCGCCGGGCTTACTGCGATCACTTTCTGTACCGGACTCAGGGAACCGTGCTGGCCCGGCTGCATCGCGAGCGGACAGACACCGAAACAGTCCTGGTGCGTCACGACCTTTCCACTTCCGAGACAGAGCAACTGCTCGATCAGATGCGGACGCGGCTCAACAGCCTGCGGATCGCTCTGGAGTCCGGTGCCGTTCAAGAGCTGCGGCGAGTCACCGAAGAACCGGCTCCGGACTTCATCGCCGCTCTGACACAGGTTCTGAACAACGGCCCCCGTCTGGCACCACCGATCGCAACCCGTCAGAGCTGATCGGAAATCAGAACAGCCGGCCCGGTCTGGTGCTCTCTTCAGCAGAGGCGGTTTCGGCCTGGATTGTTTCCACCAGTCGAGGCGTAGGCCGGGCTGCGCCCGGCATCTCTTCCGCGGCGGCTTCAGCCTGGATCCTTTCCACCAGGCGAGCCAGTCGGCGCCCGGTCACGGACAGAGGAAACTCGTGCAGCCGCGATACCGGAACCCATTGCATGTCCGCGCTCTCGCCGATGACGGGTTCTTCAGCGGACGCGCTCAGACACTGCAGTTGAATCCGGTATCGAGTCACGCTGTGCCGGATGGAACTCAGCATCGTCTGAACCTGAATCAGTTGACCGGTCTGCTCCGCGACCAGTTGTTCCAGCCGACCAGCCAGCTTCCGGGAAACGTTGCGGTGCGGCTTCAGGAGCGCCGCTTCCTCAGCCAGCGCTTCATCGTGCGGCAGGCGGATGAAGTCCCACAGACCGGCCCAGCGCTGACCTTCCGGATTCCGTCGCAGCAGATACCGGCCGGCGTGTTCAATCGTGAGAGCGACTTCGACGAGTTCCGTGACGTCCGGACGGACCATCGGCGCGGGGATATCGTTCTGACGTCCGGCCTCCCGCGCGCGGCAGTGCTTCAGGACCGGACAGTGTTCGCAGTCCGGATTCTGCGGCGTGCAGACGAGTGACCCCAGTTCCATCAATGCCTGGTTGAGGTTCCCCGAACCTGACTCCGGCAGCAGATGCGCGGCAAACGCCCACAACAGTTTCTGCCCGTGCGTCGCGCGGGGATTGCCATCGAAGTTGAGCAGCCGCGAATACAGCCGCAGTGTGTTGGCTTCGAGGATCGGCGCGGGACGGTCAAACGCGAAGGACAGGATCGCGCCGGCCGTGTAGCGACCGATGCCAGGCAGACTGGTCAGCTCCTCCACCGTCTCCGGGAAGCGGCCCTCACTCTGGCTGACCAGTGCCTGAGCTGCCCGGTGCAGATTCCGCGCGCGGCTGTAATAGCCGAGGCCCTCCCAGTGCCGCAGCACGTCATCCTGATTCGCCACCGCCAGATCCTGCACGGTCGGAAACCGGGCAATGAACTTTTCAAAGTATGGCACCACGGCCACGACCGTTGTCTGCTGCAGCATGACCTCACTGATCCAGATCCGGTATGGATCTCCGGTCCGCCGCCACGGCAGATCGCGCGCGCGTTCGCGGAACCAGTCGGCCAGGCTCTTGCGGAACCGGTTGAGATCCGTCCGGCTCCAGAATTCAAACAGCGGCTGATCCTCAGCGGATCGACTTCTTCGAGCGTTCATCCCGTCCTGCATTCTCCGTCCGGCGTTGTCTTCAATACGACCAGAGAGACCAGTCGTGACTGCGACTGTTGTTGATACGTCGCGCGGCTTCCAGCGAGGCGTTCCAGATGCCTGATGTCTTCGTTTAACCCGCAGCCAGAGGCGCAGGCGTCGAACCGTTGCGACACCCTGGAAACGCCCGCGCCTTCGGCTGCGGGTTAAACAATCAAACGCATTAGTCACGGCCACATGAAATACAACCTCGCGTGCCTTCATGAGAGCGTCCGGCGGACGGCCTGCTTCCAGCCGGCATACCGTTCATTCATCTCGGTCCGGTTGTCGCGCGGGATGAACTCGGCATCGAGCTGCCAGTTCTGAGTGACCTCGCCGGGACTGTCCCAGACTCCGGTGGCCAGTCCCGCCAGATAAGCCGCTCCCAGCGCCGTTGTTTCCTGAACGACGGGCCGCTGCACGCGGACATCCAGCAGGTCCGCCTGAAACTGCATCAGCAGCCGGTTCGCCGATGCGCCGCCATCGACCCGGAGCACATCCAGCTTCTGTCCGGAGTCCTGCTGCATGGCTTCCAGGACATCGCGCGTCTGATACGCAATGGATTCCAGCGCGGCCCGCGCGAGATGCGCCTTCGTCGTGCCGCGCGTCAATCCGGTGATAACTCCCCGCGCATCGGCATCCCAGTAGGGTGCTCCCAGACCAACGAAGGCCGGGACCAGGTACACTCCATCGGTGCTGTCCACCGTCGCGGCCAGAGCCTCGCTTTCAGAAGCCTGCTGGATCAGCCCCAGCCCGTCCCGCAACCACTGTATGACAGCCCCGGCAATGAAGACCGAACCTTCGAGGCAGTACGTCACTTTGCCGTTCAATCCCCAGCCGATGGTGGTGAGCAGTCCATGCTGCGATGCGATCGGCGTCTCACCGGTATTCATCAGCATGAAGCAGCCGGTGCCGTAGGTGTTCTTCACCTGTCCCGGCTGGAAGCATGCCTGACCGAACGTGGCTGCCTGCTGATCGCCCGCCATGCCGGCGATGGGCAGAGCGGCTCCCAGCAGCGACGCATCAGTCAAGCCGTAACGCTCGGACGAGGGCCGGGCCTGAGGAAGCATGGCGCGCGGAATGTTGAGCACTCGAAGCAGTTCATCGTCCCAGTCCAGAGTGTGGATGTTGAACAGCAGCGTGCGGCTGGCGTTTGAGTAATCCGTGACATGCAGCCGGCCTCCGGACAGCCGCCACGCCAGGAAGGTGTCGATGGTTCCAAACGCGATCTCACCCCGCTCGGCCTTCTGCTGCAGATCGAAACGGTCCAGCAGCCAGCGGATCTTCGTTCCGGAGAAGTAAGGATCGAGCACCAGACCGGTTCTTGTCCGGAACAGGTCTTCGTGACCTTCCCGTTTCAACTGCTCACACAGCGCGGACGTGATGCGGCTCTGCCAGACGACGGCGTTTCCGACCGGACGTCCTGTGGCACGTTCCCACAGAATTGTCGTCTCGCGTTGATTCGTCAGGCCCAGTCCCGCGATGTCTTTCAGCGGCAGACCGGACTGCGACAGCGCCTGTCGCGCGGTCTCCAGCTGAGTCCGCCAGATGTCTTCGGGGTTGTGTTCGACATGCCCCGGTGATGGATAGAGCTGCTCGTATTCCTGCTGCGCCGTCGCGACAGCGAGTCCATCCTGAGCGAACACCATCGCCCGGCTGGAGGTCGTTCCCTGATCGAGCGCCAGAATATGAGCCATGCGCGAGTCCTCCTTCGCGGGTTCAGCCGGAATTGTCCGATGCGACGGCGTGGAGCATGGCGGCTTCGAGACAGAGATTTCCATCCTGAGCCAGCCTGGGTGTTACCAGCGATCACATCCGGACTTCCGCCCACAGGTCGCGAAGGCTCTGCTGCCAGGTCCATTGCGGTGACCAGCCGGTCCGCTGCTGAAGCTTCCCGCAACTGCCGACGGAACGCACGATGCCGCCGCGCGAAGCCGCGCTGCCGGCCGGTTGAGGAATCAGGCCGCCGGCGAGTTCGCCCAGCAGCCGGGCTGCATCCAGCAGCGACGTTTCCATTCCCGTGCAGATGTTGAACACGTCCGCCGACCCGGCTGGCGAGACGTCTGATGCCAGCAGGGCTTCCACCGCACGGGCCACATCGCGGACATCCACGAAGTCGCGGGTGGCGTCCGCATTGACAATCTCAAACGGAGTTCCGGGGGCCTGGCCGTTCTTTGTCATCGCCGCCAGTCGCCGCGCGAGTGACTTCGCGAAATAGAAATCCGGCAGGCCGGGGCCGATCACATTGAACGGCCGGACGACGGTGACTCGCAGCCCGTGAGTCGCCGCTGCCGCGCGGGCCAGTTGTGTCTGAGCCAGCTTCGACGCTCCGAAGAACGACGGTGGATCGGCCACGCAGTCTTCGGTCACCGGCAACCGCTCCGGCCCGACCGGACCGTATTCAGCGGCGCTGCCCATGATCAGCAGCCGCGATTCCGGAGCATGTTCCTTGACCGCTTCCAGAACATTCAATGTTCCGGTGACGTGAACCGGATAAAGCTGCCAGGGATCGGTGGTTGAAGTGGCCGCGCCGCACTGGATGATCCAGTCCGGTTGAGTTTCTCGAAGGGCGGCAATGACCTGCTCGCGGTTCGTGAGATCGCACAGCAGTCCCTGACCGGGCCGGCGCGACGTGATGGTGACGGAGTGTCCCTCCGCCGTCAGCCGTTCGACAATGTGCCGGCCGATGAACGATGTGCCGGCGAAGACCAGCACCGATCGTTTGGCATCTGACTTTTGAGCATCAGAAGGCACAGGCAACCTCGCCTGAATGAGCGGTTCTCAGTCGCGGAGCGACTGAGCTACGTAGTCCAGTCGCTCCGCGACTGGATCGGTTTCATGCCTCGCACGGCTTGAAGTTCGTTTGCCGGGCACAGCCCGGCCTACTGCTGCGGATTCATGCGGCGCGGGCTTCCGAAGCGATCCGGGGCATGAAGCGGGACTGCTTCTCGATGAAGATTTCCGTCGCGGCCACCAGATCCTCCGGCCGTCCCAGGTCGTACCACATGGCGTCCGACTTCCAGGTCATCACGGTCTGCCCGGCATCGCGGACTTTCAAAGCCAGCGTCGGGAAGTCGAGGTACTCGCCCTTCGGAATCAGCGCGAGGCATTCCGGGCTGTAGATGTAGATCCCCATGCTGACCGAGTAATGCAGCGTGGGCTTTTCGATGTAGTCGATGAGCCGGCCGGTTTCGTCCGTTTCCAGCACGCCCAGGTCGATCTTCACCGGCTTGGGATAGGCGGCGATCGTCAGCCACGCATTGGATTCGCAATGACTGCGGTAGAGCGCGCCGTAATCGAGGTCCGTGAAGATGTCGCCGTTCATGACGAGGAACGGTTCCGTCAGGTCCGGCACGAACGACAGCGAACCGGCCGTCCCCGTGGGAGTGGTTTCTTCGACGACGTCGATCTCAACCATTTCGCGCAGACGTTTCCTCTGCGCCAGAAAGACCTGGAAGTAGTCACTCATGTAGCCCAGGGTGAGCGTCACGCGTTTGAAACCGGCGGCGGCCAGTTGCGTGATGACCATCTCCAGAATGGGCGTTTCGCCGAGCGGCATGAGCGGCTTGGGAATGACGGTCGTGTACGGAGCCAGACGGGCGCCGCGGCCTCCGGCCAGGATGACAGCTCTCATACGCGATACTCCCCGACATTTTGAATGTGTCCACTGCGACGGAACCATTCGATCGTGCGCCGCAGACCTTCATCGAGCGACACGCGCGGATGCCAGCCGGTTTCCCGTTTCGCTTTCTCCGCCGATCCCAGCAGCTTGAAGACTTCGCTCTTCTCCGGCCGCTTGCGTTCATCTCGTTCAACCACCGGCAGATTCCGGCCGACGATGGCCTGAATGCGGTCAATCAGATCGCCGACCGTGACGCCGACGCCGGTGGCCAGATTGGTCACCGAACCGATTCCCGCCGTGGACTGACCGACTTCGATGAACCCGGCGGCCGTGTCTTCCACGTAAACCATGTCGCGGACCGGATCGCGACTGCCGACTTCAATGACATCCCGCTGCAGGGCCTGCGTGATAATGGTCGGGATAATGGCCCGGGTGCTCTGCCGCGGCCCGAAAGTGTTGAACGGACGCACGACCGTGACCGGCAGATTGAACGCGCGGTAGTAGCTCAGCGCGATCTGGTCCGAACCGATCTTCGTTGCGGAATACGGCGACTGGCCCTGCAACGGATGGTCTTCATCAATCGGCGCGTAGATCGCCGTGCCGTAAACCTCGCTGGTGGAAGTCACGACGCAGCGCTCTGTGCCGTGCGTTCGAGCCGCTTCCAGAATGTTGAGCGTTCCCTGGACGTTGACCGTCACGTAGCTCTGCGGCGCGACATACGAATAGGGAATGCCGATCAGCGCCGCGAGATGATAGATCTGAGCGCAGTCGCGAGCCGCCTCCAGGACGGCCCGGTGGTCGGCGATATCTCCGAAGAAGACTTCCAGCCGGTCGTGCAGTTCCGTCGGCAGATCGTTGAGCCAGCCGCGTCCGGCATTCGATGTGTAGCGCAGAAAGGCTCGCACGCGGTAGCCCCGCTTCAGCAGAGTTTCCACCAGATGACTGCCGATGAAGCCACCGGCTCCGGTGACGAGATAACGATCTTCGCTGGACATGCGCCGTTTCCATCACGGCAGACAGCGATGCTCGCTCGCGAACTTCCCGCGACCGTCTGCATCCCTGCCGACCGGAACATTGAGCTGATGAACGAAACTCATCCCTGAGACAGAACACAGGAGATCACTTCGCGTCTCCGGGAAGACGAGGCTCCTGTCGAGCCACCAACCCGGCTCGCCAGGAGCCTCGCCCTCCCGACATCCGGGACACCGATCTTTCCTGCGATCTATCTGAGTCCGGCGGGACCATAGTGGAGACCGGCGGACAGCGCAAAGATGGATTGCCGGATCGAGTCCTTTCGACTGGATCAACGACTCGCCCGGATCAACCGTCGGTGCGTCAGGAGATTCAACGGCCGGCGGTTCAAGCGGAACCAGGCAGAAGCTCAACCCGCGCGGCGCTGACGGGCTTTTTCACGGACTTCCGGCTGTGACTTCCAGCGGCGATGAACCCAGAAATACTGCTCGGGGTGTCGGCGGATCGCGCGCTCCAGAGCGGCGGTGTAGAGGCGAGTCAGTTCGTAAACGGGGTCGCGGGCGGTGATGGCGCGCGGGTCGATGATCTCTTCACAGGACAGTTCAAACTTCACCCAGCGCGAGGAATGCGAGTCATCCGGCAGGCGGACCGAACAGCCGACGCAGATCAGAGCGTCGTACTGCAGAGCCAGCAGCGCGATCGACTTGAACGTCGAAGCCGGGCGACCGAAGAAGTCCACGAACACACCCCGCCGTCCGGCGTCCTGATCGCAGAGCAGAGCGAGATGCTGGCCGCGTTCGAGTCGTTCGGTCATCTCCGTTCCGCCGCCGCGTTTGTCGATCATCACGTGCCCGGTCGATTCGCGGAACCGCCGGAACCACGCGTCGAGGTAGGGATTGTCGAGCGTTCTTGCGACGACACCCATGGGAAAACCGAACATACCGAATGTGGCGATGGATGTTTCCCAGTTGCCGAAGTGACCGCTCAGCAGAATCACCGGCCGGTCGCCCAGCAAGGCCCGGATGACCGCTTCCCGGTTCTGGAACTGAATCACGTCGTACACGTTGCCGCAGTGGAAGCGACGGGGAAACTGCACGACCTCCGCGACAAGCCGGACCAGGTGCTGCCACATGCCGAAGATGATGCGGTCGATATCGGTGTCGGAATACCGGTCCCCGAACGATTCTCGGATGTTCTGAACGGCGAGGTCGTAGCGCGTCAGACGACGGGGCAGAACGCGGCAGAGCAGCGTTGCAAAGAGCCATGCGAGACTGCGCTGCGCGACCACCGGCAGGATCTGCAGAATGGCGATCAGCGCGCGGAACGCCGCGTACTCAGCCAGCCAGCGCAGCTTCTCGAAGAGCATGAAAGGTCACTCCATTGACCCCGCCCCGATCCGTGGGGAAATCGGCGGAACACGCGTCACCAGCGGAGGAAGCTCGAACGTGGAAAGGTCGTGGAACTCGCCCGGATTCAGATGGCAGCGATCATCTGAATTCCGGCGACTTCAGCAATCTGTCGCTGAAGTCGCGCACTCTGCTGCGAGCCGCTGATCCGGTCAACGCGACTTCAGGACTTCTTCTTTGCCGCGGCTTTGGCCGGCGCTGCCGCTTTGGTCGCCGTCTTGCCGGCCGATTTCGCGGCCGCTTTGGCTGCCGACTTCGCGGCGGGCTTGGCTTCGGCTTCGACGGGCATGCCCGGCAGCTTCGGATCGGCCGGCAGTGGCAGAGTCACGCGCTGTCCGGTCTGAGCGGCCTGATAGAGCGCGAGAATGATCTCGACACTCTTCCGGCCCTCCTCACCATCGACCGGCGGACGCAAGCCGCGCTCGATCGCCCGCATGAAATCCTTGAGCTGTTCGCGATGACCGGCGTGAGAGATCGCTTTCGGATCCGCCGCGCCGCCGGTCAGGCCGTTGTCGTCATCGTCGTCTTCCGGCTTCCACAGCTTGTCTCGGACGGCGCGATCCTTCGGCGACGGCTTGGAGAACTTCCACAGCGTGACGTTGTCCTGCTCGACAATCGCCGAGCCTTTGGTGCCGTGAATTTCGGTCCGCTTGAGCAGTCCCGGCCAGGCACTGGTGGTGGCTTCGATGACTCCGAGCGCTCCCTTCTTGAACCGGATCGCGGCCACGGCGGTGTCTTCGACTTCGATCCGTTCGTGAGCCAGCGTGCCCGTCAGGCCGGTCACTTCGACCACCTCGCCCAGCAGCCAGTACAGCAGATCGACGTTGTGAATCGCCTGATTCATGCAGGCCCCGCCACCATCGAGCGCCCACGTGCCGCGCCAGGCGCCGTTGTCGTAATACTTCTGATCGCGCCACCACTTCACGTAGGTGTCCGCCAGTGTGACTTTGCCGAAGCGGCCTTCATCCAGAGCCTCTTTCAGCGCGATGTTGGCCGGGCTGTAACGGGACGGGAAGATCGTGCAGAGCTTCACGTTGGATTCGCGGCAGGCCTTGATGATCTGATCGCAGCGGCTCAGCGAAATCTCCAGCGGCTTTTCCACGACGACGTGCTTGCCGGCTTTCGCGGCCTGGACCGCCGCTTCCATGTGAGCGCCGCTGGGAGTGCAGATGCAGACAATGCGGATCTCCGGATTGCTCAGCATCTCCTCCAGCGTGTCGTACGCCTTGCACTCAAAAGTCTGCGCGAACTTCTGCGCTTTCTTCCCGGTGTGATTGAAGCAGCCGATCAGCTCGGCACCGCGAATCTCGGAGATGGCCCGGGCATGGAACTCCGCGATCATTCCCGTGCCGATAATGCCGAAACCGGTTTTCATGACCACATCCTGCGTCTGGAGGAGTATGAACTGCAGAGGGGCCGAAGGGTCGAACGTCAGACGTTCTGCTTCGCGACACCCTCCGATGGCTGTTCCGCA
>Ga0172372_10008227_pt1 | contig 13814 bp, 14 predicted proteins | sample LakKiv5m_2_FD_114544 | JGI IMG/M metagenome (GOLD analysis project Ga0172372, IMG submission 114544) | Freshwater microbial communities from Kabuno Bay, South-Kivu, Congo - kab_092012_9.5m | ecosystem: Environmental > Aquatic > Freshwater > Lake | place: Democratic Republic of the Congo...
CCCCAAACCGCCCGCCGGCGCGCCCTTGCCGCGCAACCAGATCATCGAGGACGATTGCATCGCCGCCCTGCGCAGCCTGCCCGACGGCTGCGCCGATCTCGTCTTTGCCGACCCGCCCTACAACCTGCAATTGAAGGGCGAACTCCACCGCCCGGACATGAGCCGGGTCGATGCCGTCACCGACGACTGGGACCGCTTCGCCAGTTTCGAGACCTACGACCGCTTCTGCCGCGACTGGCTGACCGAGGCGCGCCGGATCCTGAAACCCGACGGGGCCATCTGGGTGATCGGCAGCTATCACAACATCTTCCGCCTCGGCGTTCAGTTGCAGGACCTCGGGTTCTGGATCCTCAACGACGTGATCTGGCGCAAGGCGAACCCGATGCCGAACTTCAAGGGCCGGCGGCTGACCAACGCGCACGAGACGCTGATCTGGGCCTCGAAATCCGAGGGCGCGCGCTATGCCTTCAACTATGACGCGCTGAAGGCGCTGAACGAGGGCACGCAGATGCGCTCGGACTGGACGCTGCCGATTTGCGTGGGCCACGAGCGGCTGAAGGACGCGGCCGGCGACAAGGCCCATCCGACGCAAAAGCCCGAGGCGCTGCTGCACCGGATCATCGTCGGCACGACGAAGCCCGGCGATCTGGTCGTCGATCCGTTCTTCGGCACCGGCACGACCGGGGCGGTGGCGCGGATGCTCGGGCGCGACTTCATCGGGATCGAGCGCGAGGCGCGCCACGTCGCGACCGCGCGCGCCCGCCTTGCCCGCGTGCGCCCCTATGACGCAAGCGCACTCGCCGTCACCCCCTCGCGCCGGGCCGAGGCGCGCATCCCCTTCGGCACGCTGGTCGAGCGCGGGCTCTTGCGCCCGGGTGAGGTGCTGGTTTCGCCGCGCGGGGCGACGGCGCGGGTGCGGGTCGATGGCACGCTCGCGGGGGCGGACCGGTCGGGCTCGATCCACCAGCTCGGCGCGGCGCTCGAGGGCGCGCCGAGTTGCAACGGCTGGACCTACTGGCACTTTCGCCGCGACGGGCAGACGATCCCGATCGACGTGCTGCGCCAGCAGGTCCGGGCCGAGATGGCGGGCTTCGCCTGAGCGCGGCTTTACCGCGACGGCGGCGGATGCTAGCCTCTGGTGGATTTTAAAAGCCGCATGGTTCCACGATGCTTCGTTTGTCCGTTGTCACGCTTGTCTCGCTGTCGCTCTCGGCCTGCGCGCCGGTCGAAACCCGAAACGCGCCCGCAGCCCAACCCGCCGAGGCAGGGATCTCGCAGCCCGTCATCATCGGCGGCGCCGTGGTGCTGAGCTCGATCCTCCTGCTGCTCGCGCGCAATACCTCGACCGTCTCCACCCGCTGACGCCCTGCGCCGCCCGGCGGGGCTCGCGCGGCCGCCGGTGCGCGGCCGGGTCCGCGCGCGGGCGCGAAGAATCACTTTACACCGACGCCCTTTCGGCCCACCATATGTAGTGAGGGGCACCACCGCCAACCGCCGTCGATTGCGTCATCGCCATCAGCTAGCGGTCATCGGCCCGGCCCTCGCAACGGAAAGGGCAGCGGCATGCCGTTCGGCGAAGACCCCTTGGCGCACGATGACATCCACCCCATCGACATGGTCGAGACGATCGCCGAGACCCGCGCGTGGGAGTTCGACCGCGTCGGGGACGATCAGATCGCGATGGCGGTCGAGGGCCAGTGGCGCACCTATTCGCTGACCCTCGCCTGGTCGGCGCGGGACGAGACGCTGCGCCTTGTCTGCACCTTCGAGATGGAGCCCCCCGAGGGGCGGCAGGGGCCGATCCTTGCGCTCCTGAACCGCATCAACGACGATTGCTGGTCGGGCGCCTTCAGCTACTGGGCCGAGCAGAAGCTGATGGTCTGGCGCTATGGCCTCGTGCTCGCGGGCGGGGCGAGCGCGGGGCCCGCGCAGATCGACCGGATGATCGCCTCGGCGGTCGTGGCCTGCGAGCGTTACTATCCCGCCTTCCAGCTTGTCGGCTGGGGCGGGCGCAGCCCCGAGGCCGCGCTCGAGGTCGCAATCGCCGAGGCCTACGGGCGCGCCTGAGCCGGGACGGGATCATGGATATCGCAGAGATCGGCCGACGCGGCCTCGTGCTCATCGGCTGCGGGCGGATGGGGTCGGCGCTGCTCGAGGGGTGGCTCGCGCGCGGGATCGCGCCCGCCTCGGTCTGGGTGCAGGAACCGGCGCCGTCGGGGGATCTGGTCGCCCTCGCGGGGCGGGGCCTGCACCTCAACACCGCGCCGCCCGCGCGGCCCGCGGTGGTGCTGGTCGCGGTGAAGCCGCAGAAGATGGCCGAGGTGCTGGGCGCGCTGGGCGCGATGGCGGGGCCCGCGACGCTTGTGATCAGCATCGCGGCGGGGACGCCCCTTGCCACCTTCGCCGCCGCCTGCCCGCCGGGAACGCCCATCGTGCGCGTCATGCCCAACACGCCCGCGGCCGTCGGGCGGGGCATCTCGGCGCTGATCGGGAACGCGGCCGCGGGCCCCGCGCATCTGGCATTGGCCGAGGCGCTGATGGCCGCCGTGGGCGAGGTCGTGCATCTCGATGACGAAGGGCAGATGGATGCCGTGACCGCGCTCTCGGGCTCGGGCCCGGCCTATGTCTTTCACCTGATCGAGGCGATGGCGGCGGCAGGTGTCGCGGCCGGCCTGCCCGAGGCGATGGCGGCGCAACTGGCGCGCGCGACCGTCTGCGGGGCGGGCGAGCTTGCGCGCCTCGCGCCCGAAACACCCGCCCGCCTGCGCGAGAACGTGACCAGCCCCGGCGGCACCACGGCCGCGGCGCTGCGCGTGCTGATGGATCCGGTCGCGGGTCTGCCGCCCCTGATGGTGCGGGCGGTGGCGGCGGCGGCCGAACGGGGGCGCGAACTGGGGCGGGGCGCATGACCATCGGATACGAGGATTTCGCCCGCGTCGACATCCGCGTGGGCCGCATCACCCGCGCCGAACCCTTTCCCGAGGCGCGCAAGCCCGCGCTGAAACTCTGGGTCGATTTCGGGCCCGAGATCGGCGAGAAGCGATCCTCGGCGCAGATCACCCGCCACTACACGCCCGACCAGATCGTGGGTCGGCAGGTGCTGGCGGTCGTCAATTTCCCGCCCCGCCAGATCGGCAAGGTGATGTCCGAGGTGCTGGTCCTCGGCGTGCCCGACGCGGCGGGCGAGGTGGTTCTGATCGGGCCCGACCAAGCGGTGCCCCTGGGCGGGAGGCTCTTTTGAAACCGACACTCCATGTCAGCCGTCGCCTGCCCGATCGGGTCATGGCCGAGCTTGCGCGCGATTTCGATCTGACCTGCCGCGACACCACCCTGCCGATGGACCTGGCCGAGGTGCGCGCGGCGCTGGCGGGGTTCGATGCGCTCCTGCCGACGCTCGGCGATGCGCTGCGGGCCGAGGCCTTCGCGGGGCCGATACGGGCGCGGATCCTTGCCAACTTCGGCGTGGGCTACAACCATATCGACACCGTCGCGGCCCGCGCCGCGGGGCTCGAGGTCACGAATACCCCCGGCGCGGTCACCGAGGCGACCGCCGACATCGCGCTCGCGCTCATGCTCATGACGGCGCGGCGGGCGGGCGAGGGCGAGCGGATGCTGCGCGCCGGCCGCTGGACGGGCTGGCACCCGGTGCAGATGCTCGGCATGCACCTCGGCGGGCGGACGGTCGGCATCATCGGCATGGGGCGCATCGGCAAGGCCATCGCGCGGCGCGCCCATCACGGGCTGGGGATGAAGGTGCGGTTCTACAACCGCTCGCCGGTCGCCGATGCGGGCGTGCCGGCAACGCAGGTCGCGACGCTGGCCGAGGCGATGGCCTCGGATGTCGTCGTCGTCGCGGTGCCGGGCGGCAAGGCCACGCATCACCTGATCGACGCCGCCGCCATCGCCGCGATGCCCGCGCACGGGATTTTCGTCAACATCGCGCGGGGCGACGTGGTCGAGGAGGCCGCGCTGGTCGCGGCACTCACCGCCGGCCGGATCGCGGGCGCGGGGCTCGATGTCTACGAGTTCGAACCGCGGGTGCCCGAGGCGCTGATCGGGATGGAGAACGTGACGCTGCTGCCGCATCTGGGGACCAACGCGCTCGAGGTGCGCGAGGCGATGGGGATGATGGCGGTCGAGAACCTGCGCGCCTTCTTCGGCGGCTGGCCGGTGCCGAACCCGGTCTAGCCCCCCTCAGCGGCGCGCGGCGAAGAACGCGCGCAAGAGGGCCGCCGCCTCGGCCTCGGCGATGGAATCGAGGATCTCGGGGCGGTGGTGGCACTGGGGATGGCTGAAGACGCGCGCGCCGTGCCGCACGCCGCCCGATTTCGGATCCTCGGCGCCATAGACGAGGGTCGCGATCCGCGCCTCGGCGATGGCCCCCGCGCACATCGCACAAGGTTCGAGCGTCACGCACAGCGTGTGCCCCGGCAGGCGCGGGCTGCCCGCGGCGGCGGCGGCGGCGCGCAGCGCGAGGATCTCGGCATGCGCGGTCGGGTCGGCCAACTCGCGCGTGCGGTTGCCCGCCTGCGCCACGATGCGCCCCGCGGGGTCGAGCACGACGGCGCCCACCGGCACCTCGCCGCGCTGGGCGGCGGCGCGGGCCTCGGCGAGGGCGGTCTGCATCGGGCTGCGAAAGGGCTCCATGCCCTCACATGACGCGGCGCGGGGCCGGGTGCAAGCTTGCCGCGGGGGGCGCGCCGCGCTACGCCCGCGACAAGCTGAGTCGGGGGTGCGGATGGCCGGCAGGACGGGCGACGGGTCGGGCAGCCAGACGGGCGGCAAGGCGGGCGGCAAGGCGGGCGGCAAGGCGGGCAGCCGGACCGGCGGCGCGAAGGCGCGCGCCACGCCGCGGGGTCCGTCGGCGGAGGCGACAGCCACCCCCGGTGCGCAGCCCGCGACCCACCCCGGCGAGCGCATCGCCAAGGTGATCGCCCGGTCCGGGCGCGCCTCGCGCCGCGAGGCCGAGCGGCTGATCGCCGAGGGGGCGGTGCGCGTCAACGGCAAGCTCATCGACAGCCCGGCGCTGAATGTCCTGCCCTCGGACATCATCACCGTCTCGGGCGTGGCCCTGGCTGCGCCCGAACCCGCGCGTCTCTGGCTTTATCACAAGCCCGCGGGCCTCGTGACGACGGCGCGCGACGAAGAGGGGCGGCCCACCGTCTTCGACAACCTGCCCGAGGGGATGCCGCGTGTCGTGTCGGTCGGGCGGCTCGACCTCAATTCCGAGGGGCTCTTGCTGCTCACGAACGACGGCGGGCTCAAGCGGCGGCTCGAACTGCCCGCGACGGGGTGGCTGCGCAAGTATCGCGTGCGCGTCAAGGGCACGCCCGATGAGGCAAGCCTCGATCCCCTGCGCCGGGGCATCACCGTCGAGGGCGAGCACTTCCAGCCCATGCAGGTCACGATCGACCGCCAGCAGGGCGCGAATGCCTGGCTCACGATCGGCCTGCGCGAGGGACGCAACCGCGAGATCCGCCGCGCGCTCGGCGCCGTGGGGCTGATCGTGAACCGGCTGATCCGCATCAGCTTCGGCCCCTTCCGGCTGGGCGATCTGCCCGAGGGCGCGGTCGAGGAGGTGCGCGCGCGGATGCTGCGCGATCAGCTCGGGGCCGAATTCGCCGCCGCCGAGGCCCCCCTCAAGACCGCGCAGCGCGTCCGCAGCCGCGCGCCCGACACGGCCTCGGAAAAAGCCCCCAACCCGACGCGCGACCCCGCCCGCCCACCACGGCCGCGCCGGCCCCGCCCCGACGGGCGCTGATGCGGGCCGCGCGCGCCCTCGGCCTGATTGCGCTGCTTGCGGGCTGCGCGGGGTCCGGCAGCACTGTCGCCCCCCCGCCGACGGCAAGCACCGCACCGGCGGCGACCGGGGTCGCCGACGTCGCCCGCCATTTCGTCGAGCTCGAGGCGCAACTCCTGCGCACGGGACTGCTGAGGCGCGACGGCGGCGTGGCGGATGCCCCCTTCGGTGCGCGGCGCCTCGCCGAGACCTTCGTGCGCGTCGCCCTCTATGACGAGTTCACGCTCGGGCCCGCGGGGTTCGAGGCGCGCGCGACACCCGGCGTGCTGCGGCGGTGGGATGTGCCGCTGCGCATCGGGATGGTCTTCGGCGCCTCGGTCGATCCCGCGCAGCAGGCGGCCGACCGGGCGACGGTCGCCGGCCTCGCGGCGCGCCTGTCGGAACTGGGCGGCCTGCCCGTGGGCCTCGCCGAGCGCGAGCAGAACCTCTGGGTCTATGTCGTCGATGAGCAGGAACGCCGCGCGCTCGTGCCCGAATGGTCGCGCCGCTTCGGCAGCGTCGGCAGCGAGGTGTTCCCGCCGGTCGCGGCGATGGGCCTCGAGACGGTCTGCATCGCGCTCGCGTTTTCGGCGCAGGATGCGCCCGTCTTTCGCGGCGGTCTTGTCGTCGTCAGGGCGGAGTTGCCCGAGCGGCTGCGCGAGTCCTGCTTTCACGAGGAGATCGCGCAGGTCATGGGGCTCGGGAACGATACGCCCCTCGCGCGGCCCTCGATCTTCAACGACGACGAGGAATTCGCGACCCTGACCCCGCTCGATGACCATCTCGTGGCGATGCTTTACGATCCGCGCCTGCGCCCCGGCATGACCGAGGCCGAGGCGCGCCCGATCGTCGAGCAGATCGCCGCCGAACGCCTCGGTGCCGGCGGCTGAGGCCGTTGACACCCCATTCCCGCCCCGCGATAGGGGGCCATCCCTGCCCGAGGCCGCCATGCCGCCCAGTGCCGACCATCCGCTCGAACCGCCGCTGCCCGAGGCGATCATTCCCGAGCTGCCGGGCCTCAGCCGCGGCAAGGTGCGCGACAGCTACGATGTCGCGCCCGACCGGCGCATCCTGATCGCCTCGGACCGGCTCTCGGCCTTCGACCGCATCCTCGCGGTCATTCCCGGCAAGGGTCGGGTGCTGACGCAGACCGCGCGGCACTGGTTCGAGGCGACGGCAGACCTCTGCCCCAACCATGTCATCTCCTATCCCGACCCCAACGCGCTGCTGGCGCGCCGCGTCGCGATCCTGCCGGTTGAGGTGATCGTGCGCGGCTATCTGGCGGGGACGACCTCGACCTCGATCCTGACGCAATACCAGGCGGGGGGGCGCGTGCTCTATGGCCACCGCCTGCCCGAGGGGCTGCGCCCGCACCAGGCCCTGCCCCGCCCGATCGTGACGCCGACGACAAAGGCCGACGCCGGCGGCCACGACGCGCCGCTGACGGCGGCCGAGATCGTGGGCCGCGGCCTCCTGTCCGCCGCGCTGTGGGAAGAGGTAGAGGCGCGCGCGCTCGCCCTGTTCGCCCGCGGGCAGGACATGGGCGCGGCGCGGGGCCTGATCCTTGCCGACACGAAATACGAATTCGGGATCGACGAGGCCGGCACCCTGCGCCTTGCCGATGAGGTGCACACGCCCGATTCGAGCCGCTGGTGGCTGGCCGAGGGCTACGAGGCCGCCCTCGCGGCAGGAACGCGGCCGCCGTCCTTCGACAAGGACGTGATCCGCGCCTGGGTCGCGGCGCGCTGCGATCCCTATTACGACGCGATTCCCCCGATCCCGCCGGAGATGATCGCCGAGACGGCGCGCGTCTATCGCGACGCCTTCGCCCGCATCACCGGGGCCGAGATGGCGCGCGATGCGTCCGACCCGCTCGCGCGGCTGCGGCGCAACCTCGCGCCGTGGTTCGTCACGCGGGCGTGACGGCGGGGCTTGCACCCGGTCGCGACCTCGCCTAGCCTTCGCGGTGGGACACCCCTCCCCACCGAGGGGCGCGTATCTGGAAGGATAGCATGAGCGAACCCACGACCCCGGCCGCGCGGCCGGTCAATCCGCGCTTTTCGTCCGGGCCCTGTGCCAAGATCCCGGGCTTTTCCCTCGATCTGCTGTCTGACGCGCCCCTCGGGCGCTCGCATCGCGCGGCCGTCGGCAAGGCGCGGCTGCAAGATGCCATCGCCCGCACGCGCGGCGTTCTCGGCATCCCCGACAGCCACCGCATCGCGATCGTGCCCGGATCGGACACCGGCGCGGTCGAGATGGCGCTGTGGTCGCTCCTCGGTGCCCGGCCGGTCGAGGTGCTGGCCTGGGAGAGCTTCGGCGAGACCTGGGTCGGCGACATCGTGCAGGAATTGCGGCTCGATCCCGTGGTGCGCCGCGCGCCCTGGGGCGGCATCGTCGATCTGGCCGAGGTCGATTTCGACCGCGATGTCGTCTTTACCTGGAACGGCACCACCTCGGGCGTGCGCCTGCCCGTGGGCACGCGCCTGCCCGCCGGGCGCGCGGGCCTCACGATCTGCGATGCGACCTCGGCCGCCTTCGGCATGGCGCTGCCGTGGGAGGATCTCGATGTCGCGACCTTCTCGTGGCAGAAATGCCTCGGCGGCGAGGGCGCGCACGGGATGCTCGTCCTCGGCCCCCGCGCGATGGAGCGGCTGCAAGGCTGGACGCCACCCTGGCCCATCCCCAAGCTCTTTCGCCTGGCCAGGGGCGGGCGCGTGCCCGAGGGGCTCTTCGCGGGCGAGACGATCAACACCCCCTCAATGCTCGCGCTCGAGGACTGGCTGGCCGCGCTCGGCTGGGCCGAGGCGGTGGGCGGCCTGCCCGCGCTGATCGCGCGGGCGGATGCCAATGCGGCCGAGGTCGCGGCCTATGTGGCGCGGAACCCGTGGCTTGCGAACCTCGCGCAGGATCCGGCCACGGCCTCGAGCACGAGCGTCTGCCTGCGCTTTGCCGACCCCGAGGTGGCGGGCGATGCGGCCTTTGCCGCGGCGGTGGCGAAACGGCTGGAGAAGGCGGGCGTCGCCTACGATGTCGGCAGCTATCGCGACGCGCCGCCCGGCTTGCGCATCTGGTGCGGCCCGACGGTCGAACGCGCCGATGTCGCGGCGCTGATGCCCTGGATCGGCTGGGCCTACGGCGCCGAACGCGCCGCCCGCACCGCCGCCGCCTGACCCCCCATTTCCCGAAAAAAGGAGCCGCCATGGCCCCCCGCGTTCTCGTCTCGGACGATCTTTCATCCACCGCCGTGCAGATCCTGCGCGACCGCGGCATCGAGGTCGATTTCGACCCCACGCTGGGCAAGGACAAGGAGCGTCTGGCGAGCGTCATCGCCGGCTATGACGGCCTTGCCATCCGCTCGGCCACCAAGGTCACGGCCAAGCTTCTCGATGCCGCGCCGAGGCTGCGCGTCGTCGGCCGGGCCGGCATCGGGGTCGACAACGTCGATATCCCCGCCGCCTCGCGCAAGGGGGTGATCGTGATGAACACCCCCTTCGGCAACGCCATCACCACGGCCGAGCACGCCATCGCGATGATGTTCGCCGCCGCCCGCCAGATCCCCGAGGCCAACGCCTCGACCCATGCCGGCAAGTGGGAGAAATCCCGCTTCATGGGGGTCGAGCTTTGCAACAAGACGCTGGGCGTCATCGGGGCGGGCAACATCGGCACCATCGTGTGCGACCGCGCCCTCGGCCTTCGGATGAAGGTCGTGGCCTACGACCCCTTCCTCTCGGAGGAGCGGGCGCAGAAGATGGGGGTGCAGAAGGTCGAGCTTGACGAGCTGCTTGCGCGCGCGGACTTCATCACCCTGCACGCGCCGCTGACCGACAAGACGCGCAACATCCTCTCGGCCGAGGCGATCGCGCGCACGAAGCCCGGCGTGCGCATCATCAACTGCGCGCGCGGGGGGCTGGTGGATGAGGGCGCGCTCGCGGAGGCGCTGCGCGCGGGCCATGTGGCGGGGGCGGCCTTCGATGTGTTCGAGGTCGAGCCCGCGACGCAAAGCCCGCTCTTTGGCCTGCCCAATGTCGTCTGCACCCCCCATCTCGGGGCATCGACCCTCGAGGCGCAGGAGAATGTGGCGCTGCAGGTGGCCGAGCAGATGGCGGACTATCTGCTGACGGGGGCGGTGCAGAACGCGCTCAACATGCCCTCGGTCACGGCCGAGGAGGCCGCCGTGATGGGGCCGTGGCTGCGGCTGGCGGGGCATCTGGGCAGTTTCGCCGGCCAGATGACGGATGAGCCGATCAAGGCCATCAACGTGCTCTATGACGGCGTCGCGGCTGGGATGAACCTTGCCGCGCTCGATTGCGCCACGATCGCGGGCATCCTGCGCGCCTCGAACCCGCAGGTGAACCTCGTCTCGGCCCCGCTGATCGCGCAGGAGCGCGGCATCCGCGTCTCGACCACGCGGCAGGCCAAGTCGGGGGCGTTCGACGGCTATGTGAAGCTCACCGTCGTCACCGACCGGCGCGAGCGGTCGGTCGCGGGCACCGTCTTTTCCGACGGCAAGCCGCGCTTCATCCAGATCAAGGGCATCAACATCGACGCCGAGATCGGGCGGCACATGCTCTATACGACGAACGAGGACGTGCCGGGGGTGATCGGGCTGCTGGGGATGACCATGTCGAAGAACGGCGTCAACATCGCGAACTTCACCCTCGGGCGGGCGGGCGTCGGGGCCGAGGCGATCGCGATTCTCTATCTTGACGAACCGGCCCCCGCCAAGGTCGTCGAGACGCTGGAATCGACCGGGGTGTTCGGCCAGGTCCGCCCGCTGGAGTTCGATATCGTATAAAGTAATATATACGATTAGGGCGGATCTTAACGTTACAGAGCATCAAAATAAAATCTTCACAGAAATTATTCTGCTCAAGTTTGTTGATATAACGAAACCATTAAAACTCGATGTTGATTTAAATAAACTTTTGCCCGAAGCGCTCTGGAATTATTGCGCTTTTTTTGTGTATGAGTCTTGACCTCGCGTCAAAGGTTCTGAATAGATTTTTCAGACCGACCGGTTCAGTTTCCATCAGCGCCATTTCACGCGAGCAGGGCATCATCATGGCAATTAAACCCCAGGGTCGCCCGATCGCCAGAGATCGCGCCCATTGCCACGACCGACCATGAACAGCAGGTTCACGCGCGGCCCGACCAGCCAGGATGAGCTTTCGGCGCATTTCGTCGACCGGCTCCGCCGCGCCATGCACGACAACGGCATCACCGCGGCCGAGCTCGCGCGCAAGACGGGGCTGAGCAAGGCCGCGATCTCGCAGCTCATGTCGGACAAGTCGGCGCGGCTGCCCAACAGCTATTCGATCTACAATCTCGCGCGCGCCCTCAATCGCAACGTCGATTACTTCCTCGGCTCGAGCGTCCGCCTCGTCAGCAACAGCGCAAGCCTGCACGTCGATTTCCATGAGGACGCACTCCAGAACATCGCCCGGCTCTGCCGCGAGGTCGTGCTCCAGCCCGACGGGGCGGGGACGGTGCTGATGGCCGACACGCTGCCCGATTTCGCCAAGACCGAGCAGACGCTCGCGGCCGAGCTCGGCGCCTCGGCCGCGGTGTCCGAGCACGCCGCCGAGATGGCCGAGCTGCGCGCGACCTGCCAGCGCAGCCGGATCCGGGGGATCGTTCTGTGCGACTCGGCGATCGTGATGCAGCTGGTCCGGGGAACCGGCCTCTATCGCGCGCTCGACGAGCATGCCCGTCAGGCGCAGATCGCGCTGATGGTCGAGTTCTTCGAGCTACGCTTTCCCGACCTGCTGTGCCATGTCGTGTCGTTCCGCCAGCACCGCCTCAGCGCGGCGCTGCTCTATGATCAGGTCAACATCGCCGCCCCCCTCTTTGGCGGGCTGGCGCAGGTCGCGAACGCGACCGTCTACGAACAGCTCCACGCCAGGGCCGAGATGGCCGCCCGCCGCGGGGTGCCCCTGCGCCAGTTCGTCGACCTCATCGAGGGGGTGTGACGAGGCCGCCCGCGCGCTGCCCTGCCGGCGGGGACGCGGGCGCGACCGGGGCGGCGGGGGCGACGGGGGCCCCGTGCAGCGTCCGTTCGCGCATGAGGATGTAGAGCCCGCTCGCCATCACGATGCCTGCGCCGACCAGGGTCTGGAGGTCCGGCATCTCGGCGAAGAAGGCCAGCCCGAAGACGACCGCCCAGATGATCTGCGAATACTGCATCGGCGCGACGATGACGGCCTCGGCGCTCCGGTATGCCGCGATGAGCAGCCACATCGCGACGAACGCCCCGATCGCGACATAGATCATCAGGAGCAGATCGACCCCCTCGACCGGCCGATAGACGAAGGGCTGCGCAAGCCCCATCGCCGCGATGTTGCCGAGCATGGGATAGACAAGCAGCACGACCGTGCGCTCGGACCCGCCGAGCTTGCGCGTCATGATGGCGACAAGCGAACTCGCCAGCGCGCCCCCCAGCGCCGCCAGATGCCCGATCCCGAAGGACGCCTGCCCGGGCCGCAGCACGATCAGGACACCCGCCATCCCGACCGCGATCGCGACCGCGCGCCGCAGGCCGACCTTTTCGCCCAGGAGCGGCATCGCAAGGAGGGTGACAAGGATCGGCGTCGAGAAGAAGATCGCATAGGCCTGCGCCATCGGCACCGCCGAGAAGGCGAAGAACGAACAGAGCGAGCCCACGACCACCGCGCCGCTGCGCAGCGCCACCCCCCACGGATCGCGCGGCCGGAGCGTGGCCGGCTCCCGCTCGCGGATGATGAGGAAGAGCGCAGCCGGCAGGCCGAACAGCGCCGAAAAAAGCACGATCTGCGCCGCGTGATGGGACGCGCCGAGCGCCTTGACCGCGGCATCATGGCTCGAGAACACCGCAAAGGCACCGAGTGCGAGCAAGGCGCCCTTCAGGTTGCGTCCAAGCGCGGCCATCGCGTCAGTCCTTGCTCGGCCCCGGCGAATGGGCCAGAATCGGCGCCATTGATGCGCGCCCCGCATGCTGCATGCCCGGGCGCCCGGATTGAGGCAAGAGGCAACAATGTTCGAGGAATTCCGCCGTTTCATCGCCCGGGGCAACGTCGTGGATCTGGCCGTCGGCCTGATCGTGGGCGCCGCCTTCACCGCCATCGTCAACAGCCTCGTGGGCGACATCCTGAACCCGCTGATCGGGGTTGTGACGGGTGGCATCGACTTTTCGAACCATTTCGTGAACCTCGGCCGGGCCGAGTTCGCGACGCTCGCCGAGGCGCGCGCGGCCGGCGCCCCCGTGATCGCATGGGGCGCCTTCCTGACCGCGCTCGTGAATTTCCTGATCGTCGCCTGGGCGGTGTTCCTGCTCGTCAAGGCGGTGAATCGCCTGCGCGATGCCGCCACCCCGCCCGCTCCCGCGCCAGCGCCCGCCGCACCCCGCGGCCCAACCAGCGAGGAGTTGCTGGCCGAGATCCGCGATCTGCTGCGCGCGCGGGGCTGAGGGGCGTCAGATCTTCAGCGCCTCGGCGGCCGGCAGCGACTCGATCCCGAGTGCGGCGCCGACGGCCGCATAGGTCAGCCGGCCCGCATGGGTGTTGAGGCCCGCGAGCAGATGCGGGTTGGCCCCGCACGCCTTGCGCCAGCCGTGATCGGCAAGCGCGAGCGCAAAGGGCAGGGTCGCGTTCCCGAGCGCCTGGGTCGAGGTGCGCGCGACCGCGCCCGGCATGTTCGCGACGCAGTAGTGCATGATGCCGTCGACCTCGTAGATCGGATCCTGATGCGTCGTGGCGCGCGAGGTCTCGAAGCAACCGCCCTGGTCGATCGCGACATCGACGATGGCCGCGCCCGGCTTCATCGTGCCAAGCTGCGCCCGCGTCACGAGCTTGGGCGCCGCCGCGCCGGGGACAAGCACCGCCCCGATCACCATGTCGGCCTCGGCGACCAGTTCGGCCGTCGTGGCGCCGCTCGCATAGGCGGTGCGGAAATCACGGCCGAAGGCATCGTCGAGATAGCGCAGCCGCGGCAGCGAGCGGTCGAGCACCGTCACATCCGCCCCCATCCCGGCCGCGACGCGCGCGGCATGGGTGCCGACGAC
>Ga0172372_10008229_pt1 | contig 13814 bp, 8 predicted proteins | sample LakKiv5m_2_FD_114544 | JGI IMG/M metagenome (GOLD analysis project Ga0172372, IMG submission 114544) | Freshwater microbial communities from Kabuno Bay, South-Kivu, Congo - kab_092012_9.5m | ecosystem: Environmental > Aquatic > Freshwater > Lake | place: Democratic Republic of the Congo...
ACGGCGCCATCATGCTCACCGCCAGCCATTTACCCTTCAACCGCAATGGCTTTAAGTTTTTTACCCGGCAGGGGGGCCTCAGCAAGGAGGATATTACGGACCTGCTGCGCCGGGCTGAGGCCGATGCCTTTCCTATCAGCGCCAGCCCCGGCCCGGTGGAAAGTCGCGATTTAATCTCGGCCTACGCCGCCGACCTGGTACAGACCATCCGGCGAGGGGTTAACCACCCCGATAATTTTGACCAGCCCTTGCAGGGCCTGCACATTATTGTGGATGCGGGCAACGGCGCCGGAGGCTTCTATGCCCACCAGGTGCTCGTTCCCCTGGGGGCGGATATTCGGGGCAGTCAGTTCCTGGAACCGGACGGCACCTTCCCCAACCACATCCCCAACCCGGAGCACCCCGCCGCCATGGCGGCCATCTGTGCAGCGGTGGTAGCCCAGGGAGCTGATTTTGGGGTGATTTTTGACACCGATGTGGACCGCGGCGCCGCCGTTGACGGTGCCGGCCGGGAGCTGAATCGCAACCGTTTGATTGCACTAATGGCGGCGATCGTCCTGCGGGAACACCCCGGCTCCACCATTGTCACCGACTCGGTGACCAGTGATGGCTTGACTCACTTTATTGAGGCCGATCTGGGGGGGGTTCACCACCGCTTCAAGCGCGGCTATAAAAATGTGATTAACGAGGCCCTGCGCCTCAACCAGATCGGCCAGCCCGCCTGGTTAGCCATAGAAACCTCCGGCCATGGGGCCCTGCAGGAAAATTATTTCCTCGACGATGGCGCCCACCTGGTCAGCAAATTGCTGGTGGAGTTGGCTAAGGCTCATCAGGCGGGTCGTCCCTTGACGGAGTTAATTGCCAGCCTCCAGGAACCTGCGGAAAGTGAGGAATTTCGGCTGAAGGTGCTGGTGCCTGACTTTAAAGCCTACGGCACGGAGGTGATGGAGCAGCTGCAGGGCTTTGTCGCCAGTCAACCGGATTGGCAAATAGTGCCCAACAACTACGAGGGGGTACGGGTCAGTTGTACAGCCCCGGAGGAAAGGGGCTGGTTTCTCCTACGGCTGTCCCTCCATGATCCGGTGCTACCCCTGAACATCGAGTCCGAGGTGGTCGGCGGGGTAGCGGCGATCGCCCAGCGCCTGGCAACCTTGCTCCAACCCTTCACTGACCTGGAGATCAGCACCCTGGGCTAGGGGTAACCCCACCCCCAGGTGGGGCTATAGGTGTATACTGTAAAGAAATATAAATATTCTGGGACCTATGACTACCGTTGATTTCGAACACATTGCGGCCCAGCTAAAAAGCCAGGACTCCAAGGATAGGATGCTGGCGCTAGCCTCCCTGCGCCATGTGCCGGCGGCCCAGGCGGCACCCCTGATTCGGGAGATGATCCACGATAGCAATTTACAAATCCGTTCCATGGCGGTCTTTGCCCTGGGGCTGAAGCCGGATGATCAGTCCCTGGATATTCTGGTAAATCTGTTAAGCACTGACCCCGACTACAGCATTCGGGCGGATGCGGCCGGTGCCCTGGGCTACCTCGAGGACAACCGCGCCTTTGGTAGCCTGGTTCGGGCTTTCTATGAAGACGCTGACTGGCTGGTGCGCTTTAGTGCAGCGGTGGCCCTCGGTAACCTGAAAGACCCCCGAGCCCACGCGGTTTTACTGGAGGCTCTGGAGAGTGACGAAGCGGTGATGCAACAGGCGGCGATCGCTGCCCTGGGGGAAATTGGGGACCCCGACGCCGTACCCGCCATCCTTAAATTTGCCCAGTCTCCAGACTGGTTAGTGCGTCAGCGCCTGGCGGAAGCCCTGGGTCATCTGCCCAGCTCCAAAACGGTTGCGGCCCTCCGCTACCTGGAGAAGGACAACCACTTCCAGGTGGCCGAGGCGGCCCGAATTTCCCTGGAACGCTTATCCTAGTATAGCCATAGTTCGTTAAAGGGGCAGAGGCAGGCGATCTAGAACACCTAACCAGTTCTCTAGCTATAACCCTTTAGCTCCAGTAATCCAGTCTTGTCTTAACCGGAGTGATGATCGCCGTAGTCAGCGGAATTCGCCGCAAAAATGCTCAGGCCCATCAAGTGGGCATCGGCCACAACATTACTGGTTAGGGTGAGGCCAAGGCGACCCTGGCTCACCATCACCCTGTAGGGACCATGACTTGATCCAGTCCCCCAGCTTTAGCTGGCCTATTACTGAGACCAGTACCTGATCACCCGTCGAGACCTTGAGGGAGTGCCAATCACTTTGGTAATTTTCCATCACCCACAGGTAGAGATCGTAGGGGCCATCCGGTAAGGGGTGTTGAAGAGTTATGGCCTTGGCCTTAAAGACCGCAGTATTTAGCATTTGACTGATACCATAGGTGGCTGCGGGGCTAGGTCTGACGTAGCTATGGGTAATCTGTACCTCCGGTATACTTAATCCCATGGCCAGAGCCTCCTCAAAGGCAAGCCAGCGATCTCCCTCAACAGTGACGGCTTGACCGCCAAGGTTAATGCCTACCACAAAGTTTCCAGAACTAGTGCCCCGTACCTGTTTACCGGAGAAGAGGGTCCTCACCCAGAGAACGGCCTGGTAAAATTTGAAAAGTAGTTTTGATAGCATAATCACTTCCTACAACGGGATCTTACTGAAGCCCTGTGATTGATTATGCCCGGTACTCAGGATCTTGAATCAGGGGAAAACCCTTGATCATCCTCTTATTCCCTATCCATAGGTTAACGAAGGTAACAGAAATCTAGATAAAACCATGGGAAATAGGTTCTCATCTAGCAGAAATGCTAGATCAAACCTTGAGTTGATACTATAGTCGGCGCCATTTAGCTCAGGACCTTGGGTGAGGATCTGGACCTCAACCCCTAGCGAATGGTGTTGTAGCCCTGTCCTCCCTGGACTAACGCCTGCTAAACCCCTCGCCCATAAAGGAGATCCCGATGACAACCGCCCGTAAACGAATTGGCATTCTTACCAGTGGCGGTGACTGCCCTGGCCTTAACGCGGTCATTCGAGCGGTGGTGAAATGCGCCAATCGCCGGGGCTGGGATGTAATTGGTATTCCCTACAGCACCGATGGTCTGATCCACATCACCGAGAGGCGCTACAACCTGGAGGATATGGTGCTACGGGAACACGGCTATGATATTCCGGGAATTTTGCAAGGTTTGGATATTCTCCAGTTTCTCAGCGGTTCCATACTGGGTTCCCTGAACAAGGGCCATCCCGAGGACTCGGAGGCTGTGGCTAAAATCCTTGAGGGTTACCGTCAGCTCAACCTCGACTGCTTGATTGCCATCGGCGGCGATGGCAGTCTGGATATCATGTATGACCTGGCCCAGCGGGGCGGCTGGAACCTGATCGGGATTCCTAAAACCATCGACAACGATGTACCCTTTACGGAGAAGTCGATCGGTTTTAACACTGCCGTACAGACCGTCACCTCAGCCCTTTACGACCTGACCTTTACCGCCGCCAGCCACGATCGGGTAATGGTGGTGGAGGTAATGGGCCGGGATGCCGGCCACCTGGCCCTCCATGCCGGGATTGCCGGCGGTGCCGATGTGATTTTAATCCCTGAGCTAGTACCGAACCTGAATCCCCTGATTATTCAGCAAATTTGTCAGGAAATCGCTGCCATGCGACGGCGGGGCCGCAAATTTGCCCTGCTGGTGGTGGCTGAGGGGGTACGGGGAGACGGCGGAGAGAAAATCCACCTGGTGGGGGAACACCTGGCTCACCTGGTGGCGCAGCAAAGCACCCAGCTCTGCCAAACCGGTGATGCCCACTACTGTGATATGGATCAAGTAGAAACTAGGGCTACGGTGCTGGGGCACATCCAGCGCAGTGGCACCCCCACCGCCTCTGATCGCCTGCTAGCCTCCGCCTTTGGTCGCAAAGCCATTGACCTGATTGATGAAGGTCGGTTTAGTCGCTTGGTGGTGTGGGAATCTGGACGGGTGCGATCGAAGGACCTTGGCGAAGTCATTAGCGTCGTGCGGGAATGCCATAAACGGGGTATCTGCCCTGGACCGGTGGAAACCGACAGCACCATGGTCAAAGTGGCTCGATCCATGGGGATTTACGTTGGTGACCCCCAGTCCGTACCACCAAAAACCCTTCAGGATGCCCTTGACCTCTGGGGAACAGAGCTGAGGTTGGTTTAGATAGTCGGGTATCAACTTAAGCGAGGACACAGCGATGAGCAAGGAATTGAGGAGCCAGTGGGCAGGAGGTCAACAGGCTGATGGGTGCTTGATTCTGCCCCTGCCTCAATAAAATATCCGGCCCTGGGCTATTACCCCCCATAGCAGGCTTAAGCATCGTATGATGCTGGTTAGAGACTATTGGCCCGCCAATGCGCTTTTCCAAGATTTTAATTGCCAACCGCGGAGAAATTGCCCTCCGCATTCTCCGTAGCTGTGAAGAAATGGACATCGCCACCGTGGCGGTGCACTCTACCGTTGATCGCCACGCCCTGCACGTACAACTGGCCGATGAGGCGGTGTGCATTGGGGAAGCCCCCAGCCAGAAGAGCTACCTGAATATCCCCAATATCATTGCCGCCGCCCTTACCCGCAATGCCAGCGCCATTCACCCGGGCTACGGGTTTCTAGCAGAAAATGCCCGATTTGCCGAAATTTGCGCCGATCACCAGATTGTCTTTGTCGGCCCCTCCCCGGAGGCTATTCGGAAAATGGGGGATAAATCCACCGCCAAGGAAACCATGCAACGGGTGGGGGTGCCCACGGTGCCCGGCAGTGAGGGGCTGTTGATGGATGAAGAGGCCGCGGCGGTGATCGCGCAGCAGATTGGCTATCCGGTGATTATTAAGGCCACCGCTGGCGGCGGCGGCCGGGGCATGCGGCTAGTCCAGGACCCCAGCGAGCTCAGCAAGGCCTTCATGGCGGCCCAGGGGGAGGCCCAGGCGGCCTTTGGTAACCCCGGCGTTTACCTGGAGAAATTCGTCGAACGCCCCCGCCACATTGAGTTTCAGATCCTGGCGGATAGCTACGGCAATGTGATCCACCTGGGGGAACGGGATTGTTCTATCCAGCGGCGCCACCAAAAGTTACTGGAAGAGGCTCCCAGCCCCCTGCTCGACCCGATCATGCGGGAGAAAATGGGGGCGGCGGCGGTGCGGGCGGCCCAGTCTATTAACTACGTGGGGGCCGGTACGGTGGAGTTTTTAGTGGACCCCAGCGGAGAGTTCTACTTCATGGAAATGAACACCCGCATTCAGGTGGAACACCCTGTCACGGAAATGATTACCGGCATTGACCTGATCGCCGCCCAGCTGCGCATCGCCCAGGGGGAAAAGTTGCCCTTTACCCAGGCGGATATCCAGTTTCGGGGCCATGCGATTGAATGCCGCATTAATGCCGAAGATCCAGACCATAACTTTCGGCCCAACCCGGGCCGGATTAACGGCTACCTGGCCCCCGGCGGCATGGGGGTCAGGATGGACTCCCACGTCTACACCGACTATGAAATCCCTCCCTACTACGATTCCCTGGTGGGCAAGTTAATTGCCTGGGGGCCAGATCGGCCCACCGCCATCCGCCGGATGCGGAGGGCACTGCGGGAATGCGCCATTACCGGCCTGCCCACCACCATCCCCTTCCATCAGAAGGTGCTGGAAAATCCTGAGTTTCTCAGCGGCGATATCTACACCAACTTTGTCGCCCAAATGAACGCTAAGCCCTAACAGGCAAGCTGGAGGCGGTAAATCCCTTAGATCTGAGGGGAGCAAGGGGGCCCAGGGAGAAAGGTAGGTGGGCTACTGACCCCTTCCCCCTCCTGCAGGGTCACCAAATTAACGCCGCCGAGTATCAAGCGAGTACTAAGGGCAAAGCTGGTCGAGCTGCAGCTGTGACTGGAGGAAAGATGTCTGGATTTCATCACAATTCTCCCCTGGGCTATTCAAACTCATTAGTATGCCTCCTAAACTGTGGATACTTAGAGATTATTGTCCAGTTGAGTAAACCTAAAGTCATAACTCTAGGGGCATAGGTATTTGTGCCGTAAGTTGCTCTAGTTTACTGGTTTTAAATAGGTCCTGGTCTGAAGAGGACAACCCTGAACCGCCTGCCATGCTCTCTATCATTGATTGATCGCCAACCCAGTAAGTGATTAAAAGCTATGCGAATCCTGAAAACCCAGACCTTACGAGGGCCGAACTACTGGAGTATCCGTCACCCCAACCTGATCCTGATGCGGTTAGATCTCGAGGATCTGGCCGATCGTCCCTCGGATCAAATTCCTGGGTTTTATGAGGCCCTGGCCACCACCCTGCCCAGCTTAATTGAGCACTTCTGTTCTCCGGGGCACCGGGGGGGCTTCCTGAGTCGGGTGCGTCAGGGTACCTACATGGGCCATATTGTCGAGCATGTGGCCCTGGAGCTACAAACCCTGGCGGGTATGGGGGTTGGCTTTGGTCGCACCCGTCAAACCACTGAAGCCAGTGTATACCAGGTGGTATTTGAGTACCAGTACGAACAGGCCGGTCGCTATGCGGCCCGGGCCGCCGTCCGGCTATGCAATAGCCTGGTGGAAACCGGTCACTACCCTCCAGCGGAACTGGAACAGGACCTGATCGACCTGCAGGGATTTCGGTTAGAGGGTGCCCTGGGGCCCAGTACAGAGGCGATTGTGCAGGGCGCAGAGGCCAGGGACATTCCCTGGATGCCCCTGGCTACTCGAGCCATGATCCAGTTAGGCTATGGTCGCTATCAACAACGGGTGCAGGCCACCCTCAGCACTAAAACCAGTATTCTGGCGGTGGAATTGGCCTCCGATAAGGAGGGGACCAAGCAAATTCTGCGGGAGGCGGGGGTGCCGGTACCCAGAGGGACGGTAATCTACTACCTGGATGAATTGGAGGAAGCCATCAAGGATGTGGGCGGCTATCCCATCGTGGTTAAACCCCTGGATGGCAATCACGGTCGGGGGATTACCATTGACATCAACGATTACGAATCCGCCCAGGAGGCCTACGAGGCTGCCCGGGATGTCTCCAAGGGAGTGATTGTTGAGCGGTTTTACCGGGGCCGAGATCATCGGGTACTGGTGATTAATGGTCAGGTGATCGCGGTAGCGGAGCGGGTGCCAGCCCACGTGGTGGGGGACGGTCGCGCCACTATCGAACAGCTGATTGAGATTACCAATCAGGATCCGCGACGCGGCGAAGGCCACGATAATTTGCTGACTCGTATCGAGGTAGACCGCACCAGTTGGCAACTGCTGGATCGGCAGGGCTACACCCTGGAGACGGTTTTACCCCCAGGTGAAATCTGCTACCTGAGGGCTACGGCGAATCTGAGCACCGGTGGCATTGCCATTGACCGCACCGATGCCATCCATCCCGACAATGTCTGGTTGGCCCAACGGATTGCTAAAACCATTGGCCTGGATATTGCCGGCATTGACATTGTCACCACGGACATTGCCAAGCCCCTCCGGGAGGTGGATGGGGTGGTGGTGGAGGTGAACGCTGCCCCTGGTCTACGCATGCACATCTGCCCTAGCGAGGGCATTGCCCGTAATGTGGCAGAACCCATCCTGACCATGCTGTTTCCCACCGGCAGCCCCAGCCGGATTCCTATCCTGGCGATTACCGGCACTAATGGTAAGACCACCACTACCCGTCTGATCGCCCACATCTTCAAACAAACCGGCCAGGTGGTGGGCTACACCACCACCGACGGCATTTATATTGGCGATCGCCTGGTGGAGGCGGGTGACACCACCGGTCCCCAAAGCGCCCAGGTGATTCTCCAGGATCCGACCGTTGAGGTAGCGGTGCTGGAAACCGCTCGGGGGGGGATGCTACGGTCTGGTCTAGCCTTCAAGAACTGCGATATCGGGGTGGTTCTCAACGTTGCCGCCGACCACCTCGGTCTGGGGGACATCGAAACCGTAGAGGATCTGGCCCACCTCAAGAGTGTAGTAGTGGAAACCACCCGCCCCAGTGGCTACGCCGTCCTGAATGCCGACGATCCCCTGGTTACGGCGATGGCAGAGCGGGTCAAGGGGCAGATAACCTATTTTTCCATGAATCCCCACAACGAGGTGCTGCGCAAGCACACCCAGCAGGGTGGGTTGGCCGCCATCTACGAGCAGGGTTACCTGTCCATTCTTAAGGGGGATTGGCTGCTACGTATTGAGCAGGCGGAGAGGGTTCCCCTCACCATGGGGGGGCTCGCCCCCTTCCAGATTGCTAACTGTCTGGCCGCCAGCCTGGCCGCCTTTGCCCAAGGGGTGAGCATTGAGCATATTCGCCAGGCCCTGCACAGCTTCCAGGCCTCCGCCCAACTCACCCCCGGTCGGATGAACCTGTTTAACCTGGGCCACTTCCATGCCCTGGTGGATTACGCCCATAACCCCGCCAGCTATGAAGCCCTCAGTGGCTTTGTGAAAAACTGGCCAGGCCGGCGAATTGGGGTGGTCGGGGGGCCTGGCGATCGCCGGGACGACGACTTTATTACCCTGGGCAAACTGGCGGGGAAAATGTTTGATGAGATTATCGTCAAGGAGGACGACGATACCCGGGGCCGCCCCCGCGGCGATGCCGCCAGATGGATCGTCCACGGGCTGGAGGAGGTCACCATCGCCGCCAGCTATGACACCATCCTGGACGAGACTGAGGCCATTAACACCGCCCTCGACAACGCCGTTGAGAACAGTCTGGTAGTGATTTTGCCCGAAAGTGTAAGCCGGGCGATTAGCTTGATCAAGGCCCGCCATCCCCTCCCCCAAGCCACCCTGACGCGCCAGGGTGGTGATCATGGAGCACCCCCCCTACCTCAGGTCGAACAATACCTTGAAGTTCATCAATAGTTATAGCGATTCAGTTATAGCGATTCCTGATCGTATGAGATACAGTAACCTTCTCCTATCTAGCAAAGTCGCCTTTGGCCCCCCTGCCCCCCTGATTTCAGGGGCAAGTTCAAAGTCCCCAGCATCTGCCCTCCGGTCCGCTAGGTGAGGAGGAAATTTAGGGGGATTTTGAGAGCAAGCCTACCTGTTAAATACCTATAGATTAAATACCTATAGATACTTAGTAGTCCAGTTTTGGGAGAAGGACCAGGGGACTTTGCGATCTACTGAGGTTAGCTTTCCCGCAACTGCTCCAAAACAGCCTGGTCCTCCATGGTGGAGGCATCGCCGGAGATCGCCTCACCACTGGCCAAACTACGCAGAAACCGCCGGATGATCTTACCAGAGCGAGTTTTAGGCAGGGCATCGGCAAACTTAATTTCTCCCGGCCGGGCAATAATGCCAATTTCGTTGACGACGTGATTCTTGAGTTCCTGCTTGAGCTGATCGCTGGGGCTATAGCGACTTTCCAGGGTAACGAAGGCGAAAATATCCTCCCCCTTAATCTCATCCTTACGGCCCACCACCGCCGCCTCCGCCACCGCCGGATGGGAAACCAGGGCCGATTCAATTTCCATGGTGCCCAGGCGGTGGCCGGAGACGCTAATCACATCATCCACCCGGCCCATCACCCAGAAGTAACCATCCTCGTCTTTACGGGCGCCATCACCGGCAAAGTAGAGGTACTGGCCATCCCGAGGGGGAATATGCTCCCAGTAGGTGCTGCGGTAGCGTTCATCGTTACCGTAAACGGTGCGCATCATGCTGGGCCAGGGATAGCGAATCACCAGGTAACCCCCTTCGTTAGGGGCCACCGGATTGCCCTCCAGATCCACTACGTCCGCCAGAATGCCAGGGAAGGGTAGGGTGGCGGAGCCCGGCTTGGTGGCGATCGCCCCCGGCAGGGGGGTAATCATAAACCCACCGGTTTCCGTCTGCCACCAGGTATCGACGATGGGGCAGCGCTCCCCACCAATTACCCGGTGATACCAGATCCAGGCCTCGGGGTTAATCGGCTCCCCCACCGTGCCCAGCAACCGCAGGGAAGAAAGGTTACGGGCCTTGGGTAAAGCATCCCCCATCTTAATAAAGGTGCGAATGGCGGTCGGAGCGGTATAGAAAATCGTCACCCCGTACTTTTCCACCACATCCCAGAAGCAGCCTGGGTTAGAGGGCCGCGGTACCCCTTCGTACATGAGGCTGGTGGCCCCATTGGAGAGGGGACCGTAGACAATATAGCTGTGGCCGGTAATCCAGCCAATATCGGCGGTACACCAGTAGACATCGGTGTCCTTAATATCAAAGGTCCACTTAAAGGTCATGTGGGTGTAGAGGTTATAGCCACCCGTAGTATGGACCACCCCCTTGGGTTTGCCGGTGGTGCCACTGGTATAGAGAATAAACAGCATATCCTCAGCATCCATGGGCTCTGCTGGGCAGTCAGCTGAGGCGGTGGCCTGCAACTCATGCCACCAGTGATCTCGATCCGGCACCATGGTTACCACCGCCTTAGTGCGCTGCACCACCAACACATGCTCAACGCTGGGCACACTGTTTTCCGCCAGGGCCTCATCCACCGCCGCCTTCAGGGCCACCACCTTATCTTTACGGAAGCCGCCATCGGCGGTAATCACCAGCTTAGCCTGGGCATCGTTGAGGCGATCCTTCAAGGCTTCCGCACTAAAGCCGCCAAAGACAACGGTATGGGGGGCACCAATGCGGGCGCAGGCCAGCATGGCAATGGCCGCCTCGGGGATCATAGGCATGTAGATACCCACCCGATCGCCCTTTTTCACCCCCAACTGCTTCAGGACATTGGCAATCTGGCATACCTCCCGGTGCAATTGGGCGTAGGTGAGGGTACGGCTATCTCCGGGTTCTCCCTCCCAGATTAGGGCCGCCTTATTACGACGCCAGGTGGTCAGGTGTCGATCCAGGCAGTTATAGGAAATATTCAGCTGCCCCCCCACAAACCACTTGGCAAAGGGAGGTTGCCAGTCCAGGACCCGCTGCCAAGATTTAAACCAGTGCAATTCCTGACTGGCCAGGTCAGCCCAAAACTGTTCTGGATCCTGTTTAGCCTTAGCAGCCAGGGCTTGGTAATCAGCCAGGCTTTTAATGGCGCAGCCCTGGGTAAAACTGGCGGGGGCGCTAAATAGCCGGTTTTCACTTAATACGGATTCAATCGTGGGGGTAGCCATAGAACTTGCTCAATCTCTTCTTGAAACATACGTTTTTTTAGAGTCTCTTTGCTTAACCTGTAGGGTTTCTTTAAGGAGTCGGGCGGGACATGGACTCCATCCAAGCAACTCAGGTGCGTCAGTTAGCGGAAAATTGAGATCCGCCATACCACAATGGCAAGGGTGTGGGAAAAATAAAGAAGAGAGGCGGTCTACCGATTTGTCCCCCTTGAGTTAGGAATGGTCTACTTGAGAAGTCACTGGGAATATCCGTGTCCGATCCCGATTGGTTAAAACAGACAGAGCGGACCCTACTGCTGGGGGCTGGTTTAGGTACGGCGGCCTCCGTGGCTGGACAAAATGCCACTCTGGCCTACGCCCCCCTCACCGCTTTGGTGGCCCTGGGGCTCTGGCAACGCCAGCGTACCGCCGCCGCGTTGCTGGCGGCCCAGGCTAGCCTGAAGGACCGTCAACAGCAGTTAGACCGGAAATTAACCAGTCTGGCCCTGCAAGTTACCGCCCTGCCCTCCCCGGAGGTCTTGGCTCACCTACCCCGATCCCTGGAGGAACGGGCCCAAAAGCACCATCTCCACTTCGTCGCTGAGTTTAAAGATCTACGGCAAGCTCTCTATGAACAAACCGAAACCCTACGGCGGGATACCCTCAGTCTGGTAGACCAAGAAATAGGTCAGCTCCGCGATCGCTATGCCGCCCTCACCCGTACCGTCCGCCAGCTAACTGGCCAGATGGGGCAGCTGGCTAGCCGGCCCCAGGTCGAGCTTTTAGAACGGCAGTTATCCCAAATTAGCCGCCACCTGGGCCAGATCGGCCCCCTCCTGACTGACCAGGCCCCCTCCCTAGCCAGCAGCGAGTCCCCGGCCCTGGAGCCAGGGTCTGGGGCGGTGCCCCAGGAGCTCAATAACCTGATGGCCTATGGGGATCTCCTGCGCCGCCAACAGTGGAATTTGGAGCAAGCCCTGGGTCAACTCTCCCCATCCCCCAGTGATGAAGGCCTAGAGCCCCAGAATCGGCGGGAACTGCAGCGGCTTCTGGCCCTGATCAACCGCAGTCGGCAGGCCACCGGGCGCATCTATCAACTGTTGGGGCCCCTGGCCGATCGCCTGGGCTACCTGGAGGAGGAGGTCAGGAGCCTGCGATCGCAGTTCAGAGCTTCCCCTGGCGGCTGGATGCTGGATTTCTCCACCGCCCACTCTCCCCAACCTGACCCCCTAGCCAGCACCGCCGCCCTGCACCAGGCCCTGGCCCAGGCAGAAGCAAGGGTAATCCTGATCTGGCCCTGGAATCACCCCAGTACCTTAGACGAACCCCTCCTAGCTAGGTTTAGGCAATTACTGGAGCGCGGTGGACAACTGGCCCTGGGCTGGTGTCACCCCGGAGACCAACAGCGAGGGTGCTGGGTAACCGCCATGACCCGGGACCGACCCACGGCCTCGACTGCCCTGGCCAACCTCCGCCAGTTACTACCCCTGCGTCAGGCCTACGGCGATCGCCTGCAGTTCAGGGTAATCGGCACAGCAGAGCAATACCTGGTGTGCGATAGCGGCCCCCAGGGCTATCCCGATCGCACCTACGCCATCCTCAGCCTGCAAACCCTCAACAGCCTCAGCGCCACTGTTCCAGGAGTTGAGGCCAGACTGCAAACCGCCCACCCCCAAATTGTACAGGCCCTGATGGAGGCGTTTGACCACCCCCGCACCGATCTAGAGGACGCCACAGCCCTCTTTAACCGGGCCACCACCTACCACGACCTGGGCGATCGCCGTCGGGCCATTGATGACTATAGTCGCCTGCTAGATCGCCACCCCCACCATAGTGTGGCGGCTAACAACCGGGGGGTGGCCTACCAGGAGTTGGGGTTAGTAGATCGGGCCGGCCTAGACTTTAGCACCGCCATCCTCCAGGCCAGTGACCCGGTGATTGCCTACGGTAATCGAGGGTGGCTACAGCTAACTCAGGGGCGCTACGCTGCAGCCATCAAGGACTTTAGTCAGGCCCTGGCGTTGCAGCCCCAGTTACCCCTGGCCTACCTTTACCGGGGCCGAGCTCAGCAGCAGGGGGGCAACTGGGCTGCGGCCCTGGCGGATTACGATCAGGCGATCGCCCAACTACCCAGCCATGGCCTAGCCTACGCCTACCGCAGCAGCGCCTACGAAGCCATGGGGGACCGGCAACGGGCCCTGGAAAACCTGCGGCAGGCCAGGACCCTGCTCCAGGGTCAGGGAGACCGCCGCACCCTGGCGGTAGTCACCCGCAAGCTCCAGAGTCTAGAGCAGGGATCTAACCCTCACCGGTAATGGACAACCCCTCCACCCAAACCCGGGGGCAGAGACCAGCCGGGGTAAATTCCAGCTCCGGTTCCAGATAGATAATCCCCTTCAGTAGCTCCCGAAAGTCACCGGCCACCGTAGCCGACTCAATGCTGACCCGCTCCCCCTGGTGGTAGAGCCAGCCATCAAAGGGCAGGGAGAAGGACCCCTGGAGGGCATTCACCCCAGCATGGAGGGCTTGTAGATCATCAATGAACACCACCTGATCGGCGGCCTTCAAACTAAAGTCTGATCGTCGCTCCGTCCCCGGCAGCACATGGTAAAAGCTGGGACTGACACTGACCTTGGCGCCAATGCTGGCATGGCCGGTGGGGCTAGCCCCCATGCGCTTGGCCGTACCGGCACTGTGGAGGAAGTGGGTCAACACCCCCTGCTCAATCAGCCCCACTCGCCGGGTGGGGGTACC
>Ga0172372_10008232_pt1 | contig 13812 bp, 15 predicted proteins | sample LakKiv5m_2_FD_114544 | JGI IMG/M metagenome (GOLD analysis project Ga0172372, IMG submission 114544) | Freshwater microbial communities from Kabuno Bay, South-Kivu, Congo - kab_092012_9.5m | ecosystem: Environmental > Aquatic > Freshwater > Lake | place: Democratic Republic of the Congo...
CCTTGGTGCTGCGCTCAGGCATCACAGACTTTTCACAACTTACAAGGACAGCCTGATGAACGAGGAGGCCACCAAGCAGCTTTCTGACCTGCGCACCCGCTACGATGTGGAACACAAGGACGAAGAGATCCTGCTGCTACAGGTCCGCAATCTCAAAGAGAAGGCCGAGACCCAGGCCGAGCGCAACAAACGCCTGTCCACCTTGGCCGTCTCCTGTTCAGCCATCGTCATGTTGCTGGGCGGAGGCACTTTTGCAATGCGCAACCGCAAGGCCCGGCACCGGGCAGCACTGGCCCGGCAAGAACTGCACACCCGGATGGTGCAGACCGACCTGGAGCGCATACGCCTCACCCCACACTTCGTCAAGAACGCCCTCTCCAATGTGGAACAGCTCATTTCACTTGGCCGCGCGGAAGAGGCCCAACGCTACACCGAACGCTTCAGCCGACTGATGAGCAAGGTGCTGGCAAGTTCGCGCCATCAGTATGTGACCCTTGCGGAGGAACTGGACATGATGCACGACTACCTGTCGCTGGAGGCAGACCGCATCGGCAACAGTCTCAGGTGGTCGGTGAGCGTGGCAGATGGGCTGAACACGGAGGAGATTGAACTTCCGCCCATGGTCCTGCAACCGCTGCTGGAGAACGCCCTCAAGCATGGGATAGACCTGAAAAGCGGGACCGCTGAACTGAAGCTCGGGGTACGGAAAGAGAACGGCCGCATCCGCTGCTCCATAGAGGACAATGGCAAGGGCCCCTCCCCGGCCCTCCCCCGAGGGGAGGGGGCGACCACCGCAGAAAGCAACACTTCGCAGGGACTGCGCATCACCCGCGAACGGTTGCAACTTTTCAGCAGCCTGCGCCATGCCGATGCGCGGCTGGAGTTTGAACATGTACACACAGGTACAAAGGCTGTTGTTTCTTTTACGGTTTGACTTTAAATTTGACGGTCATCAGATGATACACCCTTCATTGCACAGGTTCCTGCCCGAAATGGAGCGCATCCTGCGTTCACACAGGGTCAAACGCGCACATGCTTTCGGATCGGCCACAGACCAGCGTTTCTCAAAGGAAAGTGATGTGGACCTGCTCATATCTTTTGAGGATGGGCTTGACCCCGTGGAATACGGCACACACTTTTTGGATGCACTCTACGAGCTGGAGGCAGCACTCGGAAGAAGCGTGGATCTGGTTGCCGAAGAGACCCTCACCAACCCTTATTTCATCCGGTCGGTCGAAAGGTCCAAAGTACTGCTGTATGGATGAGCAACAGCTCAAATACCTTCAGGATATCCTGACATCCATATCCGCTAGACGCTCAACGCCTTCTGAACACCGTTTGAGTGAAGAGATTGCTTCGTACCTCGCAATGACGCTCCGAGGTACGAAGCAATCTGATTGTTTTGGAGACGGGGTCGGCAAAACACCGCCACTCAGTGGTGGCATTCAACGGACACGAAAGCATTCTTGACCAATGATCCGCTCCATCATCATAGAGGACAACGACTTTCACCGCGACAAGCTGCTGAAACTGCTATCGGGTCATGACGACATGGAGGTCCTGGGGCATTTTCCCCATGCCGAAGCAGGCCTGAAGGGCATACGCAAGCTGCGGCCCGACCTCGTTTTTCTGGATATTGAGATGCCGCCCGGCATGACCGGAATTGAAATGCTGGCACAGATACCCAAGGAGGAACGCACCTTCAATGTCATCTTCACCACCCAGTACAATGAATATGCGGTCCGCGCCATTGAACTGTCGTGCCTCGCCTACCTCGAAAAGCCCATCGACCCGGAAAAGCTGGCCGCAGCACTCGAAAAATACCGCAGCGAGGCCGACCGCGAGCATCTCCTACAGAAATATGAGGTGCTGGAGGAACTCTTGCAGGAAATGCCCCTCGGACGCAAACCTTTCAATCTGCCCATCGGCACGGGCAAAGGCTACCGCTGCGTGCGCATGGATGAGGTGGTGCATCTTCAGGCAGCGGGCAGCTATACGGAGTTCTTCTTCACCGACAATTCAACGCTGATGGTGAGCCATCTGCTACAGGACTGGGAAAGGAAACTGACCCCCTATGGAGCAGTGCGCATCCATAAGAGCCACGCCATCAACCTGAAATACGTGGCAGAATACCATCCTTCAGATGGGGGGAGACTCCTGCTAAGGTGGAACGGGCAGGAGAAATGCCTCAATGTGGGCGACACCTACCGTTCAGGATTCGAAGACCTATTTCTGAAGTGACCCGTGTGCGTCATTGCGAGGGAGGCACGACCGAAGCAATCTCACACATGCAGATTGCTTCACCCTCCGGGCCTCAGAGTTCGCAATGACGCTTGCGGTACGCGGCAGTACCGTTCATGCGCCTAGACCGCCACTGGTGATGCCCGTGCCCCCTCTCAGACCTTCATTTGCCCAAACGCCCCGTTCATTGGCCCCAAAGGGGCGTTCATAAGGTTCTTCGCCCATGCCCCTGTCCTGAGAGTAGGTTTGCCATCACATAGCAGACCGATGGACACCCTCAGAACCCCGTACATAAACCATAGTGCACCGATGGTAGGACAATACGGCCCCCATGTAAATGGAGCCCTCCGTCCGGTCAACATCACCCACCTGCAACTACAACAATTTGACAACTTGAGCGCGGTAAGACATGGAAAGGTCAATTGACATAGATAGTGAGACCGCAAGCCTGCTGGTGCAGGTGGAGGGTGCCATCCATCGGATGGAGATGGGCCGCATCATCCACCTCGCCTCGTCTGGAGCCTACACGCTCATCGAGCGGCAGGGGCACTCCGAGCCGCTGCATGTGGGCAAGAACCTCGGAAAGTTTGAAAAGGCATTGGCCCCCTTCGGCTTCCAGCGCATTCACAAAGGCCATCTGGTCAATCTCAAGCAGGTGGAATGTTTCAGCCCAGCGTCCACAGGTGGGGGAGTGGTCCGGCTGTCCGATGGCACGGAGCTTCCGGTTTCGCGTTCGCAAAAGGCCCTGTTCCTCCTATCATATAAGAAACTGGCAGCCGCAAGCGTATGAGAACAACGACCGAATATCACGGGGCAGTAGGCGGCCCACTCGCGCAGGGCGGAAGTGACCTCTCCCACTGCGGAAGGTCATTCGCCCTGTCGGGAAGGCGATCCGTGCCAGCCCGGATCGCCTTCCCGACAGCACTGGTCCATCGCCCAAAGGGAAGTACCGACTTCCCGATGGTCAGCCTCACCTTCCCGAATGCCACAACCGCGTTCCGCAGGGGCACGGCCACCTTCCGCCAAAGCACGGTAACCTGCCGGGCGACAACCAAGGTCAGCCCGGCTGCCCCAATGTCCTTCCTCATGACCATCGTGCACTTCCGCACACACATTAAAACCCGAAACCTCTAAAACCAACATACCATGAACCCAGAACCATTAGTAAGACGCTACAAGATCGCAGATGCCTACATGATCCAGTTCGCCAAGGTGCTGCGGCTGTTCTTCATCGAAGATCAGGCCCAGTTTGAGACCGAGGACAGCAACTTCGCCACTCCCTTCGAAACCGATTGGCTCAACACCATCACCGATGCCGAAGCCCAACCCACAGACGAACAGCGAAGGGACCAGTTGGAACAACTCACCGTGACCGTGAAGGCCGAAATGACCAACTGCCGCAACACGTTCCAAGCGGCCAAACGTTATATTCAGAAGGCATTTCCAAACAATACCGAGGTATGGAACGAATTCGGCTTTGATGACTACGATACGATAAGGGATTCGCAGCCCACTATGATCGAATTCATGAAACGTTTCCACACCACGGCCGTCAAGTACAGTGCCCAGCTCAGTGCTCCTACGGTCAACTTCAGCGCGGCCCGAATAGCTGAAATTGAGACACGTAGGGCCGCGCTCGATGCGGCCAATAACGCACAGGAATCATTCAACGGAAGTCTGCCCACCTTTACCCGTAAACGGATTGCAGCTCACAATGCCGTTTGGAACATCTGCACCGATGTGTGCGGGGTTGGTAAGGCTCTTTTCCGAAACGACCACGCCCGCTATCAGCTCTACCTGCTTCCGCCAAGCGAAGAACCCTCAGGAACACTCGCTCTCAGCGGCACAATCACCCGCATGCCCGACACATCAACTCCCGAAGGCACACCCGTTGTAGGCGCTCAGACCGAACTCATGCCACACGGTCTTCAAAGCGAGAGCGACAGCAACGGCATGTTCGGCTACGCCAACCCACCGGCCGGGCCTGCCACCCTGCGCATAACCCACCCGCTCTACATGGAACAGAACATCCCCGTAACCATCGACCCCGCCAACCCGCTGGTGGTTAATGTGGTGATGATGCCGCTTGGGCCGCCACCGCCTCCTATGCCTTGAACCGCCCCTCGAAAGAAAGACCTTCAAGGTTTTGAAAACCTTGAAGGTCTTGCAAGAAGAATGATAGAAGACAGCCGATGCCGAAAAGCTGCAAATAGAGTAGGCGAAACAACAATAACCAAATATCATGAAAAACTTAAGATCACTTGGTATACTGCTGATAGGCATTTGCGCCATAATGTCCGTCACATCTTGCTCAAAGAAGGAGTGCTGCATGGGATATACTCGCATTGACGCGTTCAATTGGTCGGAAGGCTACGAGTTCTGCGAGGATGACGAGAACTATGACCAGCTCCGCAATACCTACGAGTGTGATACCGATATGAACGGGGTCAATTACAAATGTGAATGTGACTGAGAAAATGGACAGCCGATGCCGAAAAGCTGCAAATAGAGTAGGCGAAACAGTAAAAACCTATAACCAAATGAAAAGCGCAACCAAATTCTTCGGAATTCTTTTGGCGATAATCCCTTTCGCCTTTCAGTCCTCAGCAATGAAACCATCAGCAGGCGACCTCGATGCGGTGGTCAATCACCTGAACACCACCATCGGGGCAGTTTCCAACCCCGATCTTTCGTTTGTCCAAACATTCAGCATTCATGCAGATACCAAGGTAAAAGTGGACATCAAAAAGACCACAGACCGAGGTCTAGTAATGAACCGAGCATACATTCTCGACCTGAAGGGACTGAACCTCGCCACCGTGCAGACCGTGAAAGAAGGCCGCACCACTTTCGTGGACATGAAAGTGGTGAATGCCGACCAATTGATGCAGATGAACAAGAAAGGCGAGGTAACAGGGTCGGTAGAAAGGCTCCGCATTGCGGCCAACGATGCCGACCATGCTGTTCGCATCACAGAGGCCCTAGGCCAAGCATGGTCTGTGGCCAATGGTGGACAATGGTCGGCAGATAGAAAGGCGGTTGCCACTGTAGGCAATGCCCCAACGCCTCGTTTTGGTTTTCAATGGGAAGCAACAATTTCGGAGAATTGCGGAACATTGCGACCGGACTTTGCCAATCAGCCCTATTGGATCGGCCTTACGGACTGCAAAAAGGTGAGCAGCTTTGAGAAAGTGGCCCCGCAGCAGATAGCCCGCGCCACAGGCATGTATTCTTCAGAAGGTCTGTTCTACATTCCGGGCATCTCTTCTTCCGTTCGGTTCAGGTCTTCATCGCCCATTGCCTGTGTGGTCAAGGTCGATCCCGAAGGGTCAGACCCCTCAGACCTGATTGTGCTCCGCGAATTTCAAGTGAACAAAAAGAGCCAGAACCGTGAGCTGGTCACCACCAAGAACAAGGTCGGTTCTTCAACAGTGAAGGTGGAGGACATCCCGATGAGCTTCGTCAAGGTGGCTCCCGGCTATTTTCTCATCACTACCGATGCCGTCCTCACTCCGGGCGAGTATGCCTTCTTCAACACCGCAAAGACCTTCTGCTTCGCCTTTGGGGTGGAGTGAATCAACAGATTGCCAGCGAAAGCCGAAAAGCTGTGATAGAGTAGAGGCGAACCATAAAAACAAATCAATCATGAAAACCAAACTAGTATTGCTCATTGCCATCGCAGGAATGTTCACCTTCAGTTCCTGCAAGAAATGCCTTACGTGCCAAAGCGACAGCAGCCCTTATGTGAGCGACATCTGTAAGCCCAAGGACTACACACAGAATGAATGGAGGGATTTTGTGGATGAGGTTGAAAGCGACAATGATGTCACCTGCAAGTGACGGGCAAAGGTGGGGGGCGGTCGGGCCGTTTAGACCCGCCCGCTCCCACAACACCGCATGTGAACAGGGATGTGCACGTTTGCCCGAAAATGTCACATCATGTAAAGCAAGGGGTGGGATGCCTCAAAGGTCGTCATTGCGAGGAACGAAGCAATCTCAGTCATACAGATTGCCACGCTCGTTCCTCGCTCGCAATGACGCGCATGGCGACCGTTGGGGCAGCCCTCCACCGAAACCTAAAAATCAAACAGGGCCTTGCAGTCAACTTCCAGCACTTTCGAAATGGACCGTATGGTGGAAATGGTGGTATTCACCTCGCCCCGCTCTATGTTGCCGATCTGGTTCTTGTTGAGCCCTGCCTCGAAAGCAAGCTGCTGCTGCGACAGCCCCTTGGCCTGCCTCAAAGCTTGCAGATGCCTGCCGAATGCCTCCAGATACGCCTTGTCGCGGTTGTTGATCACCCAACAAATGAGGCAAAGCAGAATTTATTGTTTACCCGATGTATCGGGTAATCAATTATGTTTGAATGGAAAAATCATTCAATTAGTGAAAAACACCTGAAGACCAACCCGATAACCAAAGCACCATGAGGCCACTTCTCACATTTCTTACCCTCACACTACTCAGCTTCCATGCGTCCATCGGCCAGAACATTGTTCCGGCCACCAAGCAGGAGGTGCAAGAACGCAACGGGATCACTTATTTTCAGGGCAGGCCGCACACGGGTTTTGTCTATGAACGCAATGCCAGCGATGTCATGGTGTATAAGGCAGAATATGTGAACGGCCTGCTTCATGGCCCGTACTCTGAGAAACACAGCAACGGGGCCAAGAAGTTTGATGCCGAGTATAGGAATGGAAAACTGGACGATGGCATCTATTACGTCTATGATCGCAGTGGGCAGAAGGCCGAAGGAAAAGTCTATGCGAACGGCAGACTTACCAAGTTGGAGGCATACCAGACGGGAAGACTCAATGGCATCACCCGCGAATATGACAGCAATGGCAATGTCTGGAAAGAGGTCACCTACAAGGACGGAAAGAAGGACGGGCTGGAGAAGGAGATGAACAGCAGCGGCACCGTGATAGCAGAACGGAACTACGTGGCCGATGTGCAACAGAGCTTCGTGAAGTTGAGCTACCACGCCAACGGCAAATTGAAGCATCGTGCCGAATGCAATGAAATGGGCGTGGAGCACGGTATCAAGGAAACCTACTTTGAATCTGGCGCGCTACAGAAAAGATCAAAGTATGAGAACGGCATTGAGGCAAGTGTGCTAACAGAAAATGCCGACCCCAACACCACCGTGGGTAAATTGATTGGCAACGGAAGATATATCTACCTGTGCGACAGGATGAACGGCACCGACACGGTCTATGTGATGGTGACCTTCAATTTTCAAGGTGCTGGCACCAGCGGGGAGATCCAGGCCAACATTCTCAGCAGCCTCAAAAGCCGCATGACAGAAGTGTCAATTGATCACATGGAGGCTCACCGGAACCAGCCTGTCAGATATGAACTCAGCTTCAACAACCCGAAAACCGGTACCGCCTATGAAGAGGCCAAGGTGGTGTTCGGTGTAACGATCCCACCCGGATACAGGGGAACAGCTTCCGTGGATTGTCAGGTCAAAGACCTCAAGGCCAACACCACGGTGCGTAGTAAAACGCTGACAGGGCAGACAGACAAGTATTCCGACCGTAATACTGCCCAGAACAATGCCACCTCGGCAGTAAAAGGTGCTGTGGCCAACGTGACCTACGGCTTTTTCAAGGTTTCCGGTAAGGTCACCGCCATCTTGGAATCTAACCGAAAGGGTCTGCCCACAAGAGTGGAGGTGGACCTCGGAACAACCCACAGTATGGGCAATGGCGTCCCTTTCAATGTCTATGAAAAGCCTGGCCCGGGCCAGACCAAGGTCGGACACCTGATCTTGCAGGACGTGCTCGGAGGCTATTCCTCCCGTTGCAAGGTCAAGGACGGTGAGGATGTCATCAAAAGACTGATGGACAGCGGCAGGCCAGTATATGTTGAGACCAATTATACCTTTTGACCGCACACATTCATCCCATAAGAATCAATTGCTATCCAAACCACCAAAGACCGCTACCATGAGAACTGACTATTTCACTAAAGTTGAAAACCGCTATATCTTCAACCTCTCGCTCATCTTCTGGCACATGTTCATCCTGCTGGGCACATTGGTCATCATCTGCTCCATCGCCCTGCTGGCCTATTCGCTCTCGCCAACCTTCAAAGCATCGGTTGACAAGGCCATCTATCCGTCCGAAGTGGAGGTGAAGCTTACCGATCTGGACCTCAGCGACCCCGAACCTGTGCAGCAGCCCGTTGACGGGCCCGACATCACAAGGGAAGACCCCACCCCTCAGACTTACGTCCCGGTTCAGAACGAGCTGAGCAAAGTGGGATACAAGGAATATCTCGCTGCCATCGATGCCCTCAAACTACTAGTTCCCCCCGCCTCATTTGAGTGGGACACCAAGTATGACTATGTTATCGTTGACCAGCGCATGTGGAACTTTACCCGCGATGAGAAATACCGCAAGCGGGTGGCCATAGGTAACGGCATACAGGGCTGGATAGACGAGACCATGGAGATGATAAAGACCGCAAGCTATCAGGAACGCGCAGACCTGCTCAACATCTATGCGGCCGTTCTGACCCACGTGGACGATCTGGACGTACGAAACCGATTCCTCTATTCGCTCATGGTCATGACCAAGGATGAAAAGTCGTACCAAATGGCCTTTGAGCGTCTGGGCAGGCTGGCAAAGGCGGCCAAGGTCATGCCCCTCAACGTGCTCGGCCATGGCACTGGCCCGTTGCAGGAACTCCACAATTTCTGCAAGGACATCGACAATCCCGATGCCTTTGTTGGCATGGTGGTCACACATCTCAAGAGATTCAACAGCGACCAGCAAATCCCGGCCTTCTACTCAATGCGAAACAACTACCATCTGTTCGGCAATGTAACCGTACAGACTCAACTCACCGAGAAGTACCTCGCGCTGATGGCAAGGGTAGCACCCGCCAAGCAGGCCGATGGGCTTGATCAGTACTATAATGTCCATATTCAGAAGAATGTGGAGCGCAATCAAGAGATAGCGAGGATAGACAGCGAGTACGCGAACGCCACTCAGCAGGCCGAGGCCGAATACCGGTCCAAAGAGGCAAAAAAACAAGGGTTCCAATCTCAAAGCCTCATGGGCATTGCCGGAGGGATCTCCTTCATCTCCGTGCTTGCCATCCTGCTGGTCTTCCTCTCCATCCAGCGTAGCGTGAGGAAGATAGAGGAGAAGGTGGATGCCAAGCAGCTTAACGGTCAGGACTGATAGGGTCACGATCATAAACAGAACCGACCATCCAACAGATAATCAGCACATGGCACTCTCAGAACAACTCAGACATCCCAAAGAAACGGGCTACTTCACCGCAATGGCCATATTCTCCGGCATGATTTGGTTGCCCATCATCCCCTTCGCCATCGGAGGGTTCTTCATATTCATTCCACTGGTGTTCTTCGCATGGTTGAGTTCCCTGTATTTCAAGGCGGTCATCCTCGGCACATCCGTAAAGGTCACGGCCGAACAATATCCCCAGATCCATGCACGTGCCGTTGAAATATGCCGCCAACTGCACATCTCAAGCATGCCTGACATCTACATCGTCAATTCAAACGGGGTCATCAATGCCATTGCATACAAGGCCCTTGATAAGAAATACGTTTTTCTCTACTCATCACTCGTTGACCTGCTTCTGATGAAGGGGCACAGCAAGGAACTCGATTTCATCCTTGCCCACGAGCTTGGGCATCATGCGGCAGGCCATGTCTCATTCTGGAAGAACCTTCTCCTTTTCTGGGGAAAGAAAGTTCCATTGATCGGAGCCGCCTATTCGAGGGCCTGCGAACTCACTGCCGACAGGATCGGACACCACATCGTGAATGATGTGCAAGTATCAACCAGGGCCTTGGCCGCATTGGCACTGGGTTCCGGAGCACTGGTCGAATCGCTGAATATTGAGGCCTTCAAACGTCAGGATGCGGAGATCCCAGAGCTGATGGGATTCATCCACAAGGTTTTTTCAAGTCATCCAAGGACCACGCGCAGGGTCATTGAGATAGAAGGGTTTGAGGAATACAACCGATTTCTGCACACCAAGACAGCACCGTCCGCCCCTCCTCCAACGACTCCTTACAGTGCAAACGCATCAGCTTCTGCCGGCTGTCCCGAATGCGGCAAGACCAACGACCCGAACTCAGCATTCTGCGAAAGCTGCGGCCACAAACTGAAATGACCATGTTCTGCACATCATGCGGTACTCCGCTCAAACAGGGACAGAAGTTCTGCACCTCGTGCGGCACTCCGGCACCTACGGCACAGGCACAGCCTCCCACTCCACATCCGGTCAAACCAGTTGAACCTTCAAAGGAGTCATTGCACCAACCCCCATCAGCCCCGGCCAAAGAAAAAAAGCCACCTGTAAGCCGCAAGAGACTGATGCTCATCACTTCCATTGTAGCCATCCTAGTAATAGGAGGGGGTATCGCCTATTGGCTATTGATGCCCAAGCCGGAAGAGGATGCGCTGCGCTCGAAACAGGCCTTCTGCCAATGCGATGAGCAGAACATAAGGGCCATCATCGCAGAACATCGGCAATTCATCAAGGAATTTTCCACCAGAGGATATAAGAGACGCATGGAGGCATGGCCAGCATTCGACCAGTTGCACAACGCTGGCACAGACCAATATGCCGCATGCAATGCGCAGGCAGGCGAACTGGAGGCCGAACTGCGCGGGCGCTTTCAGGGCAATGAGGAAAAGCTTGCCCGCTTCCACCAAACCTTCAATCAAAAGAACTGCGAAGACAGTCTTTCTGAGTTCCTACCGCAGCTTTCCAGTCAGGCGCAGGAGCTGATAGTCGGCCTAAAAGAACCCCTCCCTGATATGGGGAGAGTCCTTTCAGATCTGGCCGTGCGGCAGTACAGATGGTGGCCGTTCGGCACCTTGGTAGATCATACATCCATCAGCGACCTTGTTGCAGAACCCAATGAGTACAACCCTGATAACTATATCCTGAAGACCACCATAAAGCGCGAAGACCAACACCAACCCTATACAGAGGCGGATCTCATCCTGACCTATGATAATGACTACAGGGATGGCTGGAAGCTGCGTTCCATCACTGCCCCAGAAGTGAGACAGCATATTGTGGCTGAAGTAGGAAAGTGGAACAGGGTCAACCCTCTTTCTGATGATATGGGCTTCAACAGCTCAAAACGCTATTGGATAAAGTCAGGAGGTTATTACAGCAGAGGCGTGAAGGGCGGCCCCGATGTGGGCAAGATCACCATTAATAGGGCCAACTACTACGAGGTGGCATCACGTGAGCTTGACCCGGTCACAGTGGTCTTCACATTTAGGAATCCGAGGAACTGATGAGACCTAGGAACGCAATCAAATGTCAACCCGTGATTTTGACCCTGTTGCTGTACGTTTTGCTGATGGGGAAGCCAGTCATTGCACAATCTGACGATTACTTTAAATCCGTTGTTCAGGAAATATCAAACGTGATCGGGATAGCACCGGATTTCGAAATTGTACGAATCCACGACCCAAGCAAATGTGCGGCATTCGTCCGGGCTACACTAAACGGTAAAAGAAAGATACATGTAAATGATGCTGCTACCGGTCTTAATCCGGAACTGCGGGGCGAGTGGCCTTGGCGGTTCATAATTGCCCATGAGATCGGACACTTTCAAAATGGACATGTATTCACTTCCATAAATAGTGTCCCTGAAGCCTTGCTAAATGGAATGACTCCAAAGCGTAGAGAACTTGAAGCGGATCTATTTGCGGGCTATGTCCTTGGTTTGATGGGCGCTACGGAAGATCAGGTGGTTTCTGCGTTTCCACTGATAGGGATTCTACCCAACACATGTACCACTGAACACTCGAGTGATTATCCTCCTAACGATGAGAGATACTCACAAGCACGCGCTGGTTGGCGAATGGCTAAGGATCGAATCATGGCGTGTGCTGCTGTTTTTTCGACAACGGGGCAAGGAAACGCGAATGCCCTTGCCGTAAGTTCCACCTGCGAAACTGATGATACGGGAGACTATTGTTTTCAGAATTCCACCGCAAGTGAAATAGCGATTGAGGTATCTTATAGGGGTTCAAGACTGAAACAAGCATTGGTGAAGCCCGGGCAAACAAAATGCTTGTTCTCGATGACTTCCAACGTGTATTACTTTACTGCGAATGACCATGTTACAAACGAAAGAATCGACTACGGAGATATTATTGTTGAACGGTGCAAGTCTAAATCCTATGTGATCAACTAATCGGAATAAATACTTTAGCACTAGGCTGCTTCGAAGACGACTTCCGATAGGCTTACAAACCGATACGGAAGGTATTCGTACGGTCTGCCTTTCAGTTGGCAACAGGACGCTGGGGTTGAACGGGTAGTGCTGATGCCGCAGTAGGTTCACATTTCCGTAATCAATCCACATTCCGCACCTTAAAAAGCTGCTTGCTGTCAAGATCGTAGCAAAGCAATCGGCCATAAGCCTTGCCCAGGTAAGTATGTGAGCAACCGTTGTCCAAGCAGATGAAGGGAGCGTTGGCCTCCACCGCAGCCTTGATCTTAGACCATTTGGTGGGAGTGTGCCCAAAATAAACACGCTTTTTGTTGAACAGACCATCAATAGAAAAATTGCGCACCCAGACCATGGCATGTGTGTCTGTAAGCGGTTTCTCGATGTTCAGATTGAAGCCTGCATGAACGAGGTAAAACCCGTCCAATTCGTAGTAGTAGGGCAGTTTGCGCATGAAGCGGAATGCCCGCTTCTTGATCCGCTGATGCTTGTTCATCAGATTCATTGAGTTGCGCGACTTCAAAAGCATTTGGCAATTTGCCCAATGCCATCTTGCTCAAGGCATCCATTGCAACTACGGTGATAGGCACTCTTCTGATAGTCATTGAATCACAGCAAGGATACAAGTGGCATCACCCTTCAAAGAGTTTAGGGGGCTTCTACACTGATGAAGTGGTTTTCTATACCGGTGTTGCAATAACCCTGATAGGAGCTTTTGGTGTTCTCTTTACATATAAGAGGGGGGATAAGTAAATCTTTGACAGGCGCATTCCCAGCACTCATCACATACAGGCGAAAGCATGATTGACGTTCTGAACCTCCGTCAAGTACAAAGCAGGATATGATGGAGGCCGGTCCGTGACCCAGAACTACGATCGACCCTTCTTTTTCTTCTTCAACCCCCTGAAAATCTCCGAAAAGGCAATATTGAACCGTAATTGATAGTATGGTGAATTGAAATTTTCCTTCACCTGTTCATTTCCCTTCAACATCACGCGGTATCCAAGGCCAACTCCGAAACCCATCCACTTGGTGAAAAGGTAATCAACTGCAACCCCTGCCTCCATCGGCACCACCAGTCCATTGGCAAATCGGTTATTGCTCTCGCTTCTATAGAAGGTCTCTCCAACGCCTATTTGCACCGGAACGGAAAGTGTCCAATCATCCTCTTCGTAGAAGCTGTAGTCAACATAACCGATGGCGTAGCGCATACGTGGCTGTACGGTTGCATCGGTCTGGCCGAAATCGCCCGGTCTGTAAAACTTTGAGTTCAGATTCGTAAGCATCCAATAATATCCGATACCGCAACGGATTGGAAACTTGAATTC
>Ga0172372_10008233_pt1 | contig 13811 bp, 10 predicted proteins | sample LakKiv5m_2_FD_114544 | JGI IMG/M metagenome (GOLD analysis project Ga0172372, IMG submission 114544) | Freshwater microbial communities from Kabuno Bay, South-Kivu, Congo - kab_092012_9.5m | ecosystem: Environmental > Aquatic > Freshwater > Lake | place: Democratic Republic of the Congo...
CAGCGCCCTCGACATCGTTCATGTCCACCCAGCCGCGCTCGTGCTTGAGGCGCTGGAAGCACGCGATCAGTGTGCGCGTCAGACGCGCCAGGCGCTGCTGGTGCTGCCAGGCCTGTTGCTGCACGCGCGCGGCCAGCACACGCGCGCACAGCGCCTGCGCCTCGCGCACGGCCTCGATACCGGCGAGCTTGTCGTTGAACTTGCGCGGCTCGTGCTTCTGGGTGAGCAGCGCGGCGATGGCGTCATCGGGCTTCGCCTCGGTGACGGCGGTTTCCAGCTCGACACCCTTGGCGCAAAAGGTGGGTGCACTGGCCCGGCCCAGGCAGGCGGCAGCAGCCAGCAGCAGGGGCTGGTGCCCGGTCAGCAGCGCCTGCGCCGGGTCGTCGTTACCGGCCAGGTCCGGGTAAGCCGCCGACAGCGGCTGCACCGACGCATCCACGATGCCCTGCTCGTCCGCCAGCGCGAACTCCACCCGCTTGTTCAGCGCGTTGCCCAGGGCCTTGAGCGTCTGGTGGCGGCCATGGCGCGCCACGCTGTCCATGAAGTCCTGCCGCAGCGTCGCGTCAGCCGCCACGGCGGCATAAAAACGCGGCCACACCAGCGCCACGGCTTCGCTGTCGTCTTCCAGCAGCTCGTGTTCGGCCGGCAGGCCCAGCTCCTGCAGCACCGCCAGCGGCGCGCTGCGCAGCAGCGATGCGAACCAGCTGTGGAAGGTGCGGATCTGCACCGGCCGCCCGGCGGCCAGAAGACGCGCGTGCAGACCGCGCAGATCGGCCGCCCGCGCCTGCGCTGCCGCGGGTGGCATGCCGCGCAGCACCAGTTCCGTGATCAGGCGCTGATCGTCCCGCGTCGCGAACTCGCGCAGCCAGTCCTGCAGGCGCTGGCGCATTTCGCCAGCGGCCTTTTTGGTGAAGGTGATGGCCAGGATGTCCTGCGGCGCGGTGCCATCAAGCAAGGCGCGCAGGATGCGCGAGACCAGCATCCAGGTCTTGCCGGCGCCGGCACAGGCCTCGACCGCCACGCTGCGCGCGGGGTCGCAGGCGACGGTGTAGAACGCGGCACGCTCGACCAGCTGGCCGTTGATGCGGTAGGCGGCGGTGGTGTCAGACATGTCTGGCGCAATGTTTGAAGTATTGCGGGCATACCGGCACACAGCCCGGCGCGCACCGTGGAACCGGCTTGGCCAGGCCACGGGTGTGGTCGCCCTGAGGGGCAAACGCGAAGCGGCGCAGGGGGGCTCTCATTCCCGGAAATCCTTTCGGCACAGCCCCCGGGCGGCGCAGAAATCGCACACCCGGCCTTCGCCCAGCGCCGGCAGCGCGTGGCCGGCCGCCACGCGCGACAGGTCGTGCTGCAGACCCTCGACCAGCTGGTCGCGCGCCAGCGCGATGTCTTCCTGCTCGACCCAGCGCGTGGGCGTATTGGCACCGTCGGTCTCCCGGGCGTCGGTGATGCTGAGGTAGGCGCCGCGCACCGTTTCCGCTCCCAGCAGCGCCGCGTAGAACGCGATCTGCGTGTCCTCCAGCGGATTTTTCACGCGCTCCAGTGTGGTCGCGCGCGGCTCGGTCTTGTAGTCGATCACCAGCGGGATCGGCCCTTCCGGGCTCGCCTGGCGGTCGATGCGGTCGAGCTGGCCGATCAGGCGCCAGGGGCCGATGCTGCGGGTGAGCGACAGCTCGGCCTTGTCGAACACCGGGCCGGCGGCCTCGTGCCCGGCCAGCCAGTCCAGGTAACCCTCGCGCAGGGCCGGCCAGGCGGCCATGAAGGGCAGAAAGCCCGCACCCTGCTCGCCCGCGTCCACCGACAAGCCGCGCGCCACGGCCTCCGCCTGCGCCAGCGCGTCGAGCCGCTGGCGGTCGTCCAGCCCGTCGGCCGGGCCGGCGGCGCGCGCCTCGTGAAAAGCCTTGAGCACCGCGTGCAGCCAGTTGCCCTGGTCGCGCTTGTCCGGCTCGGCTTCGATCTCGTCGATCTGCTGCAGCCGCAACTGGCGCAGCGCAAAAAAACGGTAGGGGCAATCGCGCAGATCCTGGTAGGCACTGGCCGACAAGGCCTGGGGCAGCAGGTCGGCCGCCGTGGGCCGCGGATCAGGCTCGGGCACCACGCTCACCGACCGGCGCACACGGGGATCAGCCGCTGCCCGCACCCCACCGGCGGCCTCCAGCGCCTGCAGCCAGGGCGCAGCGGCCACGGTTTCACCCTGTTGCTGGCTGCGCCAGAGCAGCTGCAGCTGCGGTTGGGTCAGCAGATGCGCCCAGGCGGCACAGCCGGCCTGCGCCACGGCCTCGCGCCCGGGCAGGCCCAGCAGCTCGCGCTGGGCCTGACTCCACTGCCCCGGCGGCTCGGGGCTGGGCGGCAGGTTCACCTCGTCACACCCCGGCGCCACCACCGCGCCAAAGCGGCGCCCCAACAGCTGCGCCATGGGCAACACCACCACCTGCGGTTCGCTGTCGCTGGGGGGCTGGAAGCTGGCCGCTTCCAGCACATTGCGAACCCAGGCACCAAACGCACCGAGCGACCACGGCTTGCCGCTCTTGCCGGGGCCCGGCGCATCGGCGGCCTCCGCCAGCAAGGCGGCCAGCTCGTGTGCAGCGCCCGCCTGCAACCGCAGCACCTCGATCACGCGCTGGCCGGCGCTGTCGGCACCACAGCTGGCCCACCAGCCATCCTGGCGCAGGGCATCGGCCAGATCCGACAGCCAGCGGGCCAGGGGCCGCGGCGCCTGCAGAGCGGCCAGCGCGTCGGCCAGGCCGGCCGGCAACAACGCCGCGGTGGCCGCATGGCGCAGCACCGCATCCCATTCGGCCAGGCCGTGACGACGGGCCTGCTGTTCGATCGCCGTGGCCACCGGGGCGTGCGGCCCCTGTTTGAGCCAGTCCAGCACATCGTCCGTGCGGGCCCGCCGATCGGCCGCACGCAGCAGGCTCATCAGACAGGCTGCGGCGTGGGTGGTCGAGAGCTTCCAGCCCGTCTCGTCGCGCACCGACAGCCCGGCGCCATGCAACAGGGCCCCGATGCGGCGCGTCAAGGCCCGGTCCTGTGCCACCAGCGCCACCGGTACCCGCCCCTGGTTGACCTGATCGACCACGCAGGCGGCCGCGCGCTGGGCCTCGTCCTCCGCATCGGCACAGGCATGGACGGCCACCGGCGCGCCCCCGCCGGGTTCGGCCACCGGCAGCAAGGCCGCACGCGCGCCCCAGCGATCCAGCAGGGCCTGGGCCAGCGGATCGGCCTGAAAGCCCGGCACCACCAGCAAGGCATCGGCCACCTGACCCGGCTCGGCCCGCTCTGACCACAGCACATCGGTCGCGTACGCCGACAGCCCCGCCCAGGTCAGGGCCAGCGAGGCCACCAGCCCCTCCCATTGCAAGACCTGACCGGCCGGCGCCACATCGGCCCGCAAGGCTTGCGCCCAGCGGGCGCGCTCCTGCGGCGGTCGCGCCGCGGCCAGCGGCGCCAGCTGGCGCGTGGCGTCCACCAGCCGCGCGATGAGCGTGGCGCGCAGGTCGGGGTCGAGCGAACGGCCGGCCACCCGGTCCAGCAGGCCGGCCGCGACCAGGCTGTCGCGCGCCATGTCCCCCGACCAGTCGGTGCTGCCCGGCACGAACGGCTGCAAGGTGGCGGCCCAGTTGCGGCTGGACTCGAAACGGGGCGCGAAACCGCTGGGCGCACACAGCGCCCAGGCGCGCCGCCCGGCGTCCATCAGTTGCGCATAGGGCACCAGCACCACCACACGCGACGCATGCCAGCCCTGCTGTGCGATGTGTGCCTGCACCTGTTCCACCCAGGCCAACGGCCCGGCCAGAGCATCGGGTACCGCCAGGGCGTCGGCAAGGTCGGGGCTGGCAATCGTCATGGCGGGAGCGTTTCTGTCACAATTCAAAGCGTTTCCATGGCAGGCCACGGCGCGCAACGACGCGTCATCCAGGCCGGCCGCCACTGTAACTTCTCCCTCCCTGACGCAAATCCTAGGACCGACCATGGCCAGCGACCTGATCAAACACGTTTCCGATGCCACCTTCCAGGCCGATGTGCTGAGCGCACAGACCCCCGTGCTGGTGGACTTCTGGGCCGAATGGTGTGGCCCCTGCAAGATGATCGCCCCCATCCTCGACGATGTGGCCGGCAGCTACCAGGGCAAGCTTCAGGTGGCCAAGGTGAACGTGGACGAAAACACCGAAGTGCCCGCCAAGTTCGGCATCCGCGGCATCCCCACGCTGATCCTGTTCAAGGACGGCCAGATCGCCGCCACCAAGGTGGGCGCCCTGAGCAAGGCGCAACTGACCGCCTTCATCGACCAGCAACTGGCCTGACCTCCCGAGCGGCCCGGGTGCAACGCCCGGGCTCCTGTCCTGCCCGCCGTTTTTTGCTGTCATAATTCCGCGCACTGCTGGCCCACACAAGCCGCCCAGCCTGTCTGCACCGCGCTCGGCCACACGCCGGCTCCAGCGCCCCTCCCCCCGGTTCTGACAAGACTCCCTTCCGGAGCAATTTCCATGCACCTCAACGAACTCAAGGCACTGCACGTGTCTGAAGTCCTCAAGCAGGCCGAAGCGCTTGAGATCGAAAACACCGGCCGCATGCGCAAGCAGGAGCTGATGTTCGCCATCATCAAGAAGCGCGCCAAGGCTGGCGAGCAGGTCAACGCCGACGGCGTGCTGGAAGTGCTGCCCGATGGCTTCGGTTTCCTGCGCAACATGGACACCAGCTTCACGGCGTCCACCGACGACATCTACATCTCGCCCAGCCAGATCCGCCGCTTCAACCTGCACACCGGCGACATGATCGAGGGCGAGGTGCGCATCCCCAAGGACGGCGAGCGCTACTTCGCACTCAACAAGCTCGACGCCATCAACGGCCTGCCGCCCGAGGCGAACAAGCACAAGGTGATGTTCGAGAACCTGACGCCGCTGTTCCCCAAGCAGCAGATGCGCCTGGAACGCGACATCAAGACCGACGAGAACATCACCGGCCGCGTCATCGACATCATCTCGCCCATTGGCAAAGGCCAGCGCGCCCTGATCGTGGCCCCGCCCAAGAGCGGCAAGACGGTCATGATGCAGCACATCTGCCACGCCATCACCGCCAACCACCCCGAGGTGGAGCTGATGGTGCTGCTGGTGGACGAGCGCCCGGAAGAAGTGACCGAGATGCAGCGCACGGTGCGCGGCGACGTGATCGCCTCCACCTTCGACGAACCCGCCGCGCGCCACGTGCACGTGGCCGAGATGGTGATCGAGCGTGCCAAGCGCCTGGTGGAGCTGAAGAAGGACGTGGTGATCCTGCTGGACTCCATCACCCGCCTGGCCCGCGCCTACAACAACGTGCTGCCTTCCTCCGGCAAGGTGCTGACCGGCGGCGTGGATGCCAACGCCCTGCAGCGCCCCAAGCGTTTCTTCGGTGCCGCGCGCAACGTGGAAGAAGGCGGCTCGCTGACCATCATCGCCACCGCGCTGGTGGACACCGGCAGCCGCATGGACGAGGTGATCTTTGAAGAGTTCAAGGGCACCGGCAACAGCGAAATCCACCTCGACCGCCGCCTCTACGAGAAGCGCGTCTTCCCGTCGATCCAGCTCAACCGCAGCGGCACCCGCCGCGAGGAACTGCTGCTGGCGCCCGAAATCCTGCAAAAGACCCGCATCCTGCGCCAGTTCATGTACAACATGGATGAGATCGAGGCCATGGAAATGGTGCTCAAGAGCATGAAGGCGACGAAGAACAACTCGGAGTTCTTCGACATGATGCGGAGAGGGGGATAACCCCCCTGCGCCGCTGACGCGGCTTCCCCCCTTTGTGGCGCGCCGCCTTGCGGCGCTTCAAGGGGGGACAACACCTGCGGCCTGGCAGAGCCAGTTCCGCGGTGTTTCTGGATGGACTCCCCCCTTGCTCCCAAGCTCTTGGTACTCGATGCGCGTGTCTGCGTCGAGGATGCGGCGGAACCGGCTCCGCCGGGCCGCACGCATCGCCCCCTTGAGGGGGTCGCGCGCAGCGCGGCGGGGGTGTTACAATCAAAGGCTTTGCAACTTGTGGCAAGTACAGCGGAATGGTTTCGCTGCGGCTGTCGCACCTGACCTATAGGAATCGCCATGAAAGAAGGCATTCACCCCAACTACCGCGAAGTGTGCTTCGTGGACCTGTCGAACAATTTCAAGTTCGTGACCCGTTCCTGCGTGACCACCAAGGAAATGGTCAAGATGGACGACGGCCGTGAACTGCCGCTGTTCAAGCTCGATACCTCCAGCGAGTCGCACCCCTTCTACACCGGCACGCAAAAGAGCGTGGACAACATGGGTGGTCGCGTCGAGAAGTTCCGCAACCGCTTCGGCAAGACCGCCGCCAAGTGATCTGGCACCCGTTGTGCCTGTGAGGCACAACCCGCCCGAAAAGCAGCCGCGTGACGGCTGCTTTTTTTTCGGCCGGCACAGCCGCCTGTGCCACACCCGGACCACGCGCACCGGGCCTTCGCTCTGTATAGTCAGCCGCCGTGAACCACATCACCCCTGCCATCGTGGCCCAGTCGGCCGTGCGCCGCCTCCCGCGCCTGGCGCTGATCCTGTTCTGTGTCGCCTATGTGCTGCCCGGCTTCCTGGGACGCGAGCCCTGGAAGTTTGACGACGTTTCCGCCTTCGGCGTCATGCTGGAACTGGCAGCGGGCCAGGGCAGCTGGTGGCAACCGCAGGTGCTGGGCGTCCCGGTGGACGAGGCCGGTCCACTGCCCTACTGGCTCGGCGCCATCTTCATCCAGTGGCTGCCTTTTGTCCCCGCCGAACTGGCGGTACGTCTGCCTTTTGCCGCACTGCTGGCGCTGACCCTGGCCTGCACCTGGTATGCCGCCTACCACCTGGCGCGCCACCGCCCGGCGCAGCCGGTGGCTTTTGCCTTCGGCGGCGAAGCCCAGCCGGTGGACTACGCGCGCTCGCTGGCCGACGCCGCGCTGCTGGCACTGGTGGCCTCCCTGGGCCTGGCCCAGCTCGCGCATGAAACCACACCCGACCTCGCACGCCTGTGCGCCGTCAGCGGCCTGCTGCTGGGTGCTGCGCGCCTGTCCAACACCGAAGCGCCCCAGACCGGTCGCAGTCTGCTGATCTGGTCGGTCGCCGTGGCGGCACTGACTTTCAGCGGCGGCCCCTGGATTGCGTTGGTCACGGGCGGTGGCCTGCTGTTGGTGCTGCTGGCTCGGATGCGCAACCAGACCGTAACCGCCGGTGGGCTGCGCCCGCTGGCCGTGGCCGCCGCAGTGCTGGCCCTGGTGGTGGCGGCGGCGGGTGGCGCGGGTCTGCTGCAGGACCCTGGTCTCGAATGGCCTGACCACTGGGGCGCTTGGCAGCGCTGGGGGCAACTGCTGGTGTGGTTCACCTGGCCGGCGTGGCCCCTGGTGCTCTGGACGCTGTGGCGCTGGCGGCGGCAGCTGCGCGAGGCCCATGTGCTGCTGCCCCTGTGGGTGGCGCTGGTCAGCGTGGGCAACAGTGCCCTCAACCCGGACTTCGACCGCGCCCTGCTGCTGGCCCTGCCCGCCCTCGCTTGTCTGGCCGCCTTTGCCCTGCCCACGCTCAGCCGCAGCGTGTCGGCCCTGATCGACTGGTTCACGCTGCTGTTCTTCACCGGCTGCGCCCTGATCGTCTGGATCGTCTGGGTGGCCATGATGACTGGCGTGCCTGCCAAACCCGCAGCCAATGTGGCGAAGCTTGCGCCGGGTTTCGTGCCCGAGTTTTCACTCGGTCTGTTCGCCGTCGCTGCGCTCGCAACACTGGCCTGGATCTGGCTGGTGGCCTGGCGGGTGGGCGCCCACCGGCAGGCGCTGTGGAAGAGTCTGGTGCTGCCCGCCGGCGGCGCGACGCTGTGCTGGCTGCTGCTGATGACGCTGTGGCTGCCGCTGCTGGACTATGGCCGCAGCTATGGCCCGGTGTCACGCCGGGTGGCGGCCATGGTGCCACCGGGCAGCTGCGTGCTGGTGCACGGGCTGTCGTCTGCACAGATCGCAGCGCTGCAGTACCACGGGCGGCTGAGCCTGGTGCGCAGCAACGCACCGCAGGCGCAGCAGAACGGGTCCGCCTGCCGGACGCTGATCGCCACGCCGCAGAGCCAGGCAACGCTGGACCGGCGTGTGAACCTCACGCAATGGGCGTTCAAGGCCAGTGTGCACCGCCTGCACGACCGCCGCGAGCGCCTGCTGGTGTACCAGCGCGTGGCACCCTGAGCCGGTAGAAGGCGCCCGCGGGCGCCAGATTGCCCACGACGGCGCGACTGATCGCGCGGCTAGTGGCGCGGCTGCTTGCGCACGCGAGAAGACGGCAGGACGACGCGGAACGTGGAGCCCTGCCCGAGCACGCTGTCGATCTCGACGGTGCCGCCATGACGCTGCACCACATGCTTGACGATGGCCAGACCGAGCCCGGTGCCGCCGGTCTCGCGCGAGCGGCTGCGGTCCACGCGGTAGAAGCGCTCGGTCAGCCGCGGAATGTGCTCGGCGGCGATGCCCGGCCCGGCATCCTGGACCCAGAACTCGCCACAGCCGTCGCTGCGCAGGCGCCAGCCGGCGCGGATCTGGCCGCCCCCCGGGGTGTAGCGCACCGCATTGCTCAGCAGGTTGGACATGGCGCTGAGCAGTTCGGTCTTGGCACCCGAGACCCAGAATGACGGCGCCGCATCAGCCTCGATCTGGTGCGGTGGTTGGGCGATGACCTGGGTCAGCCCCCGCGCTTCCTGCAGCACATGGGCCAGCAGCTCACTGCTGTCGATCCACTCGCCAGCGCCGGGCGCCGGGCTGCCCTCCAGGCGCGAGAGCGTGAGCAGATCGCTCACCAGGGTCTGCATGCGCTGCGCCTGCTGGGCCATCAGGCCCAGGTAGCGGCTGCGGTCGGCCTCTTCAAGCGGGATGGTCTGCATGGTCTCGACGAAGCCGCTGAGCACGGTCAGCGGCGTGCGGATTTCATGCGACACGTTGGCCACGAAGTCGCGCCGCATGGCCTCGGCCAACTGAACAGCGGTTACGTCGCGGGTGAGCAGCAGCTTGCGCTTCTTGCCATATGGGTGCACCTGCATGGAGATGCGGGTGGGCTGGGTCGGCCGGGGCCCCGGTCCATCGATCTGGATCTCCTGCCGGAAATCGCCCGCCGAGAGGTAGGCGCTGAACGCAGGCGCACGCACCATGTTGCGCACGTACTGCCCCAGGTCCCGCTGCGGGTCAAACCCCAGGTGGTTGGCGGCCGTGAGGTTGCACCACTCGATGCGACCTTCGGCATCGAGCAGCACCACCCCGTTGGGCGAGGCCTGGATGGCCGCCAGGAAGTCTTCCAGCCGCGCATCGCTGGTGCTGGCTTTCTTCTCGAGCTTCTTGATGAGTTTGCGGTTGCGGTCGATCAGCAAACCCCACAGGCCCGAGAGCGAGGGCACGCGGGACAGGTCGCCCTTGTTGAGCCAGTCGAGCATGCGGCTGGCGCGAATGGAGTCGAACACATTCCAGGCCAGAGCCCCGATCAGGGCGCCGGCGAAGGTCCAGGCGGCGGCATCGTGCGTCCAGCCCCAGACGCCGCCCAGCGCGACCAGGAGCAGCAGTTCGATGGTGCGGCCGATCATCCGGCCGCTGCAGTGGGGTCGGTCTGTGCGCTGCGGGCGGGCAGACCCTGCGTCGTCAGGCGGTAGCCGGCGCCGCGCACCGTCTCCACCATGGCCGCGGCATCGCCCAGCGACTCTCTCAAGCGTTTGACATGCACGTCCACGGTGCGCTCCTCGATGAACACGTGATCTCCCCAGATCCGGTCGAGCAGCGTACCACGGGTGTGGACCCGCTCTGCGTGCTTCATGAAGTAGTGCAGCAGCTTGAATTCGGTGGGTCCGACCTTCAGCTCCTGCCCCCGGAAGCTCACCCGGTAGGTGGCGGCGTCGAGCACGAGGTCACCGACCTGCACCGAGTCGTTGACCACCTCGGGCGCGCGGCGGCGCAGCACCGCACGGATGCGTGCCAGTAGTTCCTGGGTGGAGAACGGCTTGGTGATGTAGTCATCCGCACCGGCGTCCAGGCCCTGCACCTTGTCGCTCTCGTCGCTGCGGGCGGTGAGCATCAGGATGGGTATGGTCTTGGTCCGCTCGTGCTTGCGCCATTGCCGCGCCAGAGTGGCACCGCTTTCGCCGGGCAGCATCCAGTCCAGCAGGATGACATCGGGCAGCACCGCGTCGATCTCGCGCTGCGCTGCCTGGCCGTCGAACACCACCGTGGGGGCAAAGCCATTGTGGCGCAGGTTGACGGCGATCAGTTCGGCGATGGCGGCCTCGTCTTCGACCACCAGCACACGGGGCAGCTTCCTCATGGGCGGGCCCTCCCGCGCAACCGCGCCCCGTCAGTGTGTGGCCATCGGATGGTCTGCATGGCGGTCATCCGAGTAACGACTCCACTTTTTTCATGGGTGAATGGCGCACATCCTCACCCTTGACGATGAAGATGATCTGTTCGGCGATGTTCTTGGCATGGTCGCCCACGCGTTCGAGCGACTTGGCCAGGAACAGCAGGTCCAGGCTGGGCGAAATGGTGCGGGGATCTTCCATCATGTAGGTGATCAGCTTGCGCAGGAAACCGTTGTATTCGGAATCGATCGCATTGTCGTCCTTCATGATGCTCAGGGCCATCGAGGTATCGAGACGGGCGAAGGCATCGAGCGTCTTGCGCAGCATGCCGGCGGCCAGATCGGCGGCCAGGCGCAGCTCGGAAATGGGCAGCGCGCGCGGGGTGCCACCTTCCACGATGGACTTGACCATGCGTGCGATGCGGGCCACTTCGTCGCCGGCCCGTTCGAGGTTCTGCGTGGTGCGCGAGATGGCCATCAGGAAACGCAGGTCGCGCGCGGTTGGCTGGCGCCGGCCGATGGTGGAAATGATTTCGTGGTCGATGTTCACTTCCATCTGGTTGACACGGTTCTCGTTGTCGAGCACCTGCTCGGCCGTTTCCAGACTGAGGTGGATCAGGGCGTACACCGCCTGGTGCAGTTGCGATTCGACCAGGCCGCCCATCTCCAGCACATGGGTGGAGATGGAGTTGAGTTCGGCGTCGAACTGGCTGGAAAGGTGTTTGTCTGCCATGTGGAACTCCCCGTTCAGCCGAAACGGCCGGTGATGTAGTCTTCGGTTTCGGTCTTGGTGGGCTTGAAGAAGATCTGCTCGGTCGAGCCGAACTCGATCAGCTCGCCCAGGTACATGTAGGCCGTGTAGTCGCTGCAACGCGCGGCCTGCTGCATGTTGTGCGTAACGATCGCGATGGTGTAGTCCTTCTTGAGCTCGTGCACCAGCTCTTCCACCTTACCGGTGGAAATCGGGTCCAGCGCCGAGGTGGGTTCGTCCAGCAGCAGCACCGAAGGCTTGACCGCCACGCTGCGCGCGATGCACAGGCGTTGCTGCTGACCACCGGAGAGGCTCATGCCGTTCTGGCCCAGCTTGTCTTTCACTTCATTCCACAGCGCGGCCTTGGTCAGGGCCCATTCCACGCGGTCGTCCATCTCGCTCTTGCTGAGGTTTTCGTAGAGCTTCACACCAAAGGCGATGTTGTCGTAGATGGTCATGGGAAACGGCGTCGGCTTCTGGAACACCATGCCGATGCGTGCGCGCAGCAGGTTCAGGTCTTGCTTGGGGTCCAGGATGTTCTGGCCGTAGAAGTTGATCTGGCCTTCGGCGCGCTGGCCTGGGTACAGGCTGTACATGCGGTTGAGAGTGCGCAGCAGCGTGGACTTGCCGCAACCCGAGGGGCCGATGAATGCTGTGACCTTGCGCTCTTCGATGTTGAGGTTGACATTCTTCAGGCCCTGGAACTTGCCGTAATAGAAGTCCAGGTTGCGCACTTCGAGCGCGTTCTTCGTGGGGGTGGCTTGAGCGGGGGCTGCAGTGGCCATGGCGGTTGCGTTCATGGTGATTCCGTATTCAAAAGAAGTGGGGTCAGGCGCGGACTTTTTCGCGGAAGAACACGCGGGCCAGAATGTTCAGGACGAGCACGGCCAGGGTGATGAGCAGCGCACCGCCCCAGGCCAGGTTGATCCAGTTTTCATACGGGCTCATCGCAAACTGGAAGATCACCACCGGCAGGTTGGCCATGGGGCGTTCCATGTTGGTGCTGAAGAACTGGTTGTTGAGTGCCGTGAACAGCAGCGGTGCGGTCTCGCCGCTGATGCGGGCGATGGCCAGCAGCAGGCCAGTGATGACGCCGGCTTTGGCAGCACGCAAGGTCACCATGGTCGAAACTTTCCAGCGCGGTGCACCCAGGGCGAAAGCCGCTTCACGCAAGCTGCCGGGCACCAGGCGCAGCATGTTCTCGGTGGTGCGCATGACCACCGGGATGGCGATCAGCGACAGCGCCAGGCTGCCGGCGTAACCCGAGAAATTGCCGATGGTGGCCACCGCGATCGCATACACGAACAGGCCCAGCACGATGGAAGGCGCCGACAGCATGATGTCGGTCACGAAGCGGGTGAACTCGGCTGTCTTGCTGCTATCGCCGTATTCGGTGAGGTAGATGCCCGCCAGGATGCCGACGGGCGTGGACACCAGCACCGCCAGCCCCACGATCATCAGGCTGCCGACGATGGCGTTGCGCAGACCGCCGCCGTCGGAGCCGGGGGCGGGCGTGTCCTGGGTGAACAGGCTGATGTCCAGCGCCGCCAGCCCGTTGGAGAACAGCACGAACAGGATCCAGAACAGGGCGATCAGGCCCAGGGTCATGGCGGCCATGGACAGCGTCAGCCCGATCAGGTTGGTGCGCTGGCGGCTTCGGTAGAGGGGAGAGGTGTTCATTTGCATGGAAGTAGCCCTTGACAGGTGACGCGGCTGGACAGGTGCAGGGCCTCAGGTGCCCTTGGCCTTTTCGGCGCGGATGATCATCCACTTGGCCAGCGCCAGCACCACGAAGGTGATGCAGAACAGCATGAAGCCCAGGGCAAACAGGGTGTTGAAGTGCAGACCCTCGGCCTCGCCGAATTCGTTGGCGAGCAGGGACGCGATGGAGGTACCCGGCGAGTAGAGCGACGTCGGCATGCGGTTGGCATTGCCGATCACAAAGGTCACGGCCATCGTCTCGCCCAATGCGCGACCGAGGCCGAGCATGATGCCCCCGATCACACCCTTCTGGGTATAGGGCAGCACGACCTTGCGCACCACCTCCCAGGTGGTGCAGCCCAGGCCATAGGCCGATTCGCGCAGGATGGGCGGGGTGATTTCGAACACATCGCGCATCACGGCGGCAATGAACGGCAGCACCATGAAGGCCAGGATGATGCCGGCCGCCAGGATGCCCAGGCCGTTGGTGGCACCACCGAACAGCCAGCCCACCAGCGGCATACCGCCCAGCATGTCCTGCAACGGCACTTGCAGGTAGTCGGCGAACACCGGCGCAAAAACGAACAGGCCGAACATGCCGTAAATGATGGAGGGAACGGCCGCGAGCAGTTCGATGGCGGTGCCCAGCGGGCGACGCAGCCACACCGGGCAGGTTTCGGTCAGGAACACGGCGATGCCAAAGGCCAGTGGCACCGCCAGCAGCAGCGCAATACCGGCACTCAGAACGGTGCCGACGATGGAAATCGCGGCACCAAATTCTTCATTGACGATGTCCCATTCGACATACCAGATGAAATGGGCGCCAAACTTGGCAAACGTGGGCCAGGCGTTGATGAACAGCGAAACGATGATGCCCACCAGCGCGATCAGCACCAGCAACGAAAACGACTGGGTGAGGCGGTGAAAAATCGCGTCCTGCAGGCGCTGCTTCCGGGCCACGGCCACCATGGAGGGGCTGGGCAGGTCGGTATGGGTGGCAGGGGTCGGGGTCGGGTTCATGG
>Ga0172372_10008234_pt1 | contig 13811 bp, 12 predicted proteins | sample LakKiv5m_2_FD_114544 | JGI IMG/M metagenome (GOLD analysis project Ga0172372, IMG submission 114544) | Freshwater microbial communities from Kabuno Bay, South-Kivu, Congo - kab_092012_9.5m | ecosystem: Environmental > Aquatic > Freshwater > Lake | place: Democratic Republic of the Congo...
ATCGCGCAACTTGATTCAGCGACGGCTCTTTGGTGAACCCCCCTTGAGCCTGTGGGAGCTAGACCGTCGTTTTGAGCGGATTGCGCAGGACACCCGCACCAAGGGGGTGGTGCTTCATCTGCGAGAGCTGGGTTTGGGCTTGGCGGATTTACAATCACTGCGTGACAGCTTGCAACGCTTGCGTAAAAGTGGGAAGCGCGTGGTGTGCTACGCCCAAGAGTATGATCTGGCGCGCTACTATGTGGCGTGTGGGGCGGATGAAATTCTGATGCAACCGAGCGGGTTTGTATTGACGGTGGGTTTGCGTCAAGAGGTGTTGTACTTCAAAGACGCGCTTGAGCAATTGGGAATTGCCATCGAGTCGGTTGCCATTAGCCCCTACAAAGGCGCGAACGATGCCCTCACACGCTCTGAACCGTCAGCAGAAGCTAGTGAACAACTCAATTGGCTCTTAGATTCCCAATACGCTCAACTGTTGAACGGCATCCTAGAGGGGCGTAACCTGACCGAAAGCGCAGCGCGTGACTTGATCGACCGTGCCCCTTACACGGCGAAACAGGCACTAGAAGCCCAAGTGGTGGACGCGCTCGTGACCGAAGAACAGCTTTACCAACACCTGCAGAGCGATTCTCTTTTCACGTGGGAGGATGCCGAATCGTTGTTGCTGACGCGCCCACGTCGCCCACAAGACGAATATCTTGCCATCCTCAAGGTGGAGGGCTTGATCTTCCCCGGCGAAAGTGATGTACTCCCTGGTTCTTCACCCATCCCAGTCCCTGTGGTGGACACCTCCCGCACCGGTGACGTCACCTTTGTGCGTCATGTTCGCGCCCTGATGGAGGATGAAGACTTGGCGGGGGTTTTGCTGGTGGTAGACAGCGGAGGAGGAGCTGCCACCGCCGCGGAGTCCATGCGCTCCGCCTTAGCGGAACTCAACCGCAAAGTGCCAATTGTGGTGTTCATGAACAATGTCGCCGCCAGTGGGGGCTATTTGGTGAGCATGCCCGCCCGTCATATCGTGGCACAGCATGGCACAATCACCGGCTCGATTGGGGTTATCAGTAGCAAACCGAGCGTGGGAGGGCTACGCGATAAGCTCCACCTCAAAGGCTTTGAATATGCGCGTGGCGAAAATGCCGACATCCTCAGCTTGACCAAACCGTTCAGCGAAAGTCAACGCGCGTGGATGCTCAAGAATGTACAAGAGTCGTATGAGGATTTTGTCGCTCAAGTGGCACACGGGCGCAACATGACCCCCGACGCGGTGGACGCAGTGGGGGGCGGGCGCGTGTGGACGGGCGAACAGGCGTTGGAGCATGGGCTAGTCGATTCGTTGGGAGACCTACGCCACGCCCTCGATACGCTCCGCCAACTGGCACAAGTGGAAAGTTCCATCCCGATCGCGCTGGTGGAGGGCAAAACCAAGCCACTCGTCCCACAAGTGGCGGAGCGTGCCAACCCTGTCAGCACGCTCGCTTTCATGCGCCAGAATGCGCACAGTTTATTGAACGGGCAACCCCAGTGGATCATGCCCTTCCGTGTGAATCACAAGTAATCGTGATCGCTGCGTGGTGTGGTGGAAGTTCTCGCCACGCCACCTCTGTCAAGCCTATTCCCCTGCGGTCACAACGTACACGTTCAACGCGCCAACATTATCGGCGGGAAAGTCCTCGCGCAGTTGTAACACCAGCGGTTGTGCTTCTTCGCCCACTTCAACTGAAACCGTGTATACATGGAAGGGATTGGGTTGGGACACCGCGAGGGGTTGCTCATTCACGTACAGGATGGCGCGAGCAGGGAGCGGATGCTCAAGATCAATCCGTTGCCCAAGCTGGTTATACCCAAAGAAAGCATCATGAAACACGGTCGGACTGACCTGCCCCACGCCCTCAATGACCATCTCGAGCGTACCGCTATACCGCGCGGTACTCGTCACGGGGGTGCTGTCCATCGCCAAGCGGAGCGTCTCGGCGGTGTTGGGTGGGGGAATTTGGGGCATCCTCTCATCGAAGGCTTCTGGCAGGCGACCAGTTTGCACCGTGAACCATAAGATCGTCAACGCAGGCACCCCTGTTATAATCACAAACGCCACCACCACACGAGCAATCCAAACGCGGTTGAGCGACATGGGCTTAACTCGGTTGAATTTCAAGAATGACATACGGGCGACGACTCACCCAATAAGTTAGATTGAACATCCACTTCATCCAACCATATTTTTTATTGAGAAGTTGGTTGCCATAACGGGCGCGTTCCGATCCCTTCGCATGCACCTTCCCCATGCCTTGAGCGCGTTCGGTGCTGAGGGGTGTCCCGCGTGAATCGGACGGGCTAACCCAAACTTCAGGGCGTTTTTGAATGTGCTTGATCTTCCAACTGTCGGCGGTGGTAAAGATGAATAACGCTTCGCCACTATCGACAAACCAAACCGGGCGGGTGGACTCTTCCCCATTTTTGCGATAGGTGGTTAGGTTCATGAATTGATGTCCGTTTAAGAGCGAAAATGCCGTAACGCTTGCCATGCAAGGCCTCCTCAAGAATGATTGATACCCTAACTATCGTTGCAGTATGCCTGCTCAAAGTAAACACAAGATAAGAATATGCCCAAGTAAGTTGAAAATTCGTGTTTTTCTTGCGGATACGAAACAATGACGGCAAGCATCGCTATTGCCCCCCGCCATGTCTCACTTCACAGGGTCAGGGGCGAATTCATGACCTGCGCGATCCATGGCTACATTTCCCCCTTCACGCCTTGCCTTGCACGAAGGGGGTGCGCTTGATCTCATTGAACCTGCGCTTTGATTTGTGTTGCCAACTCACGGGAGCGTTGGGGAGCAATCCCCACATAAGCGGACGCATCCAACAACGCCCCCACCTCTTCCGCGCTTAGATATTGGTTGAGCGTGGCATCTTCCATCAGCAAGGTGGAAAGCGGGTTGGGTTGCCCTGTTTGGAGTGCCTCCCATGCCGTCAGGCTATGGGTGCGGATCACCTCATGCACATGTTGACGGTTTGCGCCCCGTCGCGTTGCTTCCATCAAGACGCGCTCGGTAGCAGAAAACACACCATACACGCGCACCTGACGGTTCACCGCGACTTCATCCACCGTCAAGCGATCGACCAAACGCGCCATGCGTATCAACAACTCATCAGCGATCAGGCATGCCTCCGGCAAAACCGAGCGACGGTTGCCACTGTCGTCTAGGGTGCGCTCCAGCAGGCTATGGGCGGCGTTGTCCCACATCACGCGCGGAAGGGTTGCCAACAACCGCGCCAGGCTATCCATGTTTTCGGCATGGATGGGGTTGCGCTTGAAGGGCATGGCGGATGAACCGATCTGCTTCTTGCCGAACGGCTCGCGCCATTCCCCAAACATGGGGGACTGCAACAGGCGCAAGTCAAAAGCAAACTTGTACAGCGTGATGCCCATCCCTGCCAGCGCGTTGACGATCAACCAATCTTGGCGACGGGTGTAAGTTTGGTGGGAAACCGCGAACGGCTCTAGCTCGAGCGATGCCATCAAGTGCGCCTCAAGGGCAGCGGCGGTAAGGGACGTTCCTTGTAACAATTGCTCATACGAGGCAGCTGTGCCCACCGCCCCTTTCACGCCCTTGCCACGAATCATCCCGCGTAAACGGGTTAACTCGTGCCAGTCCGCCAGCAAATCTTGGGCATAGAACGCCAAGCGATAGCCCACAGTGGTGGGTTCAGCGGGTTGAAGGTGGGTATAGCCCATGCACACGGTCTCGGCATGGCGTTCGATCTGTTCGGCAAGGCGATGCAAGACCTGCCCCAAGCGTTCCAAGTGAAGCCCCAACGCCTCGCGCAGGCGCAACGCCTCCGCATTGTCTTCCACATCCATGCTGGTCATGCCCAAATGAAGGATCCCCCCACCGATGGGGCATTGCTCGGCGTAAGTGTGAACCTCTGCCATGAGGTCGTGTTGAATCTCTTGTTCGATGATATGGGCGCGTTCAAGGTCGATCTGCTCTTGGTGAGCGCGTAAGTCCGCCACTTGTTCAGGGGTGGTCAAGCCGACTTGTTGCTGTGCTTGCGCCAGCGCAACCCAGATGCGTCGCCAAAGTTTGCGCCGATAGATTTCTGACCAGATGTGGCGCATGGCATCCGAGCCATACCGCCAGGTGTAGGGGCTTAAGTAGGTATCATGGGTGAAGTTCATGGGCAACCTTTCTTGACACAACCGAGGATGAAGCAACCAATGCGGGCAAGCATACCACACGGACAGGAAGGGAGTGCCAGCGCGCATGATCGTCAACCCCAATTGAAAAACGCGAAGGATAGCATGTATTTCACGCTCGTCTGGGCACGCCGACTCCCTGTGGAGCAATTTCTTGCCCATTGTGGGTGCGCGTGCAGGGGTGTGTTGTCCCGTGCGCCGTTTCTTGGTGGATCCAGGCGAAAGATACGCCTCACCATAGCATACACAACCCCAGAATGCGTGCTATCATGGGACACGATTTGACCCACCAACAGAAAGTGAATCGTAAACAAAATGAACCGTCCCCATTATGTGCGTGATCGTTTCACATGGTTGATGTACCTGTGCTTAGGCTACTTCGCCTACTTGCAAACCGTGCCTGGTCCTACCGTGCCTTTCCTACGGGATGAACTCAACATGAATTACACCGTCACGGGGCTACACTTGACCGCCTTCGCCTTGGGCATGTTGCTGATCGGCTTGATAGGCGAGCGTGTGATCGCCCGTTTTGGACGCTACCGCAGTTTTTGGGGTGGCTTATTCGGGATGGGGATTGGGGCAGGGCTAGTCATCTTGACTTGGCATCCTTTCGTCAGCATGGCGGGCATGTTTGTGATGGGCTTTGTGGGCACGGTCATGCTCACCACATTGCAAAGTTCCATCGCCGACTATCACGGCGAAAACGGCACCATTGGCTTGACGGAAAGCAACGTGATCGCGGTGATCTTTGCGGCGGTGGGTCCCCAGATAGTCGCCTTCGGTGAACTGACCCCAGGTTTGGGGTGGCGGTTTGCCTGGTGGGTGATGGTGCTGTTTGGCGTGGGAGTATTCATCGTCTTTCGTCAACTTCCCTTCCCAACCCCCTCCCAACCGACGGAACGCACGCACACTGCTCAACCGTTACCGGGTCTATTCTGGCTCTATTGGGTGGTGGTGGTGTTTTCCATCGCGCTGGAATGGTCGCTGATCTATTGGGGCGCGGACTTCTTAGAGAATGTTGCCAAATTCCCCGCCACCCAAGCCAGTTCGTTGGTGTCGCTCTTCTTTCTGGCGATGATTATCGGGCGGATCGTGGGCAGTCGCTTGGTACAACTCTACGGGGCGGGCGTGTTTTTGTGGGTGGCAATCTTCACCTTTGCGGTGGGCTTTGGGGTGTTCTGGTTGATGCCCTATCCGCTGGCACGGGTGGCAGGCTTGTTCATTGCCGGCATCGGCTCTGCCAACTTGTATCCCCTCACCTTGTCAATCGCCATCAAAGTGAGTGGAAACCAAGCGGACAAAGCCAGTTCGCGCGTGGTCTTTGGCATTGGCTTTTCCATTGTGGTTTTCCCCCAGCTACTCGGTGGGCTTGCCGACCAAGTGGGAATTTGGAACGCCTTTGGGATTGTCCCTGTTCTGCTCGTCAGCATTGTGATTGCTTGTGGCTTGGCGCAGTATGTCGCACAAATCGGCACCAAAGCGGAGCAGATAACCGCATCATGAAAACCATCGGCATCTTGGGCGGGATGAGCTGGGAATCCTCCGCTGAATACTATCGCATCATCAACCAAGCTGTGCGTGACCAACTGGGCGGATTCCATTCTGCGGACGTGTTGTTGTATTCGCTAGACTTCCATGAAGTGGAGCAATTGCAACATCAAGGTAGGTGGGAAGAAGCCGCGCAGTTGCTCAATCAGGGCGCGTTACGCTTGGAGCGTGGGGGGGCGGAATGTTTCATCCTTGCCACCAACACCATGCACAAACTGGTTGAACCCATGCTCAACGGGGTGAGCATCCCCTTCGTCCACATTGTAGACCCAACCGCCCACGCCATTCGTTCGGCAGGCATCAACAGGGTGGGGTTATTGGGCACGCGCTACACCATGGAAGGCGAGTTTTATGCCGGACGACTGCGTGACCACTTTGAGCTGTCGGTACGGATTCCTGATGAGGCGGGGCGGAGCCTCGTGCATGATTGCATCTATGCGGAATTGGTCATGGGGACGATCCGAGAGGCTTCGCGCTTGGCATTTAGGCGTGTGATTGAACAGTTGGTGGCGGAGGGGGCACAGGGGATTATTCTGGGATGTACCGAGATCATGCTCCTCATTCAGCAAGAGCATAGCCCGGTGCCCGTCTTTGATACCACACGCTTACACGCTTTGGCAGCGGTTGACATGGCACTAGACGGGGCATGACGGCGGTTAAGTTGTTGGAGTGGGGGGTGGGTCTTGAGGCGCGGGTTGGGGTTGTCGCCAATTCAAAACCAGCAACACGCACACCCCCAGCACAATCGCATGGTCGGCAAGGTTGGACACGTTGGCAATCACCGACGGGATGGAGAGGTGTACCCAATCCACCACATGCCCATATACCAAGCGGTCCACCACGTTACCGCTGGCACCGCCCACAATCATAGCCGTTGCCACCCGTGCGCTCACGCTTTCTAGGCGTGGGTAGCTTGCCAGCAAAAACAAGATGATTCCCACCGAGACCACAAAGAACACCACGCTGGCGAAGGGCGTTCCCGCCCCAATGCCGAACGCTGCCCCCGTGTTAAAACTGCGGGTGATTTGAAAGTACGGGAAGAGCGCAGGGATGGGAATCACGCTTTCGTACATATCCAAATGGTTGACCACCCACAACTTGCTGAGGCGGTCAACGAGGAAGACCAATGCCCCCACCGTGATTAACAAGAACCCGCTTTTTACCCGATGCATAAGACCTACTTTCAAGGTGGCACGTGCAGAAGAAAGGGGCGCGTTGCGCCCCTCAAGGTTAGTCGCGTCTGCCGCCCAGCAAGCGCAGGATGAACAAGAACAAATTGATGAAGTCCAGATACAACTGGAGCGCACCAAAGATGCTGAACTTGATGGCATCGTCCCCTTGTTGTACGCGCATTTCGCTTGCCATTTGCGCAATGCGTTGGGTGTCATAGGCGGTCAAGCCGGTGAACAACACAATGCCCGCGATGCTAATCAAGAAGTCGAACGCGCTACTGCGGAAGAAGATGTTGAGGAACATGGCAATCAGCAAGCCGATCAAGGCCATCCCCAAGAAAGACCCCATTCGGGTTAAGTCAACCTTGCCCGTCAAGGCGAAGATGGACATTGCCCCGAACATGCCGGCGGTAGACAGGAAGGCGATCGCAACCGTGCCCCCACTGAATGCCAAAAGCACGACCGACAGGGTGAACCCGTTCAAGACGGCGTAGACCATGAACAAACCCATTGCCATGTTCGCAGACATGCGACGCATCCCAAAGCTGATGCCCATCACCAGGGCGAACTCCGCAATGATGGCAACGATGAGCACAGCGGGGTTGATCGCTAACCTGACCAAAGAGGTACTCACGGTCAAGAAGGCGGTTACGGCGGAAAGGAATAACCCCAAGCCCATCCACATATACACTTGGCGCATGATGGGTTGTAGATCAATCGCACTGGAATAGTACGCGGTGCGGTTTTCATTGAACATTTTCAGAAACTCCTCCATTAAGTTGATACTCGTCTTATAATATAACCGAAATGTAAGAGAAATGAAAACAAAGCATTAAATGAGAACAAATACAACATAGGAAGTGGGGTGGGGTGCAACCTCGCTGACCTTGATGCGTATAAAGTGATAACGATAGTTGAGATACTTTAATGAAAGGAATAACATAGCGATGGCTTCTACCATTCAATTCTCTAAAACATTGAGCTTCATCTTTGATGATCCACAGTGGTTTCGCAAGCTCGGTGTGGGGCTCCTCATTGCAATGGGGTGCGTCCTATTCGGTTGGTTGATCTTCCCCATCATTTTCTGGGTGTGTTTGTTAGAAGGCTACCAAATCCGCATGTTGCGCAACATGCGCGATGGGGTGGAACACCCCCTCCCCAATTGGGATCGCATGGGGGAGATGGCCGGGGAGGGTTTCCGTGTGGGCTTGGCGCAATTGCCGATTTGGTTCATCGCGCTGTTCACCTTCATCATCCCGCCCTTAGGCTTGGTGGGTATGGCGGTGGCATACTTCATGACCAACGAGGGGTTATTGCGCTACATCGAAACCAACAGCTTAGATGGATTTTTCCGCTTTGGGGAACTTTGGAAGAGCTTTCGCCAAAACATGAGCGCATCACTCAGCTATGGGGTCTGGGTGTTCGTGTTGACAGTGATTTTGACGCTCCTCTCTAGCACGTTCATCGGTGGCATCTTGCAAATCACCCTGCAAGTTCCGCTAGAGACTCACCTGCTGGGGCAATATGGTTATGGTGCTTCCACGCGCGAAAAGCCCAAGCATATCGGAGGCTCCAAGCCCAAGAACGAAGGTGGCTCTTCTGACATCTTTGAGATGTAAGCAGTAGAATGGGTGTGCCTTCTCCGTTGAGAAGGCACGTTGTTTTTCACAACAGCATCCCACGTCGGTTGTGCAATTCCTCAATCACCACGCGATCCGCCTTGCCAAAACTATAACGCGCCAATTCCTCCACCTGAACCCATGCGTAATCCTGCACGCCGAGTTTTTGGGGAGGGTGTACGGCGGGGCGATAGCGGCAGGTGAAGGCATGTAGCGTGATCTTGAAGTGGGTGAAAGCATGTTTAACCACCGTGAACAACTCCAGCACGTCCACCTCAATTGCCAACTCCTCAAGCAATTCACGCTGTAAACACTCGCTCAGGCTCTCGCCAGCTTCTTGCTTCCCCCCTGGAAATTCCCATAGCCCCCCCAACAAGCCGTCTAGCGGGCGTTGGGCAATCAACACGCGCCCAGCATCATCCCAAACCATGGCGGCGGCTACGTGGTAATGAGGGGTGGCGGGCTTCTTGGTTTTGACGGGGCGGATGGCTTGGGTGTTGCGTGCAAAGGCGAGGCAGTGCGCTTGAAGGGGACAGTCTGTGCAGCGCGGGGCGATTGGGCGACACACCTTTTGCCCCAGCTCCATGATGGCTTGGTTATAGTCCCCTGCCGCATCTTCTGGGAGCAAAGCCTGTGCCCGTTCCCACAACTGCGCTTGGGTGGCTTTAACAGCAATGTCCTCCGCCAGATCATCCAACCGCGCCAAGACACGCATCACGTTGCCGTCTAGCACCGCGCTAGGAAAGCCAAAGGCTATGCTGGCGATCGCGCTGGCGGTGTAGCGCCCAATGCCGGGCAAGGTCATGAGTTGTTCGGGCGTGGTGGGAAAGATTCCCCCGTAAGTGGTGGAGACGATCTGTGCGGTCTTGTGCAGGTTGCGCGCGCGACCGTAATACCCTAAGCCTTCCCACAATTTGAGGACCTCATCCAGTGTTGCTTGTGCCAGCAGATCTACAGTAGGGTATTTTGTAATAAACTGATTATAATATGGGAGGACAGTTTCGATTTGTGTTTGTTGTAACATAATTTCGGAAAGCCAGACCGTGTAAGGATTCTGGATATGTCGCCAGGGTAAGTCTCGCATTTGAGGGCGAAACCAATCTAACAGATGGGTAGCAATGATTTGTGATGACATGGCACTTCTCCATAGGATTAGGTTTCATGGGCGTGAATGATGTCAAGTTTACAAGATGTTTGGGACAAACCAAAAGATAGTGGGTGCTGATTGAATATCTTGCGCAGGGTATTTTCAAACCGCGAACCATCCTTCAGCATTCGCTTGGAAGATGGCGTCTCTGTGCCCGCAATGGTGGTTGCCAGCGATGTTGACCCCCATGACGTGCTGGATACATACCGTTTTATCAGTAGACCGAGCAACGCCATTTTCATCACAGGCGGGGCATCCAACATGTCTGAGGAGGATCAACAACGAACACGCTTGATCTTTGAGGAAGGGATCGCCCCCTTTGCGCACGAGCATCACATCACCGTCATCGACGGGGCGACACGATCGGGGGTGATTGAAATGATGGCGTCGGCGCGTAGGAAGGGCAACTACACTTTTCCATTGATTGGCATTGCGCCACATGGTCTGGTGAAGTATGAGGGGCACGACCACCCCGGCGAGTTTCCCCTGTGCCCGGGTCATTCCCATTTCATCTTCGTGGTCGGCAACGAATTTGGGGCGGAATCCCGCTTGATAATCACCCTCGCCAACGCGATCGCGTGCGCAAAACACCAGCACACGCGCGTGGCTCACACGCTGGGCATTGTCATCAATGGGGGGCAAATCACGCGCAACGAAGTGTATATGGCAACCACCAAAGAACTCAATCTCCCGCTGATCGCCCTAGAAGGGAGTGGACGCTTCGCCGACGAGTTGGCGCGTGCCACCCGCACCGGCAAATCCGATCAAAGCCTGCTTTGGGAAGCAGTTCGGCGGGGCAACATTCTCGTGGTTGGAACATCTGAAGGCCCAAGCGGAATGCACAAGGCGTTGCGCCACGCTTTTGGGGTGACGTGAACCCGATCAGTTTGACAGGTGCGCCCCGTGCTTGAGAACCGCATCCAGATTTGCCGCCCAATCTCCACACAACAGGTGATGAGCACAGGCTACGCCGATGGTTCGCCCCCCACCTACACGCGCTGGCTTCGTAGCAGGTTAATGAGAATGGCGAGGATGACCTTGACCATGTAATAACCACTGCGGAAGAACGTAATCGAGGAACGCCCGCTATCGCGCTGTTTCATGGTGACGGGTATCTCTTGGATGGTCAAGCCGGCGCGGTGCAAGATAATGATCGCCTCTGGTTCAGGATAGTCGTGCGGATAGAGCTTGCTACACAGGGCAATGGCTCGCTTTGAGGAAGCACGAAAGCCCGAGGTCGGGTCGGTGATGCGTGAGCGCGTGCTGGCAGACAGAATCCGCGCCAAAATCCACCCCCCCACGCGACGCGACAGAGTTTGCTGATAGCCCCGATCTTCCAGAAAACGGGAACCGATCACCACATCCGCGTTCCCGCGCAACAACTGCGCAATCAAGGGAGGCAATTCGGACGGGGGATGTTGCCCATCCCCGTCGGTTTGAACGGCAATATCATAATCATGCTGTGCCGCGTAGAGAAACCCTGTTTGCACCGCCGCCCCAATACCCACGTTATAGGGCATGTCCAACACCACCGCCCCCGCTTGGCGTGCTAATTCCGAGGTATTGTCGGTTGAGCCGTCATTGATGACCACGACATCGGCGGTAGGAACATATTGGCGAATGTCAGCGATCACGCGCTGGATGCTCCCGCTTTCGTTCAGGGCCGGAACAATGATGAGAATACGTGTTGTTGAAGCCATTCCAAACCTTCACGAAAAACATTGTGCTACGCTGTATTTTTAACAGATTTGCCCCATTTTGAAATGCCCTTTGATGGCATAGGCTATACTATCGTTTTTCAGACAAAGGACAATCAATGTGTGTGGCATTTTTGGTCAAGTGAATGAACTCGGTGCCAATCCCACTTTGGTAGAACGCATGGCACAGCGCACCGCTCATCGTGGACCGGACGGTTATGGGATCTGGCAGGATGGGCGCGTCGCTTTGGGGGCGGGGCGGTTGGCAATCATTGATCTGTCGGCAGGGGTGCAACCCGTGTTCAGCGAAGATCGTCAAACAGTGGTTGCCTTCAATGGGGAAATCTATAACCATCGTGTGTTGCGGGCGGAGTTGGAACGCGAAGGGCATCACTTTTACACCCAAACTGATACAGAAGTCATTGTGCACGGCTATGAGCAGTGGGGGGTGGGGTGCATCGCCCGCCTAGAGGGGATGTTCGGCGTGGCAATTTGGGATAACCTGCGCCATCAATTGCTATTAGCACGCGACCGTCTGGGAGAAAAACCTGTTTACTATGCCCACAGCACCGAAGGCTTCTTGTTTGCCTCAGAGATCAAAGCCATCTTGGAATGTCCCCAAGTCCCTCGCGTGGTCAACCAAACCGCGCTCTACCATCTCATGACAGTGGGCTATACCCCCCCTCCGCTCACCCTGTTCGAGGGCATCGAAAAGCTGGCACCCGCCGAGTTGCTGATCTTGAACGCCGAAGGGCTACACAAGCAACGCTATTGGCAAGCGCAAATGAACCCCTCCTCCACCGACATGAGCTATGGCGATGCCGTTCGTGCCGTTCGGGACGCGCTCACCCAAGCTGTTCATTCGCGCATGATGAGCGATGTTCCCATTGGTGCGTTCCTAAGCGGTGGGGTGGACAGCACCGCAGTAGTCGGTTTGATGTCACAGGCAACCGCCGCCCCCGTTCGCACTTTCACCGTCGGTTTTGATTTTGAGGGAGACGCACGCAATAACGACAAGTTCAATGTGGATACGCGCTTTGGTGAGCTGGCAGCGCGCCACTTCAAAACCGAACACCACCTCATCAAAGTCAATCCTGATTCCACCCTTGCGGAGATTTTTCCTTATCTGGTTGCTCAACTGGATGAACCGATTGTGCAACATGCGATTGTGCAAACCGCGTATGTTTCGGCATTGGCGCGGGTGAATGATGTACCCGTTCTATTAACGGGAGATGCAGGAGATGAGCTATTCGGTGGCTACAATCACTATCGCGCGGATTACCAATTGAGTCAGTACCTTTCTATTCCGCGCCCGCTACGCACCCATCTGTTGAATCCCGTGCTCAAGCGGTTGCCTTCTGAGGAGTTGCGCAAACTGGCGCGGAAGTCCCAACACGCGCAAGAGCCTGTCCATCGCTACCTAGAATGGATGCGCATCAATAGCATTGAATCGCTCGATGGATTGATGACCACCCCACGCGCCTCTGAGCGAGCCTACGCAGCGGTGCGTGATGCTCTGCTCCCGTTGCTCAATCAACCCCACACCCCCCACTTTGCCGATCGAATCGCCTTCACCAGTCTCAATCGCTGGGTGGCGGAAGATAGCAACATGCGCGTGGACAAGATGAGCATGCTCATGTCCATTGAGGCGCGTGCCCCCTTTGAGGATCATCGTTTGGTGGAATTGGCTTACCGCTTGCCCCTCAGGTACAAACTGCGTGAGCGCGACTTCAAGCGCGTCTTAAAAGATGCCGTGCGCGATCTTGTCCCTGCCGACATTCTCAATCGCCCTAAGTGGGGTTTCGTTCCCCCTAGCTCAGAATGGTTACGGACGGGGTTGCGCCCCTTGCTAGAAACGTATCTTTCCCCAGCTTACGTCGAAGCGGTGGGAATTTTTCAACCGCTGGCAGTGCAAACGCTGGTTGAGGAGCACCTGAGTAAACGAGGATACCATCTATGGAGTTTATGGTCGTTATTGGTTTTCCACTTGTGGCACGCCATCTACATTGACCAAACCCTCAAGTTAGCTGGAAATCTCTCCCCACAACAGTTGGTTGACACCGCCCAGATCACGGTTGAGTCATTTCATTAGGGATATAGCTGACCAAATTGATATAAAAGTTAACCTTGTCAATTTGGATTTTGTAATCATAAACGCCTTGTTTTTGGGATAAGTTGTGATATATTGAAGGAGGGGTTGGGAAAAGCCCAATGTCCGCAACAGAAGAACACCTCGCGTCCCAGTCAGGGAAAAGCAATTCCTGATCTTGTTGAAATTTGTCGTAAATTGCCCCTTGACGAGGTCAAAAGGGGGGCGTACTATATGCCCCACGCTGTAAACGAGCAGGCGCAAGCAGGCGAGTCAGCAGGCAGATTAACAATAGCATACTGTAAATGAGACAGTTGACCTGAAGAATTAGGGAAACAGCC
>Ga0172372_10008235_pt1 | contig 13810 bp, 8 predicted proteins | sample LakKiv5m_2_FD_114544 | JGI IMG/M metagenome (GOLD analysis project Ga0172372, IMG submission 114544) | Freshwater microbial communities from Kabuno Bay, South-Kivu, Congo - kab_092012_9.5m | ecosystem: Environmental > Aquatic > Freshwater > Lake | place: Democratic Republic of the Congo...
ATCCTGCCGTTGTTCCTGCGCAGCACCCTCCGAAAATCCGCCAGGCGAACCTGAATGACGCACGGACCCGTGCCGGAAAGCACCTCGGGCAAATCCACCTGCCAAATCTCACTCGAACCGTCAATGAATCCCATGGAGACTGTCCCCTCGGAATCTTTCAATCCGTACGGCTTGAACCAGAGGCGCAGGGCGTTGCAACCGGCGAGGTCCTGATGCGGCCGCGGGAACTTTGCCATGCTGCTCCGCTTGGTCGTGGGACCGGTGTTCGAAATCGTTAGGCCGCGATTCCCACCGCTCTTGTGCTGGGAGTCGAACGTGGCGACGATGCCCGTGCTCCAATACGGTTGGTACCACGTCTTGAAGATGTCCGTCCCGCTCTCGAAATCCTCCACCAGCACGGCCTTGTCGTACCTGGGAGCCTCGGACAATGCGAAACGGAACGGGTGCCGGGGCCCGTCGAATGGGCCCGGATCGGTCGGCACCTTGGCGAGCACGGTCAGGTCGGCTCCGACCTTGTCTGCTTGCGCGTGGTCCACTTCCGCGAGCTTCAGCGTGTGGGCAAAGTTGCGCACTGCTCCCTGTGTTTGGCGCACGCTCCCCTGGCCAGAAATGAGCACCTCTTCAAGGTTCCCCGCCAGAATCGCGGCGTTGCCGTCCGACAGTTCCGTGGCCGAGAGGCTTTGAACCAAGTCTTGAATGAACGTGGCGAGATTCTTGTCATCGGCTTTCAACTGTCCCCCGGGCGCAAGAGCCGCAATGTCCCGCGCCAAGTTCTCCTTCGTAATCGCCGTGAGGCTCCTGAAGTCGTCACTCACTTTCTTGGTCTCGGCGCGGATGAATGGCGCGGCTGAATTCGGTTTTGCCGATGCCAACACTGCAACTTCTGAAGCGGCCAATGCCCTCGCGTAAAGCCGAACCTCGTCGAGGCGTCCGTGGAAACAATCCAACCAGGACTTGCCTTGGGAATTCGAGTTGCCACCGATGAGCAGCGGGTTGGTGTCAGCGAACGTGAACGGGATCGTGTAGGGCGCGGACTTCGCGAGCCGGCCGTTCACATAGAGTTTGAACTCACGGTTGTCGTAGGTGCCGGCCAGGTGAACCCACTCACCGACCGGCATGTCTTCCTCGCTCTTGATGTTCTTGTAATGCGCGCCGTCGCCATCCACGGAGAACAGGGCCTTGTTTTTGACCACCGCCAGGCCGAAATACTCCGACCAGCCATCCTTGATTTCCCGCGAGATGACGGTGTTCCAGTTGGTGTCAGCCGCGCGGTTGACCCAGGCCGACACGGTCATGCCATCCTTGAAATCATCCAAGGTCCTGCCATGTGGCACTTCTACCAGAGCGTCCTTTCGGCACTCGATGGCCCCGCCGGATTTTCCCGCTGCGCGCGTTGCCCCGCGCAAGACTCCGTGATGACTGCGCCCTGAGCTGTCCTTCACTTGATCGCCTCCCGTCTCGTCGAAGGCCCAGGCCGCAACCAAACCCTCAGCGGGAAGCTGGGCCGCGGTCAGACTGGATTCCGCTGCGTCAATTGCGACGGCGACGACGAGGATGGAAAGGAGCGAGGTTCGTTTCATGGCTTGCGATGGCAGAGTTGCGATTTGTTGAATCTCGATATCACGGTGGGCGCCCCTAGTTCTGTTCCTTGATCATGAACTCCTTGACTGAGATTCGCTCATCGTGCCGGTCGGGATGGTTTTCGAACTTCGGCTGATGATCAGCAGGAAACCAAGCCGGAGCACGAACACGGTCCGTCTCCATTTTCTGGTTGTCGAAGTCCGGCAGCGCTGGGTCATGCACGAACATGATGTCGTCCACGCTGAACTTGCACGGCCCCCAGATCCAGAATCCCCACTCGGTGCAGATTTCCGAGTCAAAGACTCGATCTTGCGGACGGAAGACCCGGTTGAACTGGGCGAATGGAATCTGGAGTATGTACGGGTCGGGCCTCACTTCGCGCCAATGCAGAACAGGTTCTTCTCGGTGCGGATAAAGATCTGCCTCTGGGAAATCGCCGGCGACGCCTGCAGCTTCTCGCCGAGCGGATTCTTCGCCAGCACCTTGAACTCCGGCCCGGCCTCGATGACGGTCGTCTCGCCGTTGTCGCCCACGAAATAGATGCGTCGGTCCGCCATGACCGGCGATGCCGAGAAGTTCCCGCCCACGCGCTCCTGCCAGACGATCTCGCCGGTTCCGGCTTTCATGCAGGTGGCGACGCCTCCATCGGTGATGGCGAAGAGATGGGGCTTCACATGGATCATCGACGGCACCTTGGGCATCCCCTTCTTCTGTTCCCAGACGAGATTCGACTCCTGGAGGTCACCCTGGCCGCCGAGGTTGAAAGCCTTGATCGACTCCTTCCCTCCCCAACCTCCCGACGTGAACACCAGGCCGTCACCGATCACGGGGGAAGGCACCTTGCCTTCCCCCGTGACCAGACTGCTCCAGAGGCGTTCGCCAGTCTTGAGATCAAAGCCCTGCACCACGTCCCCGGCCTCCGTCACCACCTGCGCCTTGCCGTCGTGTTCCCAGATGCACGGCACGCCGTGCGAGATCCGCGACAAACCTCGCTTGCCCTTCCAGCGTTCCTCGCCGGTTCTGGCGTTCAGGGCCAGCACGTACGACTGGTCCCACGGCGTCTGCCAGCCGAGCTTCTTGTCCTCGCCATCGCTGCTGCCGTCGCGGGCCATGATGAGCAGGCCGTCGTGCAGGATCGGCGACGTGGCCAGGCCGTGCTGTCCGTAGAACTTGTAGTCGCGGTTTGTCCAAACGACTTCACCAGCGAAGTTGAGCGTGGCAAAACTGCCGTCGCCGAAGCACGCGTAAACCCGTTCGCCATCCGTGGCGGGCGTGGGCGTCGCGTAACTGTTGCGGCCTTCCTTTCGACGAGGCACCTGTTGGAACACCTCTTTGTCCCAAAGAATCTTTCCGGACTTCCGATCGAGCGCGAGGACGCGACAGGAGGCGCCGTTCTCGGTCGCCGTGGTGACGAAGACGCGTTCGCCCCAGACAATCGGTGAGGACCAGGATTGGCCCGGCAACTCGGTCCTCCAGGCGATATTCTCCGTGGTGGTCCATTTCAACGGCAAGCCTGTTTCAGAGGAGTGCCCCTGGCCGGTCGGCCCGCGGAATTGGGGCCAGTTCGCGGCTTCGAGCGTGGCCGCGACGGCGAGGCAGAAGCCCGCAATGGTGCCCGTCATGGATTGGTGGTGTGTCTTGTTCATGTCTAATGGGTTCCTTTTGTCTCCAGCACTAATACCCGGTCGCTCTCGCCCACTGCGTTCTTGCCCGGGGGGAGTGAATTCACGAGCGCCCGAGTTTGGAATCGCCGAGCCTTCGATGACAACAGAGTGGCGATGGCCACGTGGAACCGACAACAGCGCGAGGGGTTCACGCTCCGGACGTTACACAAGTGCGCAAGCAACGCATTGAACGAATCGACTGTCTTCTAGAACGAAAACATTCTCCCTCTGTGTCCACCAAAACTCTGCGCCAATACCGCGCGATGCCCGGAGCGCAGCGCAGAGATTTGAAGGACACAGTGAACGGTCAGCTTTCATGGGCATGACTCCAGATCTTGACCTCGCTTTGAAACGCTCGCGGTTTTCTTCCCACCCATAGTCCCTCCCGCTACGGCTGCCGGCGGGGATCGGGCTTGTCCGGTCCCAAAGACTGCGTATTGCCCAGTTCGCGGAGCAGCGCCTTGAACCTCTCCAACACGTAAGGGGAACCGTACGGAACCTTCAGCCGGCCGGCAGCGGATTCCTCAATCAGGTATTCCCCCAGCAACGCGGCGTTGCGGAGTTGCGCAGTCAAGCCCGTGTTGCCCCTCACGTAGGCACGACAGTCGGCAAGTTGGGCGTCCACTTCCTCGTTGGAAGTCCCCTGGCGGAGGATGACCCGGAAAGCCGCTTCGAGTCGCGGGTCGTCGGGCTTGCGTCCGGGCAAGGGCTTGGCTGCGGCATCCGTCGTGGCCGTCACGGGCGGGATGGCGGGAACGAAGCGCACCTCGCGGGGAGCTTCGCTGACGGTGTGTTGGGAGGAGGAAAGAGAACCACGGTAAGCGATGGCGTTTAGACTCTGCGCTCTGACTCCGAGCGCTTCGACCTTGGTGCGCGACAACGGCGCCGGATGCGTCGTGCCCCGCACCCACAGGTCAACCTGGTTAGTCCGGAACGGGCCATCCTCGGCGTTGCCCGGCGCAATCATCGAACGGGATTTGTCCACGTCGGCCAGGTCCACGATTTGCGAGTAGAGGTTGCCAGGCTGCGACCAAATCGCGCCAGTGTCGAGGCAGGTCAACGGCGGCGAGGTGAAGTCCAGCGAAGGGTCCACGGCTGGCAGGTTCAGCGGGAGCGTCCGTTGATACGGGATGGAAATGCTGCGCGACGCGTCGCGCGCGGCCGGCCGGCCCTGGGACATCCGCGCGGTCCATTCGTCGGCGTTCGCACCCCGGCCGCCGCGACCGCCGGTGGCCGAGGCGCGCAGCCAGTTCACAAGATACGCCCGAACGAGCTTGTTGGTGGGCGTGGTGCCGTCGGTGATGAATCGTTCGCCAACTTCGCGGGCGAGGTTCGCCACACCACCGCTGCCGGCGCCATAGAGGCCATTCAATCCCGAGCCGCGATAGGGCGTCAGCGTGTTGCCCATGCCGCGGGCGGCGGGAAACTTCGCCGCGGTGGCCTCGTGCACGTCCCATCCTTTCACGCCTTCGAGCAAACCAAGCACGGCGGCATCGGTCACCATGTCTTCTTCAACCACCTTGCGGGCGATCGGCAGGAGCGTAGCGAGGATCGAGTTCACGTCGTCGCGATGAATGACGCTCTCGAAATCCTCGACTGAGAACTTGCGGTCGCCTTTCAGCAACTCGTGCAGCCGCAGCGATCGGCTCGTGTGCCCCGTGCCACCCGTGGCCAACCCGAGATCGTAGGGATACCACGAGCCGACGGGCAGGTTGTTCGCGTGGCTGACATAGCCGGAGTCGGGGTTGAAGAGATGCGGCAATTCGTCGAAGGGAATGCGGCCGCGGACTTCGTCGCGTCCGGTCCATCCTTCGAGGGCGCGGCGGGGCGAGCGCGCCGTCAGAGGGCGATGGACCATGGTGTGATAGCCCACGTTGCCTTCCACGTCGGCATAGACGATGTGCAGGCCGGGCGAATAGTAGTGCTCGAGGGCCCGGCGGAACTCGGTCCAATTCCCGGCGTCCAGCACTTCGAGCATCATCCGGGCGCTGGCGCCGGCGTCCATCGTCTGCGCGTCGTAGAGCAAGTATGCCTCACCAGCGCGCGGGGAGCGGACCAGCGAGTTGAACACGGTCCCGTGCCGGCTGGTGAACACTTCCTGGATCACGGGCTGGCCGCCTTTCACCTTGATCCGCTCCAAGCGCCGCTCGAAGGGCACGGACTTGCCCTCGAAGTCATAGCCTTTGCCGTCCGTCGCCAGCCGGTCGAGGAACGTCACATGCGAATCCACCCCCAAGGCTGTCGCGCCCCAGGCGAGGCGACGATTCCAGCCAATGAAGAGCCCGGGACAACCGGGAATGCCCAGCCCGCGCGCGTCAATCTTCCCGGCCGCCAAATGAAATTCGTAAAAGAACGGCGGCGATGACAACGGCAGTTGCGGATCGCTTTCGAGGATCGGTTTGCCGGTGGTGGATTTCCGGCCGCTCACCGCCCAGGCGTGGCTCATCTTGCGCCCCTCCTCACCGCCGCCCGCGGGCCGGCGGTTGAAGCCAGGCATCCGCGGACGCTGCTTCAGCCGCTGGTAAACGGCTTCGTCCTTCGCCATGCCCGCCTCGGAGACAATGGCGGCGGAATCGTCAATCACCAGGCCGGACTGACGTTCGGCCTCAGCTTCGCCAACCTGCGCAACGAGATCCGCGAAGCGGTGGTAATCCTCGATCGGGGCCGCGTTGAACGGCGAGCCGAGCGACAGGATGCCGCGCGAGGCCAGGAGACAATCGGCTGGAGTCCACGGTTCGGGCTCGATGCCGAGAGGCTTGAATCGGCGGGCAACCGCGTCGGAGTGAGCCTCGCGCCAGGCATTGACGCCGGCGGCATAGGCGCGCAGCGCTTCCTGCCAGCGCTCGGGCAGTTTGGCGAAAGCGCTGGGAGCGTAGGGCGCGTGACCCGCGATGCGCGCCTCGCGATCGGCGTCCACCCAATCAGGGCCGAACACCTCGGCCAGGCGGCCGGCCGCCTTGCGCCGGATCAGTTCCATTTGCAGCAATCGGTCCTCGGCGGCGGCGTACCCCAGCCCGAAGAAACCGTCCACCTCGGAGACCGCGAACACATGCGGCGTGCCCCACGGATCGCGGAGGACTTCGATCGCGGAGGCCGTAGCGAGGGGCATCGTCCGTCCGAGGAGCACCGCCAAGGCAACGAGAGTTGCGGGCGCGGACCGCAGACGGTTCGCCCAACAGGGAAGCTTCACCGTTTTCATCATGTCGTGTTTAGCGCGGGTTGCCATCGTCTCACCGATCGTCGGTGGGTGCCTGTGCGGCCATGCGCTGCAAGACGTCTGGCGCCAATGCCCGTCGATGCACGCGCACGTCGCGGATCTTCCCGTGGAAATGGTCCGTTGCGCCGAAACCGATGCGCAGCGGCTGGTCGCTGCTCAGGTCGAAGGCAGCATCGGAGCCCGCGCTCGATTCAGCGGTCTTCACCCCGTTGACAAACACTTCAATGCCCTCGCCGACGCGGACAGCGGCGAGGTGCTTCCATCCGGGGCCGAGGTCGCGATCGTGCGTGACGCATTGACCGGCCTGCATCACGAACACTCTGCCGCGGAAATCCGCCGGGGCGTCGAGATGCGAACTGGTGCAACTGCCCATGCTCGCGAAGAGTTTCCCGTCAAACACAGTCAGGCTCGTCACCCGCGCCCATTCGTTCGGATTCTTGAACTCGTAACGGGCGGGTTCAAGGAACCGGCCTACCGAGGTCCACGTGGTGCCGTCGTCGTAGCGGAACACCTCGGAGCGCGGGATCGAGCCGCCGTAGAGCTTGCCGTTATAGACCACCAGTCCGTTGATTTCGAGCGCATCACCCAATCGACCGCAATCGGTCCAGCGCTGGCCGGGGTCCAGCCGGACGACATGCCCCTTCGCCCAGGTCGTGACGTGGAGTCTTCCACGAAAGCTCTGGATCGCATGAATCTGATCGCAGACCTCCTCCCGGCCTTGCGGATTGCCGAGAGGCGTCCAGGTCGCGCCGTCGTATTCCCAAACACCGGCGGGATTCAGCACGCCCACGTAGAGCTTGCCATTATGCACGCCCATCGGATGGCCGTAATTGGGGAACCGGCCGCAGTCAGTCCACGCGCGTTCGCCGTCGTGAACGTAGCAGCGACCGTCCTCTGCCGTCACGTAAAGGCGTCCGCGATAGGAGCCGAGTCCGAACAGGCGACGGCATTGGCCCGGCTGTCCCACATCCTCCCAGCGGGTGCCGCCGGCGTAACGATAGACGCGGCAGAAGTCCGCTTCGTACGCTGGCTGGCGTGGCCGCGCGATCCCGACGCGCGTCCAGTCATAGTTCCAACTGGCGGCGTAGAGGCCACCACGATGGACAATCATCGGGCCGATGCCACGCGCCTTGAGCTGGCCCACGCGCCCGCAGTCCTCCCACGACTGTCCGCCGCGATACCGGAACACGTGGCTCCAATCCTCTTCGCGCGCCGCATCGGTGTTCGCCGCGTAAAGGTCGCCGTTGAACACGGTGAGCGAGTTGCTGACGTAATTGCTGGTCAGGCTGGGGCGACCGCAATCCTCCCAGGCGCCGACCCGACCGTCGTCGAGGCCGAAGAAGACGTGCCGATCGTCGCCGTGCGAGCTGTAGCCGCCAGCGCTGGCCTTGAGGCCGAAGTTGAAGCCGCGTCGTCGCACCGGATCGAATTGAGTGAGGATGTCGCCGAGGACATCCTCCGTGTCCGCCGCGGTCCACACCCACGCCGAGAGCGTGAAATTGCCTTGCCCGAGTTGGAGCGAGGCGGCGGTTGGGACTTCGATGAACGCGTCGCGGCCGTTGAAGGTGCCGTCCATGGCGCCGCTGCCGTGGACAATGCCATGGTTGCCGTTTCCAGAATGGTCGCGAGCATCTCCGCGAAGCGGCCAGTGGCCAGCCAGGTCGTGCGACATGCCACGCAAGGCTGACAGTGTCGAGCAACCGGGAGTCAGCGCTAGAACGCCCAGCGCGGCGCCACTATTCGCGAGGAAGGTCCGTCGGTTCATCGTCGTTCTCGAATCTTCGCCTGATGTGGACCGATCAACCACAGCCCATTTAGCGCGAATAGGCAACCGTGCTACAAAGGACTGGGCCGGCTTGCCGTCGCCGTGAACTTCCGGGACCGCGCGGGCAACACGACACGATGAGCCGGGAAGACCGCTCTTTCTCTGTGTCCTCCAAAACTCTGCGCTGATACCGCGCGACGCCCGGAGCGCAGCACAGAGATTTGAAGGACACAGAGCACGGTCAGCTCTCCTGGGCCTTGTTCAGCTCCATCCAGGTGACAATGTCAGCGCGTTCGCCAAATCCTGATTCCTGCTTTTCCTGTTCCAGGGCGGCACTGCTCTCGTCCCGCCAGCCGCGCTTCAGGATGAAGGTGCTCCAGATCGCAATTTGTTCTTCGTTGGGACGGGAGCCGTTTTCAAAGCACCATGCCAGCACGGCTTCGTCGGTGTCTCCTCTTTCGACGCGGGCTCGAAGCTCGGCGTACGACACACCCAGAAAGCGACAGCAACGCGCATCCCACCAGCTAAAATCACCTTCGCCCAGGTAGTAACCGTCCGGAAGCTGTCCCGCCACGGTGAGACGAATCTTGTCGAGCATCCGGCCGAAATGGGCGAGGCCGCCCACCTTCTCGTCGGCGTGGCGGAGTCCGGGAATTTTCATGGGCGAAGTGATGCGCTCGGCGACGGAAAAGGCAATCGGTTATTGATTCTGGCTGATCTCCTCGTGTCCCTGAGGTTCGCAGGAAGATCAGCAGCCAAACACTCCCCCGTTGATGTCCAGGGTGGCTCCGGTGATGAATCCGTCCCCTTCGCTGGCAAGGAAGGCAACGGCTCGCGCGACGTCCGCCGGAGTGCCCGCGCGGCCCAGTGGAATGCCGGCGATGGTCGCCGCCGCGGATTCAGGGGTCGTATGGGTGTTATGGAAGGAAGTGCCGAGAATCAAGCCGGGCGCAACGGCGTTGACCCGGATGCCGCGGGGGCCGAGTTCCCTGGCCAGTGAACGCGTCCAGGTGAGGACCGCGCCTTTCGCCGCCGAATAGGCCAACGAGCCGGCGTGGCCGCCCATCCGCCCGGCCAGCGAAGCCAGGTTCACGATGCTGCTGCTCTTCGCGGCCGCGAGATGCGGCACGGCCTGCCGGGTTACCAGCATCATGCTGGTAAGGTTCACTTCGATGACGCCCTGCCAGAAGTGGAGGTCCAGGTCCTCGATCTTCCGACGACCGATCAGGTCGCCGGTGTTGTTCACCAGGATGTCGAGTCCGCCGAGGAAACTGACGGCGTGATCCACCAACTCCCGCGCCGGCGCTTCGCGGGTCAGGTCGGCCGCGAAGCATTGCGCGCGCACGCCGGGTGGAGCGGCCTGCTTGACGGCTTCGGCGCCTTTGGAACTCTTGTGATAATGGATGGCAACGTCGCAGCCCTGGCGGAACAACTCTTCAACGATGGCGCGTCCGAGTCCCTGACCGCCGCCGGTCACCAGGGCGCGTTTGGATTGGAGTCGATTCATATCATGGGGTTCCCTTCGGATCCTGGTTCTGAAATTCTGGCAGTGGCCGCAGCGGTCCCATGACGAAGACGACCAGGCTCGCGGCGATCAAGGGCATGATGCCGTAGGCGATGAAGACCGGCGTATAGCCATATTGATCGATCATGCGTCCGCTCAACCAACTGAACAGCATCCCGCCGAAACCCGATCCCATGCTCGCCAGGCCCCAGACCGATGCGACCATGTTCTTCGGAACCACATCCGGCGGGAACGCGAGCGCGTTGCTGTTGTAGCCCGTGTAACCAAAGGTCGCGACAGAGATCGAAGCCACCGAAAGCCAGACGTTTGAAGTCAGAACGGCCGGGATCGCGGAGGTCATCAGGAGGGCGAAGATGGCCACGACGGTTTTGCGGGCAGTCGAAGTGGGCCAGCCCCGGCGAATGAGCCTCCCGGTCAGCCAGCCACCCACCAGGTTGCCAAGGTCTGCAGTCACGAACGGAATCCAGGCCGTCATGCCAATTTTCGCCAGATCGAAGCCGTGGACACTCTTCAGGTATTGCGGGAACCAGAAGATATAGAAATACCAGACCGGATCGAGGAACACCTTGGACAAGGTCAGGACGCTGAGGAACCGGGTGCGCAACAATCTCCAGGGCGGCTCGGGGCGGGCGGCGACTTCCTGCCTTACGTGAGCAGGCACATGATACACGAACCACCAGACCGCGAGCCACACGTAACCGGTCAGGCCGGTCGCGAGGAAGGCTGCTTGCCAACTGTAGGTCAGGGCGATCCAGGTCACGAGCGGCGGGGCAATGATGGCGCCGATCGCGGCGCCGCTGTTGAAAATGCCCGATGCGAGAGCCCGCTCGTGAGGGGGAAACCACTCGGTGGTGACTTTAACCGCGGCCGGCCAGTTGCCGGCTTCGCCGATTCCGAGCAGAAACCGGCACCCGGCCAGCGACCACGGGCCGGTGACCAGTGTGTGGAGAATGCCGGCCGTGGACCAAAAGGCCATGCACGCGGCGTAACCGAGCCGGGTCCCGAGCCGGTCCAGCAAGGGACCTGAAATCCCGTTGGAAACCGTATAGGCGAGCATGAAGGCCGAGAGCACATAGCCGTAGGCCTCGTTGGACATGTTGAACTCCTCGCGCAATGCGGGAGCGATGACCGAAAGGGTCTGGCGGTCGAGGTAGTTGATGACCGTCGCGAGAAACGCGAGGCCGATCATCACCCAGCGAAGACGAGACGGTTGCACAGTGGTAACGGGTGGATCCAAACACAGGTGGGCAACGGCCGCATTGAACGAATCGACTCTTCCCTAGAACGAACCCGTTCTCCCTCCGTGTCCTCCAACACCCAGCGCTGATACCGCGCGATGCCCGGAGCGCAACACAGAGATTCGAAGGACACGGAGAACGGTCAGCTTTCACCATCATGGTCCCACGATGGTCAGGGCGCCGCCATGGACGCTTGAACATCGAGGAGATCACGCCGTTCACTGGCCGGCGTCCAATTTGAGCCCGGCCCGATGCGCACTGGGTGTGTGGCCAAATGATCGGCGGAAGTGACGATCGAAATGGCTCTGATCACTGAAGCCGAGATCCAGCGCAATGCCGGCGATGGTATCGTCGGTGGTCTCGATCAACTCGAGGGCCCGGGTCATGCGCAGACGGTTGACATAAGCGCTCAGCGTCATTCCGGTGGCCAGTCTGAACATGCGGGAGAACGAAACCCGGCTTGTGCCGCACATCCGCGCCGCGACGGAAACCGGCAACCGCCCGGCCAGGTGCTTCTGCAGGTGGTCCAGCACGGGCTGAATGCGGGCGGCCCGCGTGCGGGCCTGGAGGACTTTGGCGCGCTCCTGCGAGCTGCTGCGAAACGCGCGCGTCAAGGCGTGCAGCAACACCAGCAGCCATGCTTTGCAGCCGGACTGGCGATGCACGTCGTCGGGCCCGAAATACGATTGCAACATCCGCGCCACCGCATCGTGGGCCTCCGCCGCGAGCTTCGTGTCCGCGCGCAGCAGTCTGAATTGCCCGTCGCTCGGCGGTTGAAACGGGGTCAGGAAAACGGAGTCCGCGGGCGGAGCGCCCGGGGTGAACACGCATTCAGGCATGAAGGAAATGACGATGGCCCGCGTGTCAATGCCACGATCCTCCGCGACTCCGTGGGGCTTCAGGTTGTCCACGACCAGAATATCGCCGGGGCCCACCTGGGCCACCTGATCGCCCATGCGCTCCTTCATCACCCCATCCAGCGGGAGCAGCAACTCCAGCCGTTGATGCCAGGACAACCGCGAGGTGATGCCGCCCTCCACGTATCGAAACAAGCTGATGGAAAAGGGGAAAGCCGCGGACAGCTCCACTTGGTGCCGTCCTTTGGCGTCGATGAGGCGGCTGATGTGATGCGGCAAGAACTGGAGCCGCGCCGCCACACCGAGCAGGCGCTGAAACGCCGGGCTGTCCTGCGAGAGGGCCACTCGGGCAGCGTTCTCGATGCCGGCAGCCGTGACAAGCGTGAAGGCTGGGGCGGCCGGCTTCACTCCAGTCCTCCGCTGTTTTGGCACAGGGTTTGGCGCCACCGACCGCGCACCGCCCGCGCGAGATGCCCTCGGGTTCCTGCGGGTTGCGACGAAAAGCCGCGGACTCCGGGCCGGGAAACCGACCCGGCCGAAGTCCGCGGCGCCCAACCTATGCGTGGTCAGGGACTGCGCAGTTGGTAGAATTGGCTGAGCCCAACCACCGGCAAGGTCACCGAGTATCGCCCGTTGTTGAGAGTGGGTGGAGTGGTAACAGGCAACCAGGCTCCCGCGCCGACCTGTGGGCGGGATTCAAGTTGGAAATCGCCACCAGCCGGCCAGGAGATCAAGATTCCTTGGGCGGTGAGCGACGCAGTCATGGGAACAGGCACCGTGGGCGGCCTCACTCCCAATTTCTGTTGGTTCTGGATCTCCGCCAAGGACAACGCGGATCGGAAGATTCGAACCTCATCGAGAAGTCCCCGAAATACGCGGCTTTGGTCGGGCCCTCGCGCGTTGCGGTTGAGGTCCACCGCCGCAAAGTTGCCCAAGGCCAACTCACCGGTGCCCTCGATGGCGCCCTGCGGGTAGTCCATCGTCATATCCAGCGTTGCCGCGGCGTCACCCCGCCCGAAATAGAAGGCGACGTTTCCACCCGAAGTCGAATCATAGGCCACCGCAAAGAACACCCAGTTTCCGGCGCCGGCGTTCGGATCCTCCTTAATCAGAGCCGAACTTTCCATCGCCGGAGCTTGGTTGACACCCAGTTGCAGGGTGCCGTTCGCCGTTTGCACCAGGTCGAAGCCCGGTCCGCCGATGCCAGTTGCTGCGAATACGATGCGATTGTCGCCAGGCCCTGCGCGCAGATCACGCGAGTTGAGCCACCCACAGATCGTGAGGCTTTCGTAGGAACCAATGCCGCCGCTAAAGGGGTTGGTGAAGTCAATTGCCCTGCCTCCCTGCTCTTCGCCGATCACGCCAAAATCCACCGAACCCGTGTTGTTGGACGGGGCGAACGGACCGGTTGGAACCTTGGCGCTGAACTGGGGGAAGTTGTTTGCCAAGGCGAATTTCCCGGAGCCACCCAGGTTGCCCAAGTTAGTGGTTGTGGTTCCCGTGCCCTCGGAGAAGGCCAGGAGCACCTTCTTCCCATCGTCCGGCAGCACCGTCAGTTTGGACGGCAGGCTGGTCACGTTCCCCAGCGCATTCTGGACCACCACGGTGAACACGGCGCCATCGTCCGCGGCGACCGCCCGGAAGCGCAGGATGCTCGCCGTGGCCCCATCAATGTTGTTGGCCCCGCGCTTCCACTGATAGGAGAGCGGTTCGGTGCCGCGGGCGTCCACAATGAACTCCGCCTGTTGGTTCGCAAACACCTGGACGTCCCCGGGGTGACGCGCAATCACCGGCTTCGTCAGCGCCCGAGTGCTGGCAACCGGCAAGCCTAGGGACCAAGTCGATGCCGCGCGGAACAGGGCCCTGGCCTGGGAGGTGTATTCCTCCGGCACGGCCGAGTGCAGCCCCAGGCACACCCGCCGCCCCGGCGCCACGAAGTCGCTCTCCATCTTCGCGCCCGGCA
>Ga0172372_10008239_pt1 | contig 13804 bp, 8 predicted proteins | sample LakKiv5m_2_FD_114544 | JGI IMG/M metagenome (GOLD analysis project Ga0172372, IMG submission 114544) | Freshwater microbial communities from Kabuno Bay, South-Kivu, Congo - kab_092012_9.5m | ecosystem: Environmental > Aquatic > Freshwater > Lake | place: Democratic Republic of the Congo...
GCTTCACCTGCGATGGCGCCGTAAAGCACCGTGTTTCCGACGATGATGTTCTGCGTGGGCTCGCGCTTCGCCTGGGCGGGTTGGCGCACAATCACCCGTCCACCTGACAGTCCCTTGCCGACATAGTCGTTTGCGTCGCCAACAAGATGCAACGTCACCCCGCGCGCAAGGAAGGCGCCGAAGCTTTGCCCGGCCGTACCGGTGAGGGCGATCTGGATTGTGTCGTCCGGCAGCCCGGCATGACCGAACTTGCGAGCTACTTCACCGGAGAGCATGGCGCCAACCGTGCGATTCACGTTGGCGATCGTCTCCGAAATCTGGACCGGCTTTGGCGCCTTGGCCAGCGCAGGTTTGGCCGCCTTGATCAGCTTGTGGTCAAGGGCGCCTTCGAGGCCGTGGTTCTGGGTTTCCGAGACCTTCACCGCGACGCCCGCCTTCGCCGGCGCCTGGTGGAGCAGTTTCGACAGGTCGACGCCCTTTGCCTTCCAGTGATCGACCGCCTTGCGCATGTCGATCAGGTCGACGCGACCCACCATCTCTTCGAACTTGCGGAAGCCGAGCTTCGCCATGATGTGACGCACTTCCTCAGCCACGAAGATGAAGTAGTTGATCACATGCTCAGGCGCGCCGGTGAAGCGCGCGCGCAGCACCGGATCCTGTGTTGCAACGCCGACGGGGCAAGTGTTGAGATGGCACTTGCGCATCATGATGCAGCCGGCGGCAACCAGCGGCGCAGTCGAGAAACCGAACTCGTCGGCGCCGAGCAGCGCGCCGATGGCCACGTCGCGGCCCGTCCGCAGGCCGCCATCGACCTGCACGGCGATACGTCCACGCAGTTCATTCAGCACGAGTGTCTGCTGTGTCTCCGCCAGGCCGATCTCCCAGGGCGAGCCGGCATGCGTCAGGGAGGTGAGGGGCGATGCGCCGGTGCCGCCCTCGAAACCTGATATCGTGACATGATCCGCACGCGCCTTCGAGACGCCCGCGGCGACTGTGCCGACGCCGACTTCCGACACGAGCTTCACGGAAATGCGCGCTTCTGGGTTCACGTTCTTGAGGTCGTGGATCAGCTGCGCGAGGTCCTCGATCGAATAGATGTCGTGGTGGGGCGGTGGCGAAATCAGTCCCACCCCCGGTGTCGAGTGGCGCACCTTGGCGATGTTCTGATCGACCTTGTGGCCCGGTAACTGGCCGCCTTCGCCGGGCTTGGCGCCCTGCGCCATCTTGATCTGGATATCGTCGGCGTTGACCAGGTATTCCGTCGTGACGCCGAACCGACCTGATGCGACCTGCTTGATGCGCGAGCGCATCGAATCGCCATTCTTCATTGGCTTGAAGCGATCCGGTTCCTCGCCGCCTTCACCTGTGTTGGAGCGTCCGCCGATGCGGTTCATCGCAATCGCCAGCGTCGTATGCGCCTCGCGGCTGATCGAGCCGAAGCTCATCGCGCCTGTCGCAAAGCGCTTCACGATGTCGGCCGCGGGTTCGACCTCCTCGATCGGGATCTCCTTGTCCGCGAACTTCAGCTGCATCAGGCCGCGGATGGTCAACAGACGCTCGTTCTGCTCGTTGATCGACTGCGCGAAGGCCTTGTAGTCCTCCGACACATTGCCGCGCACGGCGTGCTGCAGCTTCGCCACCGTGTCTGGCGTCCAAGCATGGTCCTCGCCGCGGAGGCGATAGGCGTAGTCACCGCCGACATCGAGCAGTTCGCGATAGAGCGGGTCGTCGCCGAAGGCGGCCTTGTGGCGCCGCACGGCTTCCTCGCCGATCTCGTCGAGGCCGACGCCTTCGATCGTTGTCGCCGTGCCCGTGAAATACTCGTTGATCAGTTCGGACGAGAGGCCGACGGCATCGAAGATCTGCGCGCCGCAATAGGACTGGTAGGTCGAGATGCCCATCTTGGACATCACCTTGAGGATGCCTTTGCCCACGGCCTTGATGTAGTTCTTCTTGACCTCCTTTGCGGAAAGCTTGAGCCCCTCACGCTGGCGGATCTGCTCCAGGGTCTCGAAGGCGAGGTAGGGGTTCACAGCCTCTGCGCCATAGCCGGCGAGCGTGCAGAAGTGATGCACTTCACGGGCCTCGCCAGTCTCGACAACGAGCCCGACCTGCATCCGGAGGCCTTGCCGCACGAGCTTGTGGTGGACGGCCGAAAGCGCCAGCAGCGCAGGCACGGGTATGCGTTCGGCCGACACGGCGCGGTCGGAGAGGATGAGGATGTTGATGTCCTGCAGCACGTGCTCGGTCGCCTCGAGGCGGATGCGCTCGATCGCGGCTTTGAGGCCAGTTGAGCCTTCGCGCGCATCCCAGGTGATGTCGATCGTCGCCGTCCGGAAGGCGCCATCGACCAGCTCCGAGATCGAGCGGATCTTGTCGAGGTCGGCATTGGTGAGCACCGGCTGGGAGACTTCCAGCCGCTTGTGCGTGCCCGCCGCCAGGCCGAGCAGGTTTGGACGAGGCCCGATCATGGAGACCAACGACATCACCAGCTCTTCCCGGATCGGATCGATCGGCGGGTTGGTGACCTGTGCGAAGTTCTGCTTGAAGTAGTTGTACAGGAGTTTCGGCTTGCGGCTCAGGACGGCGATGGGCGTGTCGGCGCCCATCGAGCCGACCGGATCATCGCCGAGCTGGGCCATCGGCTCGAGGAAGAACTGAAGGTCTTCCTGGGTGTAGCCGAACGCCTGCTGGCGATCGAGCAGGCTGACGCTCGAGTTCGAGCCATTGGTCTGTTCGGGGTCTGCTTCCGGGTCGGAAAGTTCGGACAGCTTGAACTGCATCTCCCGCAGCCAGTCTTCGTAGGGATGCTTCCCCGCGACGCTGGCCTTCACCTCCTCATCCTCGATGATCCGGCCCTGTTCGAGGTCGATCAGCAGCATCTTGCCCGGCTGCAGCCGCCATTTGCGGACGATCTTTTCCTCCGGGATCGGCAGCACCCCGGATTCGGACGCCAGCACGACATGATCATCGTCGGTGACGATGAAGCGGGCCGGGCGCAGCCCGTTCCTGTCGAGTGTCGCGCCGATCTGGCGGCCGTCAGTGAATGCGATAGCGGCCGGGCCGTCCCACGGCTCCATCAGCGCGGCGTGATACTCATAGAAGGCGCGGCGCTGGGGGGCCATGTCCTGATGCCCGGCCCAGGCCTCAGGGATCAGCATCATCATGGCGTGGCTCAGCGGATAGCCGCCAGCCACGAGCAGTTCGAGCGCATTGTCGAGGCAGGCCGTGTCCGACTGACCGTGCGGGATCAGCGGCCACATCTTGTCGAGATCGGCGCCAAGCAACGCGCTCTCCATCGAGCGCCGCCGCGCATACATCCAGTTCACATTGCCGCGCACAGTGTTGATCTCGCCATTGTGCGCGATGAACCGGTAGGGGTGCGCGAGGCGCCATGAGGGAAAGGTGTTTGTCGAGAAGCGTTGGTGAACCAGCGCCAGCGCGCTCTCGCACAGCGGATCAGTCAGATCCTTGTAGAAGGTACCTACCTGTCCGGCGAGAAGCAGGCCCTTGTAGACGATTGTGCGCGTCGACAGGGAGGGCATATAGAACTCGGCCAACCCCGGCAGGTTCTTCTTCTTGGCGATCTCCGCCAGAGGGTTCTGCGTCTCCTTGCGGATCGCGAGGAGTTTGCGCTCGAAGGCATCCTGGTCCATCGCTGGCGAACCCTTGGCGATGACAGCCTGCTTGATCACCGGCATCGCGGCGATCACAGCCTTGCCGATGCCCTTCGTGTCCGTGGGTACGTCGCGCCAGCCAAGCAGCACCTGCTTTGATTTGGCCAGGTAGTTCCCGAACTGCTTCATCGCGAAGTCGCGCGCCGCCGCGTCCTGCGGCAGGAAGCACATGGCCACAGCATAATGGCCCGGCTGGGGCAGGTCGACTTTCGCGCCCTTCGCCCAGTCACGGAACAGCGCATCGGGAATCTGGATCAGGATGCCCGCGCCATCGCCCAGCAGCGGGTCCGCGCCCACGGCGCCGCGATGGTCCAGGTTCACGAGAATCTGGAGCCCTTGCGCCACGATGGCGTTCGATTTTCGGCCCTTCACATTGGCAATGAAGCCGACGCCACAGGCATCGTGCTCATTGCGGGGATCGTAGAGTCCCTGTGCCGGGGGCAGGCCCATTTCCATGCGCGTAAACTCGTCCAGTCCTCGTTGAAATTGAGCGCCTACCAGCTAGGCACAGAATTTCAATCCAATAGCCGAACCTGCGGCGATATTTGCGTGAAGCTGCACTCAAGAGGGTGTGCGCGCACCGCTCTTACCTCTGGAAGCGACTTTCGACTTCCGGGCCGGGCGCGACAACCTCGCCCGCAAGGCCCCCCTGCGGCGCAATCGCTTGCCGTAACGGGACCAGATCGCGAAATTTCCTTTGTTCTGGCTATGGAGCTGGGGCTGTCCGGCTGGCGGCCGCAAGGGTGCGCACCACCTCCCGCTCCTCGGGCGCGAGCAAGGGATTCCAGACGTCGAAAATGAGAACCACCCGCAGCGCGTCGCTATCGTTGCGCGCCGTATGCTCGATCGTGTCATCGAAAATGAGAAGTTCGCCTTCTGTCCAGGTGCGATGTTCGAAACCCACCCGGTAGGAGCATTTCTCGGGCACGATGAGCGGCAGATGGACGACCAGCCGCGCATTGGTTTCCCCGGTGTGCGGCGGGATTTCCGTGTGCGGGGCAAGGACGGAAAACATTGCATTCGGGCACAGGCCGGCAATGGCGGCCATGTCGACCGCCTCAAGCGCCTGGCGTGTGCTGGGGCACTGGGCGAGGTGCGCCTCTTTGGGCTGGCCGTTCCGCCACAGGCCATAATGGCTCCACCGCTGCGAATTGTTCAAATCGCGCCATTGATCGACCGGCTGGCCGGGTCGAAGCGCGATGTAGGGTGCAAAGTCCTTTCTCTCGTCAGCTAGCGCCGCGCGCAGCTCTTCTCGGATCAGATCCGTCTTTCCCTCGAGTTCGCTTGCCCAGGGGAACATCTCGCGGTCGTAAAAGGGTATTGCGGGTAGCCGCGGCACATGCAGCTGGTTTGCGTGCTGCGGGTAAGGCTTCGAGACGCCCGCCATGACCGACGCTGCTTCCCGCCAGCGTTCCGCCTGCGCGCGCGACAGTGAAGACAGCATGGGTGCAATCGCGGATTCCAGATGCGCATGCATGGCGCCTGCATGAGCGTTCGCAACGTCGCGCGCCTGTTCCAGCTGTCCGCGCAGCACGGCCGGCCATTCTTGCTCCGGCCACGCGACACGCACCGCTATTCGAAAGAAGGTCGCCGCTGTCGCGCCCTGACCAATGCGACGCAGGTGCTGCGCCTTGGTGAGCAGTGCCGGGACGAAGTAGGGATCGATGGCCAGCGCGCTCTCGATCGCCTGGACCTCACCGGCATCGTCGTTGAGTGCTTGCCGCGCGCGCGCGAGCGCGAGAGGAATGAACGGATCGCGCGGGGACAAACGGTGAGCTTCCGTGATGAGTTCCGTCGCGCCGACAAAATCGCGTCGCTGCATCGCATGCACGCCCAGCCCGAGCGCGGCCTTGCTGCTTGCGGGGTCGAGTCGCCGCACCTCGCGCCAGGCCTGTTCCGCCTCCTGCCATCTGCCTGCATTTGCTGCTGCTTCGGCCTGCCGGATCAGAGTGGCCAAGGGGGTCGTCATCGTCGAATGGTGCATCTGTCCGTTACGCGCGGCAACTCTGAAAAAAGGAGGCGGCGGCCCCCGTGAGAAGCCGCCGCCTTTCACGCCCCCAGACTAGAACTTCGTGGTCACGCCAATCGTGAACACCCGGCCCAGCACGTCATAAGTAGAGGGGTAGGTGTTGCCCGAGTTGAACGGCGTGGAGCCGGTCTCGGTTTGCACGAAGGGCGCTTCCTCGTCCGTGATATTGGTCACAGACATCCGAAGCTTCGCCCAGTCGGTGATCTGCCACGACCCGGCGATATCGAGGTAGTTGTAGTCCGGGATCGAAGCCGATGCAGCTGGCGTTGCGGCCGCCTGCGTAGCATCAACTTCCGAACCCGAAAGGTAGCGCCAGATCAGCGACGCATCGAAGTCGCCGAAGGTCCATGTCGTCCGCTGCATGAAGCGGGTTTCCGGCGTCGGACCGCCGGTCGAGCCGGAAACGGTCGACGGCAGGCCGCACTGCTTGCCATAACGGCCCACGCACTCGACGGTCGCGCCGCCCGGCGCCGGGACGTAGCTCGCATCCATGACGTAGGTGCCATCCAGCGCAAGCTCGAGCCCGCCATAGGCGCCGAGGTCCCAGTCATAGCGCACCGAGTAGTCGATGCCCTCTGCGTGAACCTCGCCGATGTTCTCGGTGACCTGCTGGATACCATAGATGAGGTCGCCCTCGATCGTACCGTTCACGGTGTTGCGTGCGATCAGTTGGCAGTCGACATCGGTGGCGGTCAGCGTCGGATTCCGGGTGATGTTGTAGCACCCGTCGACGATGTCGTAGTTCGGACGGATCGAGATCGCATTCGCGATCTGGATGTCATAATAGTCCACCGTTACGGCCAGACCCGGCACGAAGTCCGGTTGCCACACAACACCGAACGTCACCGTGTCGGCCTCTTCAGGTGTCAGATTTGGATTGCCGCCGAAGAAGGCGTTGACCTGGCCGGATGTCGGCTGGGCCAGTGTTGCGTTGTCGATCGCCGTTGCAGGAACGCCTGTGGCGATACACAGGGCTCGCAAGCCGCCTGTCAGCGGCGAGCCCGCCCTGCCATTGGCGCATGGATCGACCAGCAGGTCGCCCGTGCCCGGGGTCACGGGCGCGAACAGTTCCGCGATGTTCGCGGCGCGCACGGCGCGCTGGAACATGCCACGGAAGCGGAGGCCGTCGACAGGCGCCCAGTCGGCGCCATACTTGTAGCTCTCCACCGAGCCGGACGTTGAGTAGTCCGACGAGCGGTAGCCAAGTTCGAGGTTGATCGACTCGGCGAATGGCATGTCGGAAACGAGCGGGATGATCGTCTCGCCGAAGACTTCCGAGACATCATATCGGCCCTTGGTCGGCAGGGTCTGGCCAAAGCCGGGCGAGGCGCCGGACTGCGAGGCGGCGTCCGGGCGGTAATCGGATGACTCGTCGCGATACTCGGCGCCGAATGACACTGCGATCGGCTCGACCGCCCACGGTGACTTGAAGTCGCCAAGGTCACGGCTGATCGTGGCCTGGACATAGTCCTGCGTCGTGAGCGACTGGACCTGAAGGTTCAGTGACACGAACTGCGCCGCTGCCGGCGTCACCGCAACCGCCGGGTTGAAGATGTTGATCGGCGAGCAGAGACCCGATGGGTCGATACAGGCTGTTGTGCTGGCGGCGAAGAGCGCCTGCTGGAACCGGTTGGCGTCGATGTCATTGTTCTGCTGGCGTTGCAGGCTGGTTTCGCCGTGCGCGCCCGCGATGTCCCAGTCCCACCCCATGAAGTCGCCACGGAAGCCGACGAGTCCCTGAATGGTGTCATACTGGAAGCTGTACTGGCGCGGGCCGACCGGCACGGCGCGCCAGCGGACACCCACGTCAACGCACTGGCCAGCGGCTGCGACCGAGCAGGTGATGACCGGGTTGTTCGCAGCGAGATAGCTGGAGGCCTGCGCTGACAGGAACGGGTTGGTGAGCGGCACCTCGAAGGAGAAGCCGAACGTGCCCGAAGAGGCCAGCTGCGGGGCGGACGTCGAGCCGGAGTAAATGAACCGCGAGTAGGCCTCGACATTGTCATTGATCTGGTACTTGGCGAGCGCAAGCGCCTGCCAGCGTTCCTGGGGCGTCTGGTAGAGATTTTGAGGGTTGAAGTCGAAACCCCGGTAGAATGGCACGAGGTTTCCTGTCGCGTTGAACTGCGTCCGCCCTCCGGTGGCCGAGTCGATTGCCGCCGGATTGGTCGTGGACGAGGCGCCCGGGGTGGACGAACCCGGCGGACGGGTCTGGTAAACGGCTTCCTTGTCCGCATAGCCGACCGAGAGCACGACATTGCCGCGGCCATCGTCGAAGCCTGCGCCGATCGTGCCCTGCACGTTGACGATCTCGCCATCGCCGTGGTCGGTGATTGAGTAGGAGGTGTCGAGCTGGGCGCCCTGGAAGTCGTCATTCAGGATGAAGTTGACCACGCCGGCGACCGCGTCGGACCCGTAGACCGCTGAAGCGCCGCCGGTCACCACGTCAACGCGTTCAAGCAGCGAAACCGGAACGGCCGTCACGTCGAACAGGCCGTTCGGGTCGAAGCCGACCATCCGTTTGCCGTCAATGAGCGGAAGGGTGCGCGGGGTCGAGAGGCCGCGCAGGTCAAGCGTCGATGTGCCTGAGGACCCATTGTTCACCTGCCCGCCATTGCCGGGCAGGAATTGCGGCATCGCGCGCAGGACTTCTTCGACGTCCACGGGCTGCTTGAGTTGCAACTCCTCGGAGTCGACAGTCGTTATAGGGCTGGAAGAAACATAGCCTTCGCGAGAGATCCGCGTGCCCGTAACGACGACCACGTCGTCATTTTCCTGGGCGGCGGTTTCCTGCGCCATGGCAGGCAGTGCAAAGGCAAACGGTGCTGTGGCAAGGCCGAGCAGCGTCGAGCTCAGAAGCAGAGGCTTCAGCGGGGGTCGGTTCACGGGTCACTCCATTTTCGTGATTGCCTCTCCTTTCGCTGTGACGACCATGTTGAAGGCTCTGACCCCACGTCCCCAGAAGAGAGTGGCGGTCGCAGTTCCGTCACGCACGCGTGACCGCGTCAATTCACGGGGGGCATGCGAATCGGGCCATTTCGCCAAACTACCTGAAGATGCAGCATTTTTGCATCAGGGAGTTCCGTAACGGCAAGTCATGCCCGTCCAACGCTCGGGAACGTCGAACAACTGGCCCCAACGCGCGTCGTTTGGTTGCGATCGCGACCGTGCTCAGGCCGGGTAAAGCGCTGCGTGTTCCTCAGCATAGCGAGCGTAGGAATCCTTCAGCGTGGCCTGGTTCAGCAGCATGGTCGCGATGACCTTGGACGTGCCAGGCCGGTAGACGAAGGTGCGCGTCCAGTAGGATTCGGTTCGCCGGCTCCCGGACAACGCCACGATCTCCCGCTCAATCTCATAATCCTCGCCGACGAACAGGGGCCCTTCGATCATGCGGATTTCCTGATCCGCGAAGAGGCCGACTGCCGGCCCCTTAACCGGAAGCTTGTCTTCCCGCGCAACGTATTGGAGCAGTACGCTCACCATTTCCCACGGCACGATCGCGCGGCCCCACGGATTGTCCGCGCCCGCATACCAGGGCGAGGGCTCCGTGATCTTCGCGAGCTTCTGGTTGAGCGAAAAGGGATAAAGGTCGCCCATATGCTGATCTGCATCCATGCGCACCTTCTGCCGCTTCATCCGCTGCCCCACCCTTAGGTCGCGCAGGATCACTGGCTGTTCCAGCGGCGACAGCTCGCTGAGCCGCAGGTCAAGCGCTGTCGGCGGGGATTGCGCCCCTACCGACGCTGTGCCTTTCAACACTTCTGTTCCATCGCGCTTGCTCGCCCAGATCTTCGCATGGTCCTCGCCGGGCTCGCGTTCGATGAAGGCGCGGACCTCTTCCCCCTCCATCACCATGTTTCGGTAATGAGCCGACAGGCATCCCTCGCGCAGAAACCGCTCGCCCCAGATGGCCTCGGCGAGAGGAACAAACTGACTGTAATGGGTCGGCCCCTCGATCGGCCCCGCCTTGAAGCCCAGCTTGCGCGCCATCGCATCGTCATGAAGCGACACGTGGTTGTCGTAGGTCTGTTCGAGCAGCATGTTGACCGGCGCCCGCCAAGGTCCTGCCAGCACCTGTCCGATCGTTTCCAGCTTGGTCTCGAAGGCGCGCATGGGCATGTCATGTCTCCTGCCGCCAGACTATCGCGCCCGTGCATGCAGTGGCGCAAGGGCGGTGTAAGGACTACATTGCAGGAAGGAGAACGCCCATGTCTGTCCCCTTGCGCATCGATTTCGTCTCGGACGTCGCCTGTCCGTGGTGTGTCATCGGCTTGCGTTCGTTGAAGCGGGCGCTTGATGCAGTCGGCGACAGGGTTGCCGCGGAAATCCACTTCCAGCCTTTCGAGCTCAACCCAGAAATGCCTCCGGAGGGTGAGAACACAACCGAGCATGTTGCGCGAAAGTATGGCGCTGATCCGGCCCGGTCTGCAGCCTCGCGGAACGCCATTCGCGAGAGCGGCGAAGCGCTCGGTTTCGAGTTCAACTACAATTCCGAAAGCCGCATCTGGAACACGTTCGACGCGCACCGGCTGCTCTACTGGGCTGGTGTCGAGGGCCGGCAGATGGAGCTGAAGGAGGCGCTCTTCGCCGTCAACTTCACCGAGCAGAAATCGACCAGCGATCATGACGTGCTGATTGCCGCCGCGGCGATTGCGGGTCTCGACGCGGCCAAGGCGCGAGAGTTACTGGGTTCCACCGCCTACGCCCAGGAAGTTCGTGCGGAGGAGGCCGTGTGGCGCAACCGCGGCATCAACGCCGTGCCCTCGGTCATCTTCAACGGCCGCTGGATGATCCAGGGCGGCCAGCCCCCGCGCGTTTTCGAACAAGCAATACGCCAGATTATTGACGGCAAAGCGAGCGCGGCAGGGTAGAGCGGCGTGTCTTGGCGACTGCTATCCCGGACAGCGGGCGGCAGATTCTCACTCACCTCGTCTCAGGTCGTCCGGCTCGCCTTCGTCTGCTTGCGCTCTTCCCTGAAGCGCAGGAAGGCGAACACCGCAGATCCGATCCCGGCGAGCGCCGCCAGCACTGCGAACAAGGGCTGAACGCTCTTCGCCCACGTCACCAGCTGATCGATCTGCTCGACCTCCACGGTGATCACATCGCGATAGGCATCCAGCGGTTCGGCGTCGAGTGATCCTGAAGCGTAGCCAAAGATTTCGAGGATCAGCGTATGCTGCCCGGGCTCGGTCGGCGTCACGCGCCACTGCCAGCGGTTTACAGTCTTTCCAGAAAGACGCTGGCGCTCAACTGTCTGCGTGGTGATGTCGAAACCAACGCCTGTAAGTTGGGCCGAGACCGTGTCCGACAATTCGACATCGCGCTCGACAATCTCACCCTTGAAGCCTTCGAGCGCTTCCCGCCCCGCATCCGCATCGTCGGTGGCGTTCACAACAAGCGAGACATCCACCGGCTTGCTCAACGCCAGCTTTTCGGGTGGCCGGTTGTAGGTCACCCGCCGCGCCTTGAACTGCGCCTCGAGTCCGCTCGGCGCAGCGGCTCGTGACGCCGTCGGCTGCTGGACGGTCGCCTGCTGCGGCGCAACCCGCAGTTCTGCTTCGGCTGCTTCGGGCGCGACCGGAGGCGTTACATCCGTTGACGGCTTCGCAGCCGGCGCTTCCGGTTCGGTCAGTGTCGAGCCGAACGTGACGGGCGGCGGATTCGCCTTTGCTGGTTCCGGCGGCTGCGGCTCGCTTGGCGCAGCAGGCGCCGGGCCTGGTATTGGCACCGAACGGGTCTGTGGCGTAGCCGGGTCAGGGACAGCTGCCACCTGGGGCTCGCGCACGACGGGTTCGCGCGGCATGCTCACGACCGTGGAGGTCGATCCGAACTGTGCGATGCCCCAGACCGTTCCCGCTCCGATGGTGATCAGGGCGAGCACAATGGCGATTGCGATCCGCATGTTCGTCCTCTCCTCAGGTCTGCCGAAAGTTTAGTCTGCTTCTTCCTCGAATCCACCGGCAACCGCAGGCAGGCGGACTGCTGGCGGGGGGACGCGGCCCTTGCGCTTCATCGCCTCATAGAAGGCAATCGCGGCAGCGTTGGACACGTTGAGGCTTTCCATTCCCGGCTGCATCGGTATGCGCGCCAGCCGTGTGCACGCCTTGGCGACGCCGTGGCGCAGGCCATCGCCCTCCGCGCCCAGCACAATGGCCACCGGCTCTGGTCCCGCAATCGCCTCGTCAAGCGTCAGCTCAGCTGCGCCATCCAGGCCGACGACATTCCATCCTGCATCCCTCAGCGCATCGATCGCGCGCGAGATGTTTACGGCGCGGACCTCGTCCACCACCTCAAGGGCGCCCGCTGCCGCCTTGGCGAGCGCTCCCCCCGCAACAGGCGCATTGCGCGTCTGCATCACCACTGCGCCGACGCCAAACGCCGCCGCCGACCGGAAGATGGCGCCAACATTCTGCGGATCTGTGACCTGGTCCAGGATGGCCAGCGTCTTCTCAGGACGCATCGCAGCGTCGTCGATGTTTTGGCCTTCCAGCGCCCTGCATCGCACAGCGAGACCCTGGTGCACGGCGCCAGGCGGCAGTTTCAGTTCGATTTCGCGCGACTCCATCATGTAAGCGAAGCGGGGCAGGGCGCGCGGATCGAGACCCGCCCGCTCGGCCGCGCCGGGGCTCACATACGCCACGCTGATCTTGCGCAGCGGATTGCGCAGGGCAGCGCCCGCGGCATGCAGCCCCCAGATCCAGACCTCGCCATTCTCCTCGAACGCAGCTTCGCGCCGCTCATGGACCGACGGCCTGCCGCGCGAGCCTGAATGCGGTCCGCGATCTCCACTCGCAGCCCCCGTCCACGGCCGCTTGTCGGTCCGCTGGCTCGCTCGAGCGGTATCGCCGGCGCCGCTGCCCGGCCCTTCGCCCTCATGGTGCGACTTACGACCCCAAGGCTTGCCGCCGCGACGAGGCTTACTAGAATCGCCCGGTTTTCCTGCGTTTCCGCCCCGGTTGCGTGGTCGATCCTTCGTCACTATAAGACGCGCTCCGCTGTGAGGCCGGGCTCCGTTTCGGCTTCATCTGCGTCGGCGTCAAGCCGTCGCACTCGGCCCCTGGAGGGGTGGGAGAGTGGTTAAATCCAGCAGACTGTAAATCTGCCCGCTTCACTGCGTACACTGGTTCGAATCCAGTCCCCTCCACCAGCCTTTTGGCCTAGCGTGTTGTGATCGCCTGGCCTTGTAGAGCGGGCTTTTCACCAACCCCGCCAGCCATCCCGCTGACACTTGCTGCCTCGATTTCAGCACCGTTGGAATGAGGGCTTGGATCACGTCGCGCGCCTGATCAAAACTGATGAGGTTCTTCTCGGGATCGGTTGGGCGCGCGTGTCGATCGAAGTTTGCGGTTGCCTTGGCGACCTTCAGTTTGAGCGTGGGGCAGAGGCCAATAAGTTGTGGCTCACCCCCGACAACCTTTTGGGCCACTTCGATCCTCCTGTAGAGATCGAACCAGTTGTCAGCTCGGCCGAAGAAGGTGAGCAGGTCAGCGCTGTCCTCGTCGGCGCGCGCCGCCGCCATCCATTGTTGAGCCGAACTCGCGGAAGGTCTGGAGGCTCCAGACAGAGAGCGGCTCTTCATGTACCGGCGAGACAATAGCATCGGCGCTCGCAATTGCAGCCTGTGGGAGGGGCGAGAATCCCGGTGGGCAGTCGAGGAGGATGAGCTCATAGGCGTCATACAGCGCCGCTAGTTCAGCAACCAGCAGCTGCTCCATGCGCCGCCGGGCGGAGGCCTTCTCGGACGCGTTGTAGCTGGCGTGGTTGAACTTGATCTCGTCGAAGCGCAGTTCGGGCGTGGCGGCGAGGACGCTGACGTCGCCATGCGTCTTTGGCTTGTGGGTGTGCTTGCCATTGGTTCGTCTGTCCGGGCCAATGCTTCGCGGAGCGATCTGGCGTGCGGCTAACCGTCAAAATATCGATCGGCCAGGCGGCCATGCGGCGCGCGGGTCAATGAAGGGCTGCCTATCCGATGGGCCTGTTGCTAGCGGATGAACTTGTCCGGTTTTTGTAGCTCACGATCTGTCCGCTTTCTGGTTCACGGATGATCCCGAGGCAAGCGGTTGGCGCCGGGGTCCGTTTTTGCCCTCAGGGGCGGGCC
>Ga0172372_10008242_pt1 | contig 13802 bp, 10 predicted proteins | sample LakKiv5m_2_FD_114544 | JGI IMG/M metagenome (GOLD analysis project Ga0172372, IMG submission 114544) | Freshwater microbial communities from Kabuno Bay, South-Kivu, Congo - kab_092012_9.5m | ecosystem: Environmental > Aquatic > Freshwater > Lake | place: Democratic Republic of the Congo...
ACCATCGGAGGCCGTGATCGAGATGTTGTAGCTGCCCGTCGGCGTCGCGTTGGACCAGCTGAACACGCCCGCCGTGCTGAACGTGGCGCCGGTCGGCAGACCGGTCGCCGAGTAGGTCAGCGCATCGTTCTCGGCATCGGTGCCGGTCGCCGTGAAGGTGAGCGAGCCACCGCTGCGCACCGTCTGCGCCGGCACGGCGTCGACCGACGGCGCGGTGTTCGGGGTGACGGTGATGGTGATGGTGCGCGGCGCGCTCGTCAGCAATCCGTCCGTCGCGGAGAAGGTGACCGTGTAGGTGCCGGCGACCGGGGCGGCCCAGGTGAAGGTGCCGCTGCCCTCGTTGGAGGCCGTGCTGAAGATCGCGTTCGTCGGCAAGCCCGACGCCGACAACGTGACCGGATCGCTCTCGGCATCGGTGGCGGAGACGTTGAAGGTGAGCGCCTGACCCGCGCGTACCGTCTGGTTGGGCACGGCGGCGATGGTCGGCGCGGTGTTGGCCTGGACGGTGATGGTCACCGTCCGCGCCGCGCTCGTCAGCAGGCCATCGGAGGCCGTGACCAGCACGGTGTACGTGCCCGCCGGCGTCGCGTTGGCCCAGTTGAAGACGCCTGAGGCGCTGAAGGTCGCACCGGTCGGCAGTCCGGTCGCGGCGAAGGTCAGCGCATCGCCCTCGGGGTCGGAGCCGGTCGCAGTGAAGGCCACGGGTTGTCCGGCGCGGACGGACGGGTTGTTGATCGCATTGACCGTCGGCGCGGTGTTGGCGCGCACCGTGATGGCGACGGTGCGCGCGGCGCTCGTATAGACGCCGTCCGAAGCCGTGACCGACACGGTGTAGGTGCCGGCGACAGCGACCGGCCAGTTGAACACGCCTGCCGCGCTGAAGGTCGCGCCGGTCGGCAGTCCGGTCGCCGCGAAGGTCAAGGTATCGTTCTCGACATCGGTGCCGGTCGCGGTGAAGGTCACCGCCTGACCGGCCCGCGCTGTGAGGTCGGCGATCGGATCGACCGTCGGCGCCGTGTTGGCCGTGACCGTGATCGTGAAGGTGCGGGCCGCGCTCGTCAACAAGCCGTCCGAAGCCGTCACCGACACCGTGTAGGTGCCGGCGGGCGAAACGTTGGGCCAGTTGAACGCCCCAGCGGCGTTGAGCGTGGCCCCCGTCGGCAACCCGGTGGCGGCGAAGGTCAGCGCGTCGCTCTCGGCATCGGTGCCGGTGACGCTGAAGCTCAGTGCCTGACCCGAGCGTGCGGTGCGGTCGGCGATCACGTTGACCGTCGGCGCGGTGTTGGCACGCACCGTGATCGTGACCGTACGCGCCGCGCTCGTGAACACGCCGTCCGAGGCCGTGACCGAGACCGTATAGGTCCCCGCAGGCGTCGCGGCCGGCCAGATGAAGACACCCGCCGGGCTGAAGGTCGCGCCGGCCGGCACGCCGGTCGCGGCGAAGGTCAGCGCGTCGTTCTCGGCGTCGGTGGCCGTAGCCGAGAAGTTCACCGCCTCGCCCGCGCGGACGCTCGGGTTGGTGATGGCGTTGACGGAGGGCGCGGTGTTCGGCGTGACCGTGATGGTGACGGTACGCGCGACGCTGACGAGGTTGCCGTCCGACGCGGTGACCGAGACCGTGTAGGTGCCGGCGACCGATGCCGCCCAATTGAACACACCCGCCGTGCTGAAGGTGGCGCCCGAAGGCACGCCGGTCGCCGCGAAGGTCAGTGCATCACCTTCGACGTCGGCACCGGTCGCGGTGAAAGACACCGCCTGCCCCGCGCGCACGGTCTGGTCAGCGATCGGGTTCACGGTGGGCGCTGTGTTGGCGCGCATGTTGACGGTGGTCGAGGTCGACGCGCCGGTGACATCGGTCGCGGTGAAACGGAAGCTGAGCGCGCCGCCCGGTGTCGGTGCGCTGAAGGTGGCGCTGGCGGTGGTCGCACCGCTCAAAGTGACCATCGGTCCCGACATCTGCTGCCAGGCGTAGCTCAGGTTCGAAGCCGAACCCGCGCTGCCCGGCGTCGCCACGCCGGTGAGCGTCACGGTGCTGCCGGCAGCGGCGATCGCCGCGCTGGTCGACGCCGTGACCGTGGGCGTGAGCGCGGTGAGCCGCGTCATCGCAGACGTGGCATCGAGCAGACCGAGGCCACAGTTGAGCGATCCCACCTCGAACACCCAGCAGTAGGTGTTGGCCGGGAACGCGCGGGTGGAGGCCTTCAGTATCGATTCGACGCCGTCCGGGTTGAGGCTCGGCATCGCCGAGATCAGAAGCGCCGCCGCACCCGAGGTGTGCGCGGCAGACGCGCTGGTTCCCGCGGAACCGAACGACAGCGGTAGACCGTTCGTCACCGGATCGACGTAGCCCGTCGTGCCGGTGTTGCGCGTCGACCAGAGCTGACGCCAGATGGTGCCGGAGTCGCCCAGCGTGCCGTGCGGCAGACAGCCGAGCAGCTGCGTGCAGGTGCCGCCGCCCGGAGCGCTGAGGTCGGTCCCCGGCCCCCAGTTGGCGATCGTCATGCGATCGCCTTCGATGGTGTGCGAGGTCACGGCGACCACGCCGTCGCAGTTGGCCGGCGCGCCGATGGTCGATGCGCCGATCGCCGGCGCGGCGCCGTCGTTGCCGGTCGCCGCCACCACCACCGCACCCGCGGCACGCGCGGCATTGATGGCGGATTGCATGAAAGCCGGGCAGGCGCCGGAAGCGCTGAGGCTGAGGTTGATGACCCGCGCGGGCGTGGTGTTGGTGGGGATGTTGAGCGAGGCCCAAGTCCCGCTCTCAGGCTGCGCACCCGACGCCCAACGGATGGCGTCCGCGATGTTGGTCAGATTGCCGCCGCACTTGCCGAGCACGCGCACCGGCAGGATTTTGGCCTCGTACGCGACACCCGGCAGACCGATGTTGTTGTCGCCTACCGCGGCGATCAAGCCGGCCATGGCGGTGCCGTGCCACGAACTCGATGCCACCGTGCAGCCTGCGAAGACCGGGAATGCCAGATCACCGGCGTCTACCCAGTCGCCGGGGTCCGTCGGGTCCGGGTCGAGACCGTCGCCGTCGTTGGCCACGCGGAATGCGCCGTCGACCAGATCGGCGCGGACGAAGTCGTAGCCGGTGGAGAGCACGTTCGCGTCAAGGTCGGCGTGCCGCACGATGCCGGTGTCGAGCACCGCGACCGTGACGCCCGCACCACGGGTACGATCCCAGGCGATGGGCAGGTTCATGCCGCCGGCACGCGCGCCGCTCGGCGCCTTCAGGTTCCAGAGGATCTCGCGCGCGTCCGCGTACAGCTCATCGTTCGGGGTCAGCGCGCGGTGCGCGACCCCGTCCACCTCGACCTGCGCCACCCGCCGATCGGCGCGCAGGGCGCGCAGCAAGCCGACGAGATCACCACCCTGGGGCGACGCGCGCCAACGGACGACATGCGAGAGCCCCGCGGTGGGGTGGCTGTAGGCGAACACCTCGCCCATCGACCGACCGATGGCGCGCAAGGCCGACTCGGCCTCCGCGCGGGTGGCGAGCCGGCCAGACTCGGCCTCGGCGGCGAAACGGATGACGAGGCGGGAGGCCACCACGGACTCGCCCACGGTCGATGCGGCGGTCGTCGGCCGCTCCGGCGCGGCGCGGCCCAGGAAAAGACCACCGGCCACGGCGAGCGTCGAGACGCCCGCGAGCACTGCGAAAGACCGAAGGAAACGCCGTGAAATCAAGGAACCACGCCTCGTCCGACTCGAATGACCCCGGACAAACTATACACCACAACGCAGGTAGGAACCCACGACCGGTCGGCTCCGCCGACCCCGCCGCGCGAGCCACCAGGCACCGAGCAGACCGAGCCCGAAGAGGTCCATCGCACCGCCGCCGCCGGGCGGGTCGTTGACGGTTACCGTCACCGTGGTGACGGCGCCGTTCTCGTAGCCGTCGCTCGGCGTGATCGTCACCGAGTAGCTGCCGGCGGGTGTCGCGGTCGGCCATGAGAACTCGCCGGTCGCGCTGTTGAAGGTGGCGCCGGTGGGCAGGCCGGTGGCCGAGAAGCTGACCGTATCGTTCTCGGGGTCGGTCGCGGTGACGCGGAAGGTCGCCGGATTGTTGGTGGTCACGGTCACGGGCGCAGGCGGCGCGATCACCGGCAGGCCGTTGGCGCGCAGGTTGAGCACCGTGGATCCGACGACGCCGTCGGCATCGCTCGCCGCGAACCGGAAGCTCAACGGGCCGCCGGGCGACGGCGCGGTGAACGACGGCTGCAGCGTCGTCGGATCCGTCAGCGTCACGGCCGGACCGCTCAGCTGCTGCCAGGAGTAGGTCAGCGTCGCGAGACCGGCGGGCTTCGGTGTCGCAGTGGCGGTCAGCGTCACGGCGGAGGCGTTGCGGACGATCGCGGCGGGCGCCGACGCGGTGACCGAAGGCGTGAGGTCGGCGAGCCGGTCGAAGGCCCGCTTCGCATCGAGCATGCCCGCGCCGCAGCGACCGTCGGCGAACGCCGCGCAGTAGGTGCCGGCCGGAAACGGCCGCGACGATGCGGTGAGGATGTTCTTGACGGTATCGGGCTTGAGCGTCGGCATGCGCGCGAACAGCAGCGCCGCCACACCGGACACATGCGGCGTCGCCATGCTGGTGCCGACCTTGCCGCCGAAGACGGTGCGCAGCGTCCCCGGGCCCTGCGCGCCATCACCGATCGGCGAGAACACCGAACGGTAGAGCGTGCCGACGGCGCCCGCGCTGCCCTGCGGCAGGCAGTTGAGCGCCGACACGGTGCAGTTGCCGCCGCCCGGCGCGCTGATCGTGGTGCCGGGTCCGACATTGGCGAAGTCCGAGTTGTCGCCCTCGACGGTGTGCGAGGTCACGGCGATCACACCTTGGCAGTTGGCGGGCGAACTGATGCCCACCACGCCGTCGTTGCCGGTGGCGACCACCACCACCGCGCCCGCAGCGCGCGCGGCATCGATGGCGGACTGCCGGGTCGTCGAACACGGCGCGCTGCTCGAACCGAGGCTGAGGTTGATCACCTTCGCAGGGTTCGCGTTGACGGGTAATCCGAGCGAGGCCCAGGTGCCGCTCGCAGGCGCGGCGCCCGACGACCACCGGATCGCGTCGGTGATGTCCGACCCGAAGCCGAAACACTTGCCGAGCGCACGCACCGCCAACATCTTGGCCTCGTACGCGACCCCGGGGATGCCGACCGCGTTGTTGCCGACGGCGGCGATTGTCCCGGCGACATGCGTACCGTGCCAAGAGCTGTTGCGTTCCGAGCAGGTCTCGAAGATCGGCTTGGCCTTGTCCTCGGCGCTGATCCAGTCGCCGGGGTCCGAAGGGTCGGCGTCGCGCCCGTCACCGTCGTTGGCGACGAGGAACCCCGTGCCCGTGGCCCGGTCGTCCGCACCGACGAAGTCGTAGCCGCGCAGGACGTTGGCCTCAAGGTCGTCGTGCGTGTAGATGCCCGTGTCGATCACCGCGACCACGGCGCCTTGACCGCGCGTGATGTCCCAGGCGAGCGGCGCGTTGATGCCCCCGAGCCGCGACCCTGCCGGCGCCTTGAGCGTCCACATGCGCTCGACGGTGCTCTCGACGAAGAAGGGGTCGTTCGGCTCGAACTGCGGGAAGAGGTAGTCGTCGATCTCCACCGAGGCGATACCGGACTCCCGGCGCAACCGCGAGGCGAGAACCTCGGCCTCCGCCTGCGACAAGGGGGCGCGAAGGCTGAACACGTGCGCGAGCTCGGCCATCGGCCGCCGGTAGAGCAGCTGCGCACCGGCCGCCTTCGAGAGGCCATCGACGCGCGGTACAGTCATCGCGACGCGCTCACCGCTCACGGTCTCGTCGCGGAAGCGGACGATCAACTGCGTCACGGGCGGCGCCGGTCGGGTCGCCAGCGCGCGGCCGCCGACCTTCGGCATCGCTGTGGGAGCGGCGGCGACGGACGCCCCCGCCGCAGCGAAGGTCCCGACCACCAAGACCAGCGCCCAACACAGGGCGACCTTCCCCACCCGCTGCGGGCGACGGACTGCGAGACGACGGGTGATGAGCACGGTTCCCCCTATGGCCACTGTATCGGCGGCCGCACCCGAAGATTAGCATCCCGCCCGCGCGCCGCACATGGCCGCTGCCGGAAGACATGGTCGAAGCGCTCCTCGAGCGCGGGATTGGTGCCGCGCAGCTGGTCGACGACCTCGCGGGCCCAGTCGAAATAGGCGCGCCGCCGCTCCACCGACCAACGCTGCGGCGGGCTTGAGATCATGCTGCGCAGGTTGCAGATCTTGTCGGCGAGCTTGACGAGCCGCGCGCGCGGCGAGGCCATCTTGGCGCGGGTGATCTGCAGTTTCTTGCGCACCCGCCAGTCGAGCGAGGGTTCGTCGGTGACCTCGAGCACGATGGACGCGATCTCCTCGCCGAACTCGCCCTGCAGCTCCTGCACGGTGGTCTGCGTGTCCTCGAGCGTGTCGTGCAGCAGCGCGGCGACGAGCGTCGCCTCGTCGCGCACCGCACCCTCGAACCACAGCACATGCGCGAGCTCGAGCGGGTGGTTGATGTACGGCTCGGCGCGCTGCCCCTTGCGGCGCTGGTCGCGGTGCTTCCAGGCCGCGAAGCGCGTGGCGCGCAGCAACAGGCCGACGGCCTCAGGGCGTGAAGACGGCACGGTGCTCGCGGATGAACTGCGCCAGCGTCGTCGCGGGACGCCCCATGACGCGCTGGAAGGTGTCGGTCGGGTCGACCACATAGCCCGCGGCGATCTCGGCGAAGATGTCGCAGACCGCATCGAGGTGCCAACGGCTCGCGAGGAACTTGCCGAGATGCGCTTTGTAGGCGGCGGGGTCCTGCGGCACATACTCGACCTTGCGGCCGAGCTCACGGCTGAAGGTCGCGGCGACCTCGTGGAAGGTCAGTCTGTCGGGGCTCGTCACATCGTAGCTCTGACGCTCGTGCCCCGGCGTCGCGAGACAATGCGCCGCGAACGCGCCCGCATCACGCGAGTCCGAGAGCGTCGCCGCACCCGTGTCGCCGAAGGGGTAGTAGAACCGGCCCTCGGTCTTGATGGTGTAGGCGTTGGCGAGGAAGTTCTGCATGTAGAAGCTCGGGCGCACCATCGTCCAGGGGATGCCCGTCGCGCGGATGTGCTGCTCCGAGTCCCAGTGCATGCGGTGGGTGGGGTTGTGCGCCGTCGGCAGCGACTCCATCGAGGAGATCTTCACGATGTGCGCCACGCGCGCCTCCACCGCGAGGTCCACGACCTGCTTCTCGAAGTCGAGCTGCCGCTCGCCGTTCGGGAAGATCACCGCGACCTTGCTGACGCCGCGCAACGCCGCGCGCACGCTCGCCGCATCGCCGGCATCGCCCACCGCGAGCTCCACGCCCGCCGCCGCGAGCGGCGCGGCCTTCGTGGCATCGCGCACCAAAGCGCGCACCGGCAGGCCGCGCGCCGCGAGGTCCCGCGCCGCTTGGCCACCTGTGCGGCCGGTCGCTCCCGTGATCAGGATCATCATCTCCCCCTGGCGCCGGTCGGCGCATAATCAGGGCGACTGGATACCACAGAACCCGAGGCAGCCGCCATGATCCGCAGCATCTGCGACCTCTCCGATGACCACCCAGCGCTCGCGCGCGCCGTCGAGCCGGTGTTCCGCGACTTCGGCGGCATCCGCGTGTTCCACGGCCGCATCACCACGCTGCGCTGCCACGAGGACAACATGCTGCTGCGGCGCACGCTCTCGACCCCCGGCGAGGGCCGCGTGATGGTGGTCGACGGCGGCGGCTCGCTGCGCCGCGCGCTGGTCGGCGACAAGCTGGGCGCGCTGCTGCTGCACAACGGGTGGGCGGGCATCGTGGTGAACGGTGCCGCGCGCGATGTCGAGAACCTGCGCGACATGCCGGTGGCGGTGCGCGCGCTCGGCATCTGCCCGACCCGACCTGGCCAGGAAGGCACGGGCGAGCGCGATGTCGTCGTCGATTTCGCAGGTGCGGTGTTCCGGCCCGGCGAATGGCTCTACGCCGACGAGAACGGGATCATCGTCAGCGCCGGAGCGCTCGCCTGAGACGGCGGACCGGCGCTACAACCAGCGCGTGCGGCTCCCGGCATCCGGCGTGCGCGGCGGAGCCGTCGCCAGCGGCGTACCGACATGCAGGAACCCGATGATCGCATCGCCCTCGGGCACGCCGAGCGCCTCTTTGACCACCGGATCGTAGGCGGGGTTGCCGGTCTTCCAGGCGAGACCGAGCCCCATCTCGACGGCCGCCAGCCAAAGATTCTGGATCGCGGCGCCCACCGCCACCCACTGTTCGACCGCGGGGACCTTCGGGTGGGGCTCTGCATGCGCCGACACCACGATCAGCACCGGCGAGCGGAAGGCCTTCTCGCGTTCGCGCACCACCGCTTCGTCGTCGACCTCCGGCATGCGCCGGCGCAGCGCGGCGGCCAGAGCGTCGGCGAACAGCCCGCGCGCCTCGCCCTGCAGCACCGTGAACCGCCAGGGCGCGAGCTGCCCGTGGTCGGGCGCGCAGACGGCCGCCTGCAGCAAGGCCTCGATGTCGGCCCGCGACGGCGGCAGATCGGAGAATCTTTTGATGGAGCGACGGGCCGCGATGGCCGCCCGGACGGGCGAGGATCGATCGGCGGCGGTCGGCTCGGAGGGAGGCGTCTCGGTGCTCATGTCGGTCGGTAGACACTCCGCGCGCCGGGCGATGCCGGCGCGCGGAGGATACCGGAAGAGCGCTTGACCCGTCGGAGACGACGACGGGCCGCGCTCAGGGTCTGATCAGCCCGCGCCGCCTGAGTGGGTGACGCCCGTCAGCGAGAACGTGTAGACCTCGCCCCAAGCGAAGAACGCCACGATGCCCGCGCCGCCCGAGTGGGTGACGCCCGTGGCCGCGGCCGGCGTGGAGACGATCGCGCCGACCGATGCGAGGATGGCGGCGGCGAAGATGGCGGTGCGGGAAGCGGTGCGGCGGATGTTCATGGGGCGTCTCCGAATAAAGATAAATATGATGTGACGGTAATCACGGATTTAGTCAATCTTCACCGTAGGATACGGACTGACCTGCCAGAACCGGACATCGACGCCCCGACAATCTGTCGGTTTTTTAAGGGTAGAAGGTGGCTGTGGGGTTCCTCCAGCGTTGGATGTCCGATTCTGTGGCGGACGCGCCACGGATATGCGCCAAAAACACGCGCGCGTCCTTCAAGGCCGGGTGCTCGGGCGGCATGGCCTGTTCGAGGTCCGCGACGATCCCGGCCAGAGTCATGGCAAGGATGTTGCGCCCGGTCGCATCCTCCGCAGCGCCTGCGCGCCAACGGACGAAGGCCAGCGACAGGCGGACCAGCGCCACCCGCGGATGCCCCTCCCCGAACACATCATGGGCCTTACGCACGGCCGACTCGAGGATGGGGATGGCGGACGCGCTGTCACCCTGACGCTCCAGAGCCAGCCCGCGGTGCCACAGCGGGTAGAGCGGCCATTCGCTGTCGTCGTCCGCGGCGAGCCCGGACCAAGGCTTGTCGGCCAGCAGCCGCAGCACCTCGTCGGGCGTGGCATGGACCTGCGCCCACTCGAGCTCGGTCACGCCGATACGCAGCTGGTCGGACACCGGCGGGTCGAGGTTTGTCCGACGCCACCTGTCGATCAGACCGCGGGCTTCTGCGGGCTGGCCCACCGCGAGCCACAATCGCGCCTGTAGCGCGACCTCACGCGAGGGGGGCGGTCCGGGCGGCAAGGTCCCCGAGGCGCGCTGATGGCGCGTGTGCGCGGCCATCCAATCGAGCGCCTCCTGCGGACGGCCGAGCCGCCACAGATAGGCCGTGTAGAAGAACGGCAGCACCGATGCGACCGGCGGCTGCCCGCCGTAGAGTTGATCCGACTCCGCCATCTGCTGACGCACCAAAGGCCAACCCTCGCGATACTCGCCGAGCCAGAACAGGTTGGACAGCAGCTGCAGCCGCTGGTCGAAACGCTGCAACCGGTCGAGCTGCGAACGCTCGAGCAGCTGCGCCGCCTCGCGATGGTCGCGCAACGCCGCCACGCGGTCACGGTCGGGGGCGACACGGTTCACCCAGGTCTCGCTCTGGCTGCGCCCGTACAGCGCGCGGACCTGCGCGGCGAGGTCGCCCGACATCCGCGCGGCCTCCACAGCACGGGTGAAATGCGCCTTGGCTTCGCGGCGGTCGCCGAGATACAGCGCCACCCAGCCGCGCTGCCACTCGTATCTCTCGCGCACCTGCGGTGACATATCCTCCACCGGCAGCTGGTCGCGTACCCGGTCCAGCAGCGGCGTCATCTCCTGCACACGTTCGACCACCGCCAACGCCTTGCCCTGTTCGAGCAGTGCGAGCGCGACCGCCTCGTTAGGTGCGCCGTTGCCGCCGAGCAGCGATGCGCGCTTCTGGTGGACATCGACCACCCGACTGAAGTCGCCGAAGCGGTCCCAGACCTGCGCGACCGAGTACAGCACATCGGCCTGCAGCATCGGGTCGCCGGACAGCCGGTCGATGAGCTTCTGTTCGTTCGCCGACAGCAGCTCGCGCACCGTGACATCGCGTCCGGCATGCAAGGTGGGGTTGGCGTCGTTGAAGATGCCCATCACGAAGTCGCGCGTGGCGTTGGCGCGCCGCGCCTCCTCGCGGGCGACGCCGGCCTGCTGCACCGCGACCAAGGCCGCCGCCATCACCGCCGCCACGCCGGCGGCGATTCCGCCGACGATCAGCCGGTTACGGACCAGGAACTTGCGCAGGCTGATCCAGGTCGACGGCGGCCGGGCCTGCACGGCACGGCCGGTCGACCAGCGACGCAGGTCGTCGTGCAGGGCGAGCGCGGAACCGTAGCGTTCACGCGGATCACGCGCCAAGGCCCGCAGCACGATCGCATCGAGGTCGCCCTGCAGCTGTCGCGCGAGCCGCCGCGGCGTCGAGTCGCGGGCGAAGGCGATCACCCCGCTCATCTGCATACGGCTCGGCGCACGCACCTCCCCTTCGAGGATGGCGTGCTCGTACTCGGCGACCGAGCCGCGCTTGACCGCGTAGGGTGAACCGCCGGTCAGCAGCTCATACAGCATCACCCCGAGCGAGTAGACGTCGGAACCGACGCCGAGCCGCTTGCCCTCCATCTGCTCCGGGCTCGCGTAGCGCGGCGTCATGGCGCGCGTCGAGGTCTGCGCCGCCTCTTCCTCCCCCTCGAGGATGGATTCAGCGACCAGCGAGGAGACGCCGAAGTCGAGCAGCTTCGGCTCGCCCTTGGCGTTGACCAGCACATTGGCCGGCTTGAGGTCGCGGTGCACCACGAGCGCGGTATGCGCGTACTGCACCGCCTCCAGTATGTTCATGAAGAGCGCGACCCGCGCCCGGATGTCGAGACGCTGCTCGTCGCAGTACCGGTCGAGGTTGACGCCCTCGACGTACTCGATGGCGAGGAACGGCCGCCCGCGCTGGTCGACGCCGGCGTCGTAGAGCCGTGCGATGTAAGGGTGGTCGAGCGCGCCGAGGATGTCCCGCTCGCGCTCCATGCGCGCCGCCAGGCCCTCCGCCCAAGCGAGCTTCGGGAGCTTCAGCGCGAGCTTGCGCTTGAGCTGACCGTCGGAGCGCTGCGCCAGCCACACCGTGCCTTGGCCGCCGCTGCCGATGCGATCGAGGATGCGGTAGGGACCGATCTCGTCGCCCGCCTTAAGGTCGGGGGCCGGCTCGGACATCCTCGGCAGGGTGTCGAGGAATGACTCGGTCTCGATGCCCGCCTGCGCCGCCAGCAGGCCGCGCAGCGTGCCCTTCAGTCCATGGTGCTCGGGCGCGAGGCGCTCCAGCCAAGCCTCACGCGCGGACGGCTCCAGCGCCAGCGCCTCATCGAGGAGCCGGTTGATGACCGTCCATTGCGAAGAAAGGTCGGAAAGCAGTTTCAAAGGTTAGCCGTCCGTCGCGGAGCGATGACGGCGCGGGCGATCACCCGCGAACGACCGCCCCGCCGGTCAACTGGTCACCGCGGCCACCGCCGAGGGCGGCCGACGCAGGACGAGTATAGCCCCCGCGACGGCGTCCATGCGACAGCGGTCGTAGGTCTCGCGCGGCACCGCGGGCGAGTCGAGATCGATGCAGACGATGCTCGCCGCTTCGACGAGACGGCGCTCGAGCTCGACCGCACCGTTGACGGTGCTGAGGTCGAGGTCGCCGTAGGGGATGGTGACACCGTCGGACTTGGTCGTCGGAGAGTCCGGGCCGGCGGCGAAGAGGTTGGCGGCGGCGAGGACGAGCATCAGGGAGAGGAGGACGACTCCGCTGCGGAGCTGCGGATGGAGCGGTGCGAGTGCGATGGATCGTCTCGTGATGCGGGACATCATCTCCCCGGAAGGGTCACCTCGGCGGAGCCGTTCGTCGGCTGCTCAAATACAAGTACGGAAAACGGCAGCGGAAGCGGACATCCTGGTCCGTTCCGCCGTTCCGCACATCAAGCGACCTTCGGCAGGCGCTCGAGATAGCGACCGGATTCGATGCCGCACTGCACATCGAGCAGCTGGCGCAGCGTGGCACGCACGGCGAGATCCTCGGCGACGAGGCTCTCCAGCCAGCGCTCGCGCGCCTCGGGGGCGAGGTCGAGGGCCTGATCGAGCAGACGGTCGAGCACGGACCACTGGGGCATGAGGCGCGGTAGAAGGGGCATGACGGACCTCCGATATCTTTGAATGATGGCGACGGATCGCCCGGCGTCGCGGCTCCATCGACCGCTGCAAAACGCCTGCTTGCCAGTGAATACGGAACGGCACAGCACGACCGGACATCGGGACGAAAAAAAACGGCGCTCACACGAGGTGGCGCCGTCGATCGGTCGAACGCTGGACGGCAGAAGACGGCGCTCAGCGCGTGCGCAGCGCCGCCGCCAGCAGCAGGCGCGCCTTCTCCCAATCGCGGCGCACGGTGCGCTCGGTGACGCCGAGCGCTTCGGCGATCTCGGCTTCCTTCAGACCGCCGAAATATCGCATCTCCACGACCTTGGCGAGGCGGGCATCGAGCGAAGCGAGCTGCTCGAGCGCCTCGTGCACATCCATGATCTCGTCTTCGCCCGCGGGCACGCCGTCGCGCACATCGGTGTTGAGCGTGGTGTGCGCGGCGTCGCCGCCGCGACGCTCCGCCTGGCGCGCCCTCGCCACGTCGACGATGATGGACCGCATCATCTGCGAACCGTAGGCGAGGAAGTGCGAGCGGTCCTTCGGGGTCAACCGATCGGCGGCCGTGAACTTGAGGAAGCACTCATGCACCAGCACCGTGGTGTTGAGCATGGTGTTGCGCTGGTGCGAGGCGAGCCGCGCATGGGCGATGCGCCGCAGATCCGGGTACAGGGCGTCGAACAGGCCGTCGAACGCCCCCCGGTCGCCGTCGCGGGCCCGGCCCAGCAGCACCGTGATGTCTCCCATGGAATCAAATATAGCGCATATGACCGAAGGGCATCGCATGCCCTCGCCCGGGCGTCCTCGCCCGGGCGGCCCCATGGAACGCCCCCGTCGGCGGCGCTCAGCCCACCGGGCCGGCGCCTTCGAGGAGCCGCCTTACGCCCTCCTCGATCTGCGACATCATCGTCCCGAACCCGTCATCGCCGCCGTAGTACGGGTCCGGCACCTCGAGGTCGCCCAGTAACAGGCGGACGGGCACCGCGCTACCCGCGGGTCGACGCGTCTCGAGCTGCGCGGCGTTGTCGCGGTCCATGGCGAGGATGAGGTCGTGGGCCGCGAAGTCCGCCGGCGTGATCTCGCGGCAGCGGAACGCGGTGAGGTCGTAGCCGCGCGCCGCGCAGGCGGCGATCGAACGCGGGTCGGCCGAGTCGCCGGCGTGTTTGTCCTTGAGGCCGGCCGACGAGAACGACCA
>Ga0172372_10008243_pt1 | contig 13802 bp, 11 predicted proteins | sample LakKiv5m_2_FD_114544 | JGI IMG/M metagenome (GOLD analysis project Ga0172372, IMG submission 114544) | Freshwater microbial communities from Kabuno Bay, South-Kivu, Congo - kab_092012_9.5m | ecosystem: Environmental > Aquatic > Freshwater > Lake | place: Democratic Republic of the Congo...
ATGCCATTCGAGTGGCATGCGGCACCGGCACGCTGGATCTCATCGAACTGCAGCGTCCGGGCGGTCGACGCCAGGGCGTCCGGCAATGGCTCCAGGCCTGTCCGGTCCGGGTGGGTGAGCGACTGGGTCTGCCGCCCTCGCGCGGCGAATCTGCATGTTGAATCGCGCGGCACGCGCGCCGCTTGCACAGGAACTTGCAGTGGTCGCCAGGGCGATTGCTGCGCTCGAGGCCGGTACCCGACTCGATCAGGCCCTCGCCGAGCCCCCTGCACCGGCGGGACGCCTGCCCGATTCCTCGCGTTCGGCCGTGCGTGACATGGCCTGGCACGCCACCCGAACCCTGGGTCTGACCGCTGCACTGGCTCGAATGCTCAGCCACCGCCCGCCCGCTCCGCTCCTGTCGGCCTTGCAGAAGCTTGCGCTCTCGCAACTGATCGAGCCGATTCGCCATCCGGCGGTCATCGTCGATCAGGCGATCGAAGCGTCGAGCCTCCTGGGCGAAGGGCCTGGCGCGCGCGCCTTTCTCAATGCGAGCCTGCGCCGATTCCTGCGCGAGCGCGATGCCTTGATGGCCGCCGCGCTGGCGGAGCCCGTTGCCCGATGGAATCATCCCCAGTGGTGGATCGATCAGTTGCGCGCGGATCACCCCGGTCACTGGATGCAGATTCTGGATCTCGCCCACCAGCCGCCGCCGCTCACCCTTCGAATCAATCTGCGGCGAACCACGCCCGACGCGTATCTCGAGTTGCTGTCGCAGGCGGGTCTGAGTGGCCGACGCCTGGGCGAGCAGGCCGTGATCGTCGAGCCGGCCTGCGATGTGCGGCGTCTGCCGGGTTGGGATGAGGGCTGGGTATCGGTTCAGGATGCTGGTGCGCAGTGTGCGGCGACCTGGATGCCGGTGCAAAGAGGGGATCGGGTGCTCGATGCTTGCAGCGCGCCCGGAGGCAAGACCATGCATCTGCTCGAGCGTTACGATTGTTCGGTGATGGCGCTCGATCGGAGTGCCCGGCGGCTCGCCTCGGTTCGCGACAACCTGCGGCGGATCGGGCTCAAAGCCGAGGTCGGCGCGGGCGATGCGACCGACCCGGCACCGTGGTGGGACGGACAGCCCTTCGACCATGTGTTGATCGATGCCCCCTGCAGTGCGTCCGGTGTCAGCCGACGGGTGCCCGATGCCCGCTGGTTGCGACGCCCGGAGGATCTGCCGGTCATGGCTGCCGCGCAACGCCAGATGCTTCACGCGCTGTGGCCCACTGTTCGTCCAGGTGGTACAGTGCTTTTCGTGACCTGTTCGGTGTTTCGTATCGAGGGACCGCAGGTGCTCGAAGGTTTCCTCGCGGTGCAAGCGGATGCGCATGAAGAGCCAATCGCAGTCGAGCCCGACCGAGCCCTCAATCTTCAGGCCGTTCGCGATCCTTCCGGGCCCGGATTATTTCTTCTGCCGAGCGCGCAGGCGGATCGTGAACACGATGGCTTCTACTATTGCCTGATCGGAAAGCGTGCCTGATGGTCCGTCTCATCCTCATCGCGTGCCTGCTTTGTGCTGCAGCGTTGATGCCGCAGCGCGCCGGTTGGGCCCAAGGGGCGCCCGCTCATTTCGAGCCGAGCGTCGATGGCACGCGGTGGTTGCTGAGCGTCGATTTCGAGCCGCCCCTCACCGCGCGGCTCGAGGAAGTGGCCAGTCGCGGCATACCGCTTCATTTCACGCTTGAGTTCGAGTTGCTCCGGCCCCGGTGGTACTGGTGGCCCGAGTCGGTATTCGAGCATGCCGTCACCTGGCGATTGGCCTACCATCCGCTCACGGGCGACTATCGGCTGGGTCGTGAGGGGGTCGTTTCGCAAAGTTTCGCGCGTCTCGAGGATGCGCTGGCGCCCATCGTCCAGCTTCGTAACTGGCGAATCGAATTACCGCTCGATCTGGCCGGGGGCGCTTACGTCGGACAGGTTCGGCTGCGGCTGGATTCCGGCCAGTTGCCCAGGCCGGTCCGAATCGACGCCTTGACCAACCGCGAGCTCTATCCACAGGCCGAATGGAAAAAATTTCCGGTCAACATCCCGACGAAGACAAGCGCGCAGTAGGGCGACTGCTTCGTTTCGCGCTGATCAGTGCGGTCGCGTGCGCGGTCGTGCTGCTCGTTCTGCTGGCGGGTGCAAGCGCAAGCACCGGTGTCCTCGAACACTATTACCCCAGCCTCCTTTGGGTGACCAGTGCGGCGGCACTGGCCCTGCTGACGCTGGTGGCCGAGCTGATGAGGCGTCTGGTCAACCGCTACCGGCGACGACTGTTCGGTTCCCGCCTGATGGCCCGGCTTGCCCTGTCCTTCATCCTGATGACGGTGATCCCGGTTGCGCTGATCTATCTGGTGTCCTTCCAGTTCATCGGGCGTTCGGTCGAGTCCTGGTTTGCCGTGCCGGTCGAGCGTGCGCTGGACTCCGGCTTGAGCCTGGGTCGAGCGAGCCTTGACACGCAACAGGGTGAATTGCTCCAGAAGGCGCGTGCCATCGCACTGGCGCTGGCCGATACCTCGCCCTCGGCCTGGGCCTCGCGGCTTGATCGGCTGCGCGAGCAGATCGATGTTCAGGAGGCACTGGTCGTGACGGGCGGGCGTACGCTCGTGGTCGCCGTCGGTGCACGGCTCAATCTCATACCCGACCTGCCCTCGCCGGCCGTATTGAGACAGGTCCGCCAGGTCCGGTCCTTCAACGCAGTGGAGACGGTCGATCCCGGCCCGGAAGGCACACCCCGTCGGATGCAGCTTCGGGTGATCGTACCACTTCCTGCCTCGGGCCTGACCCTCGAAGAGGGTGCATTTCTGCAGTTGATCTCGGTCTTGCCCCAGGCACTTGCCGAACACCTCGAGGCGGTCGAACAGGGTCGGCGCGACGTCCAGGCGCTCAGCCTGTCGCGAGAGGGGCTCAATCAGATCTTCACCGTCACCCTTACTCTGATTTTTCTGCTGACGGTCTTTGCCGCGATCGCTTCGGCCTTTCTCCTCGCAGGCTGGCTCACTGGACCGCTCGCCATGCTGGCGGCGGGGACCCGCGCGGTGGCCGAGGGGGATTTCCGTCCGGTCAAGGCGTATTCCGGTCGCGATGAGCTGGGTGTGCTGACCCAGTCCTTCAATCGAATGACCCGTCAGCTCGAAGAGGCTCGCGATCTGGTGGAGCGGAACCGTCTGGCGCTCGAAGAAGCTCGGGCCCGGCTTTCGAGCATCGTGTCCAACCTGACGGCGGGTGTGATCGTCCTCGATGCCCGGTGGGACCTGGTGCTGGCCAATCCCGGTGCGATGGCCATCCTCAGATTGCCTTACGAGCGACCGCTTCCGGCCCCGATCGCCTCAGTTCCCCGGTTGGCCGGCCTCGCGTCTGACGTCCGGCAGGCCTTCAACGAACTCGAGGCCAGTGGCGCCGCGAACTGGCAACGCCAGTTCGTGCTGCCTCCCGAGCCCGTCATCGGCGAGCGCCAGCCGGGCTGGGACGCCGATCAGACCATTCTCGCCCGCGGATCCATTTTGCCCGGACAGGGCTATGTGGTGGTTTTTGACGATCTCACCGAAGTCCTGTCCGCACAGCGTTCGGTCGCCTGGGCCGAGGTCGCCCGGCGACTGGCCCATGAGATCAAGAACCCGCTCACGCCCATTCAGCTTTCCGCAGAGCGCTTGGTAATGCGCCTGGCCGCCAAGTTGCCCCAGACCGAGGCCGATCTGCTCACCAAGAGCGTGCGTACCATCGTCGATCAGGTCGCTGCGCTCAAACATCTGGTCGACGAATTCCGTGATTACGCCCGGTTGCCGTCGGCGAATCTGCGACCGCTCGACCTCAACACCCTGGTCGATGATGTCTTGCGACTCTATGCCAACAACGAGCGGCGCGTGGCCTTGCAGATCAAGCTTGCCGAGGGCCTGCCTGCGCTGATGGGCGATGCGCCTCAATTGCGGCAGGTGATCCACAACCTTGTCCGCAATGCCCTCGAAGCGACCGAGCGCATCGCGGATCCGAATATTCTTCTAACGACCGAGTCGATGGTCCTGCCGGATGGACGGACGGCCGTCCGCCTGATGGTGCGCGACAACGGGGGCGGATTTGCCTCCTCGATGCTCGCGCGCGCGTTCGAGCCCTACGTGACCACGAAGGCGCGGGGCACGGGTCTGGGTCTTGCGATCGTTCGCAAGATCATCGATGAGCACAGTGCACGGATCGAGGTCGGCAACATCCAGGGCCCCGATTCGAGCGTCACGGGCGCCCAGATTGCCCTGCTATTTACGAAAATCGCCAAAACCGGGGACAATTCGGCTCCGGTGGCGCCTTAGCTGACGAGAGACCCCTTCCATGGCCGACATTCTCGTAGTCGATGACGAAATCGGCATCCGTGAGTTGCTTTCCGAGATCCTCGGAGACGAAGGGCACACGGTGCTTCTGGCCGACAGCGCCCAGCAGGCGCGTAGCGTCAGGGTGGCGCAGCCAGTCGATCTGGTGCTCCTCGATATCTGGATGCCGGATACCGATGGTGTGACGCTCTTGCGCGAATGGGCGAGTAACGGCCTCTTGTCGATGCCCGTCATCATGATGTCGGGCCACGCGACCATCGATACCGCAGTGGAAGCCACCCGAATCGGAGCGATCGATTTCCTGGAAAAGCCGATCACGCTGCAAAAGCTCTTGAGAGCCGTTCAGGCCGGCCTCGCCCACGGCCGGACTCGCCGTCCTCCTGCGCCGCCCGTGCCGTCCGCGCTCGAACGCACCCCAGCCCCCGACGCGGGACGGGTTGCGGCGGGGGCCGTGCCGCGTTCGGATGCGCTGGCCCCCTCGGCCTACTATGCACCGGATGGGTTTTCGAACGGCGTGCCCGATCGGGGAGCACTTCAAGCCGCAGCCATCGAGGGCGCCTTGACCCTTCCGGAGGCCCATGTCGAGCGATATGCCCAACAGGTCTCGGAGTCTTCGGTAGTCGACTCCATGATTGATGGGCTCGGCGGCGGGGGTGGACACGATCCGCAGCGGACGGTGCTCCTCAAGATGCAGGCCTTGCCGATCGAGGCCCCGCTCCGTGATGCGCGGGATGCATTTGAGCGCGCCTATTTCGAGTACCACCTGATGCGCGAACAAGGCAGCATGACCCGCGTGGCCGAACGCACCGGGCTCGAGCGCACACACCTCTATCGCAAACTCAAGCAGCTTGGGATCGACCTTTCACGAGGCGCCTGGCGAAAGTCCTCGCTTTGAAGATCGTGATTCTCGGTGCGGGACGGGTGGGCGCTTCGGTGGCCCAGAGCCTGGTTTCCGAGCAGAACGACATCACGGTGGTGGACACCGATGTGCGACAGCTTGTGGCCTTGCAGGACCGCCTGGATCTGCGCACGATTGCCGGTAATGGCACCCACCCACCGGTGCTCGCGCGCGCGGGCATCGAGGATGCCGACATGCTGATTGCAACGGCTGCCAGCGACGAGACCAATCTCGTGGCCTGCCAACTCGCCGCTCGACTGTTCAATGTCCCCACCCGAATTGCGCGCATCCGCGCACCCGAATTCCTTGAGCATCCCGAAATCACCGGCCCGGACGGCTTCAAGGTCGATCACCTGATCTGCCCGGAGCAGACGGTGACCGACTATATCGCCCGCCTGATCGAATTCCCCGAAGCCCTGCAGGTGCTCGAGTTCGCGCAAGGCCGCGTCAGCCTGATCGCGGTTCGGGCTTATGAGGGGGGCCCCCTGGTTTCGCACCCCCTGCGTGATCTGCGAGCCGTGCATCCGGATGTCGATGTCCGGGTGGTCGCGATCTTTCGTGGCGATCGTGCGATCGTCCCCGAGGGCGACACCATGATCCAGGCGGGCGACGAGGTCTTTCTGCTCGCTGCAGCCGAACATATTCGTACCGCACTTTCTGATCTCAGGCGGATGGACGAACCGGTGCGTCGAGTGATGATCGCGGGCGGAGGAAAAATCGGGCTTCGCCTGGCCCGCAGCCTGAAAGTTGGCTATCAGGTCAAGCTGATCGAGCCCGATCGGACGCGATGCAACTATCTTGCAGCCGAACTCGATTCCGCCCACGCGCTGATCCTTCATGGCGACTCGACCGACGAGGATCTCCTGGCCGAGGAAGGGGTCGATCAGATGGACCTGTTCGTCGCGCTGACCTCCGATGACGAGACCAACATCATGTCGTGCATGCTCGCCAAGCGGATGGGCGCACGCCGCACCATCGCGCTCATCAATCGCCAGGCTTACGCCGATCTGGTCGAGGGCAATCGCATCGATATCGGGATCGTTCCCGCACAGGCGACCATTGGTCAATTGCTCAAGCACGTGCGTCGGGGCGATGTCGTGGCCGTGCACTCGCTGCGCCGGGGTGCGGCCGAGGCGCTCGAGGCGATCGCCCACGGCGACCGTCGGTCATCGCGGGTCGTCGGTCGAAGGATCGAGGAGCTCGATCTCCCCAATGGTGCGCGAATCGGCGCGATCGTCCGGAGACGTTCTGACCTCCAGCCCACCGAGGGGGCGGACGGCCCGGCCGAGGCCCATCAGGTGATCATCGCCCATCACGACACCGTCATCGAACCGGAAGATCACGTCATCGTCTTCGTCAGCAACAAGCGGCTGTTGCCGCGCGTCGAGCGGCTCTTCCAGGTCGGTATCGGATTTTTCTGAAGTGGAACGCCTTTTCGTCGTCGCGCATCTGCTGGGCAGCCTGCTGATGCTCTTCTCCTTGATGTATGCGGTGCCGGTCGTGTGGTCGCTGCATGCGGCCGACGGCATGGTGGGCGTATTGGCCGCCTCGTTTGGCGCCTGCCTGGGCATGGGGTTTCTGATCTGGTTAGCCACACGGCGCTTCCGAAGGGAATTGCAGCCGCGTGATGGGGCCTTGCTTGTGGTTCTGGTCTGGTTTGTCCTGTCCCTTGCCGCAGCACCCCCGATACTCGTTGCCCGTCCCGAGCTCTCATTGATCGAGGGCGTGTTCGAGGCGATCAGTGCGCTCACGACGACGGGCGCTACCGTGATCACGGGTCTGGACACCTTGCCGCAATCGATCAATGTCTGGCGGCACCTGTTGCAGTGGCTGGGCGGTATGGGTTTGATCGTGCTGGCGGTCGCTGTCCTGCCGCTTCTGGGCGTGGGCGGAATGCAGCTCTTCAAGGCCGAAACGCCGGGGCCGATGAAAGAGGGCAAGCTTACGCCGCGGATCACGCAGACGGCCAAGTATCTCTGGTTGATTTACCTGGCCTTGACCCTGGCGTGCTTTGCAAGTCTGCGCGCGGCCGGCATGAATAATTTCGATGCACTGTGTCATGCGTTTTCGACGGTCGCAAACGGTGGTTTTTCCACACGCGACTCGAGTATTGCCCATTTCGACTCCGTGCTGATCGAGGCGATCATGGCGGGCTTCATGATCATGTGCGCGATCAATTTCGCCTCGCATTTTCTTTTGCTGCGGCATCGCTCGCTTGCGGTCTACTGGCGTGATATCGAGACCGTTCCCATGCTGGGATTGATTTTCGGTAGCGTGCTGGGCCTGGCCGGCTACCTGTATTTTCAGGGGGTCTACAGCGAGCCTCTGGTGGCCTTGCGCCATGCTTTTTTCAACACGGTCTCGGTGGCGACCTCGGCCGGTTTTGCCAGCCAGGATTACGCTGCCTGGCCCGTGTTTGCCCCGGTCTGGATGCTGTTCCTTGCCTGCGTGACGTCCTCGGCCGGTTCGACTGGGGGCGGCATCAAGATGGTTCGGGCGCTGGTGCTCATCAAGCAGGCCGGACGCGAGCTCGGTCGCCTCGCCCACCCCAGAGCGGTGCTGCTTCTGACCCTCAAGGGTCATCCGGTGGATAACCATGTGATCTTTGCCGTCCTCAGCTTCATGCTGCTCTGGGGCGCCACGCATCTTGTTCTTGCGTTCATCCTGCTGCTGACCGGGCTGGATGCCGGCTCGGCCTTTTCACTGGTCGTTGCCTCGGTCAACAATCTTGGTCCGGCGCTCGGCTCGTTCGGACCCAGTGGCAGCTTCGCGCCGCTCAACGACTTCCAGACGGCTCTCCTGGGTATCGCGATGATCGCCGGGCGGCTCGAGCTGATGACCTTTTTTGTGGTGCTGACAGCCGCCTTCTGGCGCCGCTAGCGCCTGCGGCGTCCACCGATGATCAACGCCACACTGGTGGTCGGGCCTGCAGGATCGGGCAAGACCGAGCTGATCGAAGCCTGGCGGCAGCGTGCGCCGATTGACCGGCCCTGGGCTGTGTTGCGCGATGGCGCGCAGGCGCTCCTTCCTCGCCGAGTACCGGAGCGCTCGCCCGAGAATGAGCGGCCGCGCGAGGGCTTGTGGCGTCCCAGGCCGCGTAATCTCAGCCCAGACGATCAGCCCGCCTGGCTCGAGCGCTTTTCTGCCTGCCTGTGTTGTACGGGCCAAGCCGTGTTGCCCCAAGGGCTGGTCCGCCTGATGCGGCGCGGCCAATGGGCTCATCTGTTGATCGAGTTGAACGGCGGGGGCGATCCAGCGACCTTCATCGATTTGCTTCGCGGGCCATCGCTCGCAGGCATGATCCGATTGAATCAGGTGGTCGCCGTATTCGATGAACGCCTGTGCGAAGGGCTTGAAGTCGAAGAGGCGTCGAGGCGGCTGGGCGAATGGGCGGTGAGTGCGGATCGGGTCTGCATGAGGGTCGCTTCCGATTCGCCGTCCCCTGCCCTGGCCCGGGTGTGGGCGCAATGGGCAAGCCATCGCGAATTCAATTGCCCGGTGCACATCTGGTCGCCGCGCACCGCGCCGGCGTCGCCTGCGACCGACCCGTTGGCCGATCAAACGGTTCTTGATGCCCCGCTACCGGGGCATTGGCGCTGGCGCGCACCGCCTGTCCAGGTGTTCGATCGGCGTCGCCTCCAGACGCAGCTCGAGACGATCGGTCGTGCGGGTAACTTCTTGGTTCTGCGTGCGGCCTTCAGAACCGAGCGTGACTGGTATGCCTGGCGAGGTGCTGGGGCCACCGGCGAAAGCGAGCCCTGGCAGCCGACCCGACACCGAACGGCCAACCAGATCGAATGGCAGAGCGACCCCGCTGCGGACCGCAGGGGCGATGGCGACGAGGCGCGCCGGATTGCGCGGGCTCTTGAGGCGTGCCGGCTGGATGCGGCCTGAATCAGAGGTGCCTGCCCGCCAGGTTCAAGGCCTGCCGTCGGCCCCTATTTTGCGAACAGCGAAGCGATGTCCTTGAACGCCTTGAATTCGAGCGCATTGCCCGAGGGGTCAAGGAAGAACATCGTGGCCTGTTCACCCACTTCGCCCTTGAATCGGATGTGCGGCTCGATGATGAAGCGTTGGCCAGCGGCCTGCAGCCGCTCGGCAAGCGTCTCCCATTCCGGCATGGGAAGCACGACGCCGAAATGCCGAACAGGGACCTGGTCCCCATCCACGGCATTGGTACCGGCGATACCGGTCTCAGCAGGCGCCAGGTGGGCCACGACCTGGTGCCCGTAAAGATCGAAGTCGATCCATTCGGGGCTGCTTCGACCCTCGGGACAGCCGAGCAGCCCGCCGTAAAAGGCGCGTGCGTGCTCAAGGTTGTGGACCGGGAAGGCGAGATGGAAAGGGTGGAGGCTCATGATGTCTGTGCAGCGGGTGCGTGAACGGGTGGGAGCGGGCAAGACGCTGAATAGCCGATATGATGCCCGAAGACGCAAGGGGTTGTTCGCCGCCTTGCTCGCTTTGTGACGGAGAGGCAATTGCGATGACGCTGGCGGCGCTTGCGATGGTGCTTGGAGCGGCGATTCTTCATGCGCTCTGGAACCTCGCGGCCAAACAGGCCCGATCGTCGGGGGTCGCCTTCGTCTGGTCGTGTTCGCTCTTGAGTACCGTGATCTGGGCACTCCCCGCGCTCTGGCTCGAGGGGGACCGCTTGCCCGGCCTGCCACCGGGCATCTGGCTCCTGGCGGCCTCGAGCGCTGCGCTTCACATCATCTATTTCGTCGCTTTGCGCTATGCCTACTCGATTGCGGACCTGTCGGTGGTGTATCCGGTGGCCCGCGGTGCAGGACCCTTGATATCCGCGGGCCTTGCCGTTCTGCTTTTCAGCGAGCCCTTCGGATGGGTTCCGGCAGCGGGTCTGCTGCTGATCGTGGCGGGCTGTTTCACGATTGGTGGCGGTTGGGCTGCACTGAGCCCTGGTCGTGACGCCCGGGTTGCCGCGGGCCTGGGATGGGGCGTATTCATTGGGCTCTTCATCGCCGCCTATACGCTCAATGATGGCTATGCCGTGCGCTATCAGGGCGCGAATCCGCTCCTCTTCGACTGGCTGGGGATCAGCCTTCGCGTGGTGCTTCTTGCGCCCTGGGCGTGGATTGGGCGCCGCGAGGTCATGCAGGCGATCCGGCTCGACTGGCGCCCGATTCTTTTCGTGGCGACGATCTCGCCGCTTGCCTACATTCTGGTGCTCTATGCAATGACCTGGGCACCGGTGAGTGTGGTGGCCCCGATGCGGGAAGTGTCGATGCTGATTGCCGCCTTCCTGGGTGCCCGCCTGCTCAAAGAAGGTGATCTAAGCAGACGGCTTTGCGGGGCGGCCCTGATTGCGCTGGGTGTCGGGGCGCTCGCCTGGCCGCAATGAACCGAACGGAACCGACCCGCGACAGTGAGCGCTGACCGACCGCTCAGGCGCATCCCCGATCCAGCGCCGACAGGGGGCCGGGCGAAAGCCCGAAACGGCCCGCTACCGCGGCTGCGGCATCGTCCAGTTGCTGCAGCGTGGTGGGATCGATCGCGATCGTGCGGGATCGGTCCACGCGCGATTGCCGCTCCGCGTCGCCCGGCATCAGGATCGCGCCGTCCGTGTTGTCGGGTGCGAGTCGCGCGGACCGCACCCAGGCCATGAATTCGCGTGCCTGGTGCTCGAACGCTTCGCCGGTTCCCATGCGGGTGGGATCAAAGACGATCGCGAGCATGTTGTTCCAGACGCCCACCTTGGGGAGTGCGCATCCGGGATGCATCGTGAGCCCGCCCGACAGGGCGCCGGCCAGCAATTCACAGGTGATGGCGAGTGCGGAGCCCTTGTGGGCCCCCATGGTCCGCAGCGCGCCGAACTGTCCATCCTGGGTTTCGAAGAGCACTGCGGGATTGTCGGTCGGCAGACCCTGCGCGTCGATCAGACTGCCGGGCGGGGTCGATTCGCCACGGTTGTAGGCGACCCGAACCTTGCCCTGCGCGATCGCGCTGGTTGCGAAATCGAGCACGATGGGCGCGTGTCCCGGAACGGGCAAACCCACCGTGAAGGGGTTGGTCACGAATCGAGCCTGTGCCCCACCGTGCGGGGCCACTGCCGGTTTGGGCGCGACCACGTTCGTGAAGTGAACCGAGGCAAGCCCTGCTGCGATGGCCTGCTCGGCCCAGTGCCCGATTCGGCCCAGGTGATGCGCGTGGCGAAGGGCCAGCACCGCGCAGCCGTGCTGCTGCGCGCGCTCGATGGCAAGCGCCATGGCCTGTTGCCCCACCGACTGCCCCAGGCCGCCCTGGCCATCGACGACCAGAAGGCTGCCCCCGTCCGTGACCACTTTGATCGGACGGCCCCACTGAAGCTCTCCGGCCAGAAGCGACGCGATGTAACGGGGCGCCATGCCCACGCCGTGGGAGTCGTGACCGGTCAGGTTTGCCTCGACCAGGTGATGGGCGCCCAGTTCGGCTTCGTGGGCCGACGCGCCGGCCGAGCGAAACAGTTCGAAGACCCAGCCCCGCAGGCCGGCGGTCGGGATCTGGGCGTCCATTGTGAGACGTCCGGCGATCAGACCAACTGCACGCGCAGTTCGCCCAGGCCGTCGACGCGACCCACCATCAGATCGCCCCGCGTGACGGCGGCGACCCCCTCTGGCGTTCCGGTGAAGATCAGATCGCCGGGAGCGAGCGTCCAGAGCGCCGAGAGGTGCTCAATGATTTCGCCGATGTTCCAGATCAGTTTGGAGATGTCGCTGGACTGGCGGGTCGCTCCATTGACCGTCAGCGCAATGCCCCCCGAGGACCAGGGCGCGCCACCGGCGCTGCGATGGATCGGCCCGATCGGCCCGCTCGACTCGAAAGCCTTGCCGACCTCCCAGGGGCGCCCCAGTTTTTTGGCTTCGCCCTGGAGGTCGCGTCGGGTCATGTCGAAACCGATCGCATAGCCGTAGACGTGTGCGCCGGCATCCGCCGCAGCGATATTGCGCCCGCCCTGCCCGATCGCGACAACCAGCTCGAGCTCATGGTGCAGGTCCTGGGTGACGCTGGGGTAAGGCATTTCGCCGGTGCTGCCGTCAGCGATCACCAACAGTGCGTCGGCCGGTTTCATGAAGAAAAAGGGCGGCTCTCGACCGGTAAAGCCCATTTCCTTGGCATGTTCCACGTAGTTGCGCCCCACGCAGTAGACACGGCGCACCGGAAATCGCTCAGCCGAGCCGACGACGGGAATCGAAACGGCGGGCGCGGGTTCGAACACAAAGCTCATCAGTCACTCCCTCAGGGATGCGAGTCACGGAAACCCCCAATGATGACAGAGCCTGCGCCCCTGTGCAGCAGGGTCGGCGGTAACATGGCCGGTTTTATTTTTAATTGTCAGCGGCTCTGCCCGCCTCATCCGCCGATTGCCATGCACTCTGATACCGAAGCTCGACTGCGCGCCCGTCTCGACAAGAAGATCCTGATCCTCGATGGTGCGATGGGGACAATGATCCAGCAACATCGCCTGAGCGAAGCCGATTTCAGGGGCGATCGCTTTGCCGATTTCGAACGCGACCTCAAAGGCAACAACGAACTGCTCTGCCTCACCCGTCCCGAGTTGATCCAGTCGATTCACGAGGACTACCTTGCGGCGGGTGCCGACCTCATCGAGACCAATACCTTCGGCGCGACCTCGATCGCCCAGGCCGACTACGGCCTGTCGGCGCTTGCCAGAGAGTTGAATCTCGCCGCAGCACGCATTGCCTGCGCCGCGCGTGACCGCCACCAGAGCCCTGAAAAGCCCCGGTTCGTGGCTGGCGCACTGGGCCCGCAGCCGCGCACTGCATCCATTTCTCCGGACGTGAACGATCCGGGGGCCCGCAATGTCACCTTCGAGGAGCTTCGCGCCGCCTATTTCGAGCAGGTCGATGCGCTGATCGAGGGCGGCGTCGATGTGATTCTGGTCGAGACCATTTTCGATACGCTGAACGCAAAAGCCGCACTCTTTGCGATCGATGAAGTCTTCGAAATGCGTGGCGTGCGCCGGCCGATCATGATTTCCGGCACGGTCACCGATGCCTCGGGTCGGCTGCTGTCGGGTCAGACGGTCGAGGCGTTCTGGAACGCCATTCGACACGCCCGGCCGCTCACGATCGGGCTGAACTGTGCGCTGGGCGCAGCCCTGATGCGGCCCTATGTGGCCGAGCTGGCCGCCAAGGCCGACACCTATGTGTGCGTTTATCCGAACGCGGGTTTGCCCAATCCGATGTCGGATACCGGGTTTGATGAAACGCCCGCGCTCACGTCTTCGCTGCTGGCCGAATTTGCCCGGGCAGGCCTGGTCAACATCGCGGGCGGCTGCTGTGGCACCACGCCTGAACACATTGCCGCGATTGCGCGGGCGGTTGAGGATCTGCCGCCCCGTGCGCTGCCTGTGATGCCAAAGGCGCTGCGTCTGTCGGGGCTTGAGGCGGTCAACATCGCGCCCGACAGTCTCTTCGTCAATGTCGGTGAGCGTACCAACGTGACCGGATCCAAGGCCTTTGCCCGGCTGATCCTGTCCGGCCAGTACGACGAGGCGCTGGCGGTTGCGCGCCAGCAGGTCGAAAACGGCGCCCAGGTCATCGACATCAACATGGATG
>Ga0172372_10008245_pt1 | contig 13802 bp, 10 predicted proteins | sample LakKiv5m_2_FD_114544 | JGI IMG/M metagenome (GOLD analysis project Ga0172372, IMG submission 114544) | Freshwater microbial communities from Kabuno Bay, South-Kivu, Congo - kab_092012_9.5m | ecosystem: Environmental > Aquatic > Freshwater > Lake | place: Democratic Republic of the Congo...
GATCCGTTTTACACACTGTCATGGCAAAATAGAAGCACTTATTTTGTTGAAGAGTCTGATTCTAAAGCGTTTCAGGCTCTTTTTTCTGTGATCTATTTATCCTTCGTGAATTATCCAGGCTAGTCCTGAGCAGTTGGCGACGGCTAGAGCAGAGCCCTGGGAGCTCGCTTTGTGGGGTTCAGGGGAACAGCAATGACGTAGGTGAGCGAATCAGCTACGTCATCTGGCTAGTACAGTGAGGCAGATGTAAGAAGGCAGAATGGGAATCCCCGATGTGCTAGGGGTTTGACTGCCCGGAAATAGCAACGATATTTCCGGCGTAAAGTACTAGCTCAAAATCCAGGCGGCTAGTTTCTGCTTGAGACGCCCTAGCCTTGCATCCGAGATGGAGCCCAGTACGCCTACCAGATTATCCTGTTCAACTACCGCTAAGCGCGTGAGCCAAATTACGCTGGTCTTCTCTAGGCCAGTGACAAGAAAGTCATCAGAGGAAATAATATAATCTGCCCTGCTTTGATCATTGAAAGGTTTCTTGAAGATCCTCGATAGAATACTCAACTGGATCGTCTTCTAAACCCTGCATGGCAGAATCCAGGGAGAATTCTGTCCATTGCGTGATATCTTGCTTTTCTTTGCGTCTTCGGCCTCGTGTCTGTAAGTAGTCCACAAAGTCAAGGACTTCACTTTGTTCGATTTCAGACAACTGGTTGAGACGATAGATGATTTGATCCGTTACTGACATTGGGATCTCCCTCAGTAGTCTGTAATAGTAGCTTAGCAACTGTTCTCTGCCCCAGATCCCAGGGTTCTAGCAGCAGACCTGGGGGTTTTAGCCAAGGTTGGGGCAGAACCCTGGGATCTCGCCCAACCATCCAACTCACAGGCCCGGCCCAACCGGTTCTTGGTTAGCTGTTTCGGCTTGGGCCTGTAACCAGCCGACCAGGTCAGACTCGTCCGTCCATTCAGCCAGGGCCGCCTTTAGCTCAGCCAACTGTTCAATAGAGAGAGCCTGTACCGCAGCCACAGACTGGGGAGACACCGCGTCTAACTGGATGGTTAACTGTTGTATCGCCACCGCTTGCTGCTGCTGCTGCAGCATAAGCCAGGTTTGCAAGTCTGAGCAGTCAGCAAACTCCAGCAGAGCTTCACCTAAGGACTCCACCTGCGCTAAGGAAAGGGTAACGACCGTGGAGCGAGTCGTGTCCGGCAAAGCCCCGACCTGACGGCTCAACAGCCGCAGCACCAGAGCTAGGGCTTCCTGCCGCCGCCCTTCCTGGCGACCTTCCTGTAGGCCTTCCTGGCGACCCTCCTGCCAGCCTTCGGCTTTGATCTCTCGATAGATGACGGACTCTTGCATCATTTCCTTCCTCAGGATTTGCTGAATCAGGTCTTTGTCTAATACTAACCCGGCCAGAATGGCGGCTGAAGCGGCGACATTGCTCTGGGTACGGCGATCCGTAATGGTGTCGATTGCCGTCGCCACTTGACGCAATAACTGGGCCGGATCTTCGGTTTGGGTGAGCGGGGCCAGGGGTAACAGGCCCGGTTGGTTGAGAAACAGCGCAGAGGACTGTTCCCACAGGCGCACGACTTCAAATTCGTGGCGGGTGCCGGGCACTTCAAAGGTGGTTTGGTAGACTGCCTCGGACTGACTGGGGGCCAGGTAAATGACCACTTGGCGCATGGCTTTGTGGGGAAAGCGACGGTAGACCCGCAGACGGTAGTCAATCATCCGGAAGGCCATGGTGGTGTCGGGGCGAGCTTGAAACTCCAGGTGCAGGATGGTGTCGGGGGATTGCAAGAGAATCAGGGTATCGGCGCGGATCGGTTCGAGGGAGAGTTCGGCGGGGCTGAGTTCGGTGAGGGTGATGGGTGCGCCCAGCAGCCAGGCGGCAAAGTCGGCGGAAAAGGTCTCGACCAGAAATTTGCAGACGGTGTCAAACATGAGGCGCAATGTAACATTCTGTGGCGCCACTTCTCTACCCTGACCTGACCAAAGATCCCAGGGTTCTAGCGGCAGATCTGGGCGTTTAGCCAAGGTTAGGGCAGAACCCTGGGATCTCGCCCACCAACCCTATAGTTAAGCTTGATGGCGGGCTTGGATCCGATCGCGAATTAACTGGCGGCGAGTATCGCGATCGGAAAGCCCCCCGATTGAAAGTAAGTGCTGAGGCAAGCCTCCCATGCGCTCTAGAACAGTCTGTTGGGGCGACGCTGTGGGTACAACTTCTTGTTGAATGAGCTGGACGAGAAAGGTGAGCAAGGTGAGCTGCTCGGTCAGCGCCAGCTTTTGTATCTGCGGAAAGAGGTCTTGCGCCTGCATGGGTGAAACCTGACTACTTTTCTTGAGTACCTACAATTTTATTGAGTCATGCCCAGGTCTAGCTCCAGATCCCAGGGTTCTGCCACAAACTTTGTTGCTCACCAAGGTCTGCCGCTAGAACCCTGGGATCTTGCCCACCAACCCTACTCGCAGGTGTGACTGAGCACCAAGCGACCATCGGGGAGTTGGTAGACGTTGTCGGGTTCTTGTAGGCTGGCGGTGGGTGTGGCTCCACCCTTAACTTTTACCTGCCTGCACTTAGCACCTGTTCCACTGTCAGCTTCAGGTCGGGAAAAGTAGGAGAAGCAATCATTTGCTGCCCGGTGAAAGTTTGGAACTGGTAGGAGCCATTCACTAACACCCCAACGCTCACCCAAGCTCGATCAGGGTCAATGATCCAGTATTCAGGCACCTCGATCGCCGCATACTGTTGTGCTTTATCCTGATAATCTCGCTTGTAGTTGACAGAATCAGGATTGCCAGGACTTACCACTTCCACCAACAATCGCGGCGGTCGCATATCACGGGTAATGGTATTGCGCTTTTTGAGTAGCGGCACATGGGCTTCATCCAAAATCGTCAAGTCTGGGAATCGGGTGCGCGGTTTTCCCATCACCTCGACCTCACAGGAATGTGGCTTCACTAACTTTGCCCAAATCCCCGCACTCACCAGCAAGAAGTAGAGGTAATTAGCAATATCATCGTTCAACCCAGATTCAGGCATAATCGCAACCAATTCCCCGTCCCAATACTCGTAACGACCCTCTGGCAGATCAGCCGGATCAGCCGATAGATATGCCTCAAAGCTCTTGAAATGGGGTGATTTGGTAACGGTCATGGCTTACCTTCCTTTCATTGGCGCAATTTCCAAGGCAGCAGCACATCTTAATCTTAACCCAGCAAGTAGGGTGGGCACGGCCCACCATCACCCACGCGATTCTCCAAACCCTTAAAAATCAATGCATTCATCAAATATGCCCTAATCTAGAAGCTTTTCTGAAGTTGCTAAAAATGCTAGTAGATAAGGGTTTTGGTCATCATTGCAGATGATGGTGGGCACTGCCCACCATCATCTGCTTAACTATATAATCTTTAGCTAAATGCCAAGGTCTCCTGCTAGATCCCTAGAATCTGGCGCATCAACCCTACTCGCAGGTGTGGCTCAGCACCAGGCGACCATCGGGGAGTTGGTAAACGTTGTCGGGTTCTTGTAGGCTGGCAGTAGGTTCGGCAATGGTACGCACGGTACCGGTGGGGTAGCTAGAAATGCTGGTGTTGTCAGGGCGCTGGGGCAGGCCACCGCTGCCAGTGACGGTGAAGGAACCGAGGCTTTGGTCACTGCGGGCGATACAACTGCCAGCGGTGAGGGCAGCGGTGTCAGTAATGGTGTCTTCGAGGTTGGTGAGGCTGTTTTCGATAGAACTTGTGTCTAGGGTATTTAGCGTTACTACACCACTGACCCCTAGTTCCGAGCTGGCGGTGATGTCACTCAAGGGAGTGCGCTCGGAGCGGGGCTCAATGCCAAAGATGCCTCGGGCGGTGATGGTAACATTTCCCCCTGTCCCGGCAAAGGCATCTGCTGAAATATCGCTGTTTTCTTCCCGGATGGCAATAATAAAAGGTACGTTAACAGTGAGGTTGCCGCCATTACCATTTTGTTCTAAAGTGCCTGCGGTTACAGAAATCTGGCTCCCCCGACGCATCAACAGCAAGTCCTGAATGTTAAGAGTGAGGTTCCCGCCATTACCGGAAGGAGCAACAGCAATAATCTCTCCCTGCTCATCTAAATGCAGAGTTCCAGTATTCAACTCGATTTCTCCAGCAACACTGTCTGGAGTGAACTGGACAGTCAAATTGCTGGGTATTCCACTCATACCACGACCAGAAATGAAGATTTGTTCGTCTGCATTTATCGTGATTTTGCCTGATCGCCCATTCGAGATGGTTTGCGCTCTGAAGCTACCACCACTCAGCAGATCTAATCTTGTGACATCGACAATGATATTACCACCATCACCATCGCTTATGGCTCTAGCTGTAAGAACTGCATCATCGGAAATATTTAAATAATCGGTGTTAACCTCAATATTTCCACCGCTTCCCTGGCTTGCCGTGGTTGTATTAATGGCGCTACTAAAACCTGAATTTAATCCGGTTAGTATCACAGAATCGAAGGCATTAATAACAATATTTCCACCATCCCCTTCGCCAAAAGCACTTGCGTTGAGTACCCCGCCATTGCTAATTCTCAATCTCTCTCCTGCGTTAATTTCAATATTTCCTCCGTTCCCCAAACCACTTAATTCAATAATGCTGAGGATTCCACTTACAGACCCATTGATTGGATCAGCACCATCAATGGAGACTTCATCCAGCACATCAATAAGAATATTTCCACCATTGCCGAGGCCAGAGTTCAAAGCGCTTAACTGCCCGCCATTAGTCACGGACAATGAACCGGCTAGAATATCAATATTTCCTCCACTTCCTACTCCACTGGGCAGAGTACTGCTAAATATTCCGCTTGGAAATCCATAAACTGGATCAGCACCATCAATGGAGATCTCATCTTCTACCTCAATGAGAATATTTCCACTATCCCCACTACCAGAGATTAAAGCACTTAATTGCCCGCCATTAGTTATCGTCAAAAAATCAGCTCTGATTTCAATATCCCCACCTTCACCTATGCCGTCAACAGAACTAGAGATGATTCCATTGTCTAAAATAATATGATTCGCTTGAATATTTAAACTTACAGCATCTCCAGAAGCGCCAAAGCCTACATTATTCTCAATGCGACTATTTTGGGCTATCTGAATTGTACCCGTAGCATCTAGAGTTAAATCGCCTGCTCGACTTCCCTCAGTGCTTAGATCTGGGAAAATACCACCGATTAATTGACTGCCCAGTATCTGAATATTATCCGCCGTGATAACTATTTCGCCCCCAGCATCTAAATGACTACTCACTAGCAAAGATTCTTGCGTCAACGTGACATTGCCACGCTGTAGTTCTGAAGGAAATTGTAAATGATCATTAGAGTCTATCGCTACGCTGCCAGCATCTGCTACTGCGCCAATCTCAACTCGCCCATCTAGGACGCCAATTAAACCACCTTCCAGGATAACATCTCCACCCAGCAACGTTAGGACTGCACCATTAGGCACCTGCAAGCCAAAGGTTGAACCCCCAAGTACGGTTGAAGAAGCCGTTGATCGATTAATAATTTGAGCTGGTGGGACTATGGCATTAAAGAGAAACGCCGATGGATTTACAGTTAACAATGTCGATGGAGCTTCTGGATTGATAGCACTAAAAACTCCACCCTCAACAAAATCCACGCCACTTGCTGTTGTCGCGGTAAATGCTCCCTGTACATTTAGGCTTGCATTTTCACCAAAGACAATACCATTTGGATTAATCAAGAATAGACTGGGACTTCCCTGCCCAAAAGTTCCTAAAGTCCCTAATATTGTCGAGATGCTATTTCCTATGACACGCCCTAGGATATTCTGAATTGACGCATCTGGATTGAAGAAATAGGCACCGCGATCGGCACTGACATTAAATTCTTGAAAGCTATGAAATAAATTTTGTCCGCGTTGAGCACCGCCTGTAATAACTTCAACTGGCAGGTCATTGAAGTTCTCGATAATTTGTGTTTGTTCAGTTCCTAAAGTTTCATCTGGCACAATGAAGCTTTGGGCGTATGCTTTATTATCCATGGCTGTCGCCGCAACCAGATCCAACCAGGGGCCAAGCAGCCCAGCCAAATACCAGGGGCGAGAGAGCAGCATAGAGATAACGTGGGGAAAGGGGGCAATAATGGCAAAACGCTACCATGTCTACCCACAGACCAGCGGTTTTCTTGGTACAAACTTTAGCTTCATTGGCATCTCCCCTAGTACCAGATCCTCCAGGGGCATGAGTCCTTCTCAGCAATGATTACTGTCCTCAGCTAAGAGCTCCACTGTCCTTATCATACCTTACCTGTAAGATCCCAGGATTCTGCATCTTTGCTAAATGCCAAGGTCTACCGTTAGAACTCTGGAATCTAGTCCACTAACCCTACTCGCAGGTATGACTCAGCACCAGGCGACCATCGGGGAGTTGGTAAACGTTGTCGGGTTCTTGTAGGCTGGCGATGGGTTCGGCAATGGTACGCACGGTGCCGGTGGGGTAGTTAGAAATACTGGTGTCGTCAGGACGCTGGGGCAGGCCACCGCTACCGGTGATCGCGAAGGAGCCCAGGCTTTCGTCAGTGCGGGCGATGCAACTGCCTGCGGTGAGGGCGGCGGTGTCGGTGATGGTGTCTTCGAGGTTGGTGAGGCTGTTTTCGATGAAACTACTGTCACCCACGGTAATTTGGCCCGACTCAACTCCGCCACTGGCGTTGACATCAACGCGATCGTTGCCAACTAGGGCAAATAGTTCTGCTCGGCTGAGTTGCCCAGAGGCAATATTGGCATTTTGCCTAAAGAAGGTGGTACGACTCAGGTCAATGTCGCCGCCCTGCCCGTCGGCGGAAAAGGCAAGGATGTTGCTATCATCCAAAGCAATAACAAAGTCAGCAATAATCGTAATGTTACCGCCGCTGCCTTCACCAAGGCCAACTAAAGTCAGAATATTACTATTTTCTCTAAGAATGAGGTGACCTGCTCGAATATCAATGCTCCCACCGGAAGTTTCTAGGGCAAATGAGCTAATCGATCCATTACTAACTCGCATTTGGCCAGAAACATTAATCACCACATTGCCCGCATCGCCAGTGCCAAATGTGCTGGTACTCAGTTGTGCCCCATTGGTGACATCTAGGGCACCAGTGCGAATCACTACATTCCCCCCGGTTCCCTCTGCCCCCGGTGCGACGATGCTAGAGACGGCACTAGCGAACTGGCGATCCGCACTGGTGCCATCAAAGGCAGCACGATCGCCCACCTCAATCACCACATTGCCCGCATCGCCAGTGCCAAATGTGCTGGCATTGATCACTGCACCGTCTAGTACCGATAGGTTGGCTGTCGAGAAGTGGATCGTACCGCCATTCCCCTCTGCGGTCGACCCAACAATGCTGAATAGACCACTTTGTGACAATTCATTATCAGTGGTTCCTTGTAACAGAGCGTTACCACGGATGTTGATCTCAATGTTACCTGCTGTACCCTGGCCAAATGTACTAGATGTGATTAGACCACCATTTAGGAGTTCTAGGGTACCTGCATCTATTTGTACCAGTTGGCCGTTGCCACTAGCTCCTGCGTTCACTTCAGCAGCGATCCCACTAGGGCGCTGACCGCCTTCAACCCTAAGTAACTCTTGGGTATTAATGAAAATGTTGCCGGTGTTGCCTGTAAGTGATGTACCGGCATTAATGAATGCACCATTTCGGAGAGTCAAGGTTCGGGCCGTTACGTTAATGTCTCCCCCATTTCCTATACTTGTAAGATTAATGTCGCTCCCATCTGGCGATTTAACTCCTGAACTTCTATCATTACTAGTCAAACCACTGGGCTGATTGCCGCTGGCATTGGTACCATCTAGTGTGACTTGTCCCTGAGCCTGAACTGCTATAGTTCGACCGCTACCCTTGTCGCTTTGGACCTGTGAGCCGTCGAATAATGATAAATCTGTAACGTTTATTTGAATGCCCGCACTACCACCGGCTGGTGAGAAAATTTGGCTAACAACCAATGCTCCATCGTGCAATTCTATCTGTGGCGCTGTTAGGATTATATCGCCGCCGTTGACCGGATCGTTACTTATAAAAGAACCGGGCGCCGCATAAATACTGCTTGGTCTATCGAAGTTTGGATCTCTTCCAGAAAGAGATATATAACGTTCTGCTTCTAGCGTGACATTGCCTGCATCCCTGATATCTCCTACCAAACCAATTCTGCTACCGTTAATGAGATAAATTTCCTGCCCTCGAATTGTGATACTACCAACATTAAAGTTGCGAGTGCTACCGTATCCTTGAGCTAGAATCTCGACTTCACTGTTATCAAAGGTGATAATGCCAGTGCCATCGATCAAAATACTGCCTACTTGACTACTACGAGTGCTTGGCAAACGGGTGACTCCTGTTGCAATTTTGCTTGCTCCTGAAACCGTTAGATTGTTGGTATAGAGAGCAATATCACCACCATCTTGCGTGATGTTAAGACCTCCATTGTAGATATTAATATTGTTGTTCAAGGTAATATCGGCTCTAGCTAAATCGGCTGGCAACATCAAAGCATATTGGCTGGCATCAAATCCAACAGTTCCCTGCTCTGCTATGGCTGCCAATTCAATGCGTCCATTAGGAGCAGTGATTGCACTGCCGTAATCATTTGGGCCAAATCCTTCTATTTGGATGTCTCCTCCCAGAAGAATAATGTTGGCCCCAACAGGAACCCTCAATCCCAATGGCCTAGTTGGTACAACCCCTGAGCTAGTCGATGCCTCTCTCATGATAGTGGCAGGTCGCTCCAAGGTAGTAAATAGAAAAGCAGATGGATTAATGGTTAGAAGTTGATCGGCAGTTGGCTCACTAGCGCTGAAAAGTCCCGTTTCGCCAAACCCAATAGCATTGGCGGTCGTAATAATGAGCGATCCTTGCACATCTAAGCTTGCAGTTGGCCCAAACACCACGCCATTAGGGTTCATAAAAAACAAATCTGCACTGGATCCCAACATACCTAGTACTCCATCAATTTGAGACAGGTTGTTGCCTGTGACCCGACTAAAAATATGATTGATTCCTGCCGGACTATCAAAATAAACTCGCTGCCCAGTATCTACGTTGAACTCTAAAAAGCTATGGAACAGATTACCCCCCCGCACCGCGCCGCCTTCAATTAGGTCGGCTACCGCCCCCCGCACCACTCCTCCGGGAGCAACCAGCGAACCCTCTGCCCCTAGAGTGGCATCGGGCGTAACTTGAGCTAGAGCCAGGGGGGTTGCCAGCAGGGGCAACCAGGGGCCAAGCAGCCCAGCTAAACACCAGGGGCGAGAGAGCGACATAGAGATTACCGAGGAAGGGGCAATAATGGCAAAAGCTACCATGGTTACCTACAGACCACTGAGTTTCTTGGCACAAACTTTAGCTTCGTTGATCCCCAATCAAGGCTGAGGGTATGGCGGGTTCGACTAGTTGCAGAAAACGGCCACCTCGTTGACGCAAAACGGCCATTGGGTTGCCCTAGACTACCCTTGAGCCCTACGCGGCTTCGGTTTAGCCTAAGGTCAGGGTACAAATCCATGTTATCTACCTCGCTAACCCGATAATTTTGCCCATGAAGCGCCTTGCCAAACTTCAACAGCGATGGTCCTCTAAAACGTTTCCCTGGCGACAACTCCTGCCAGGGGCAGCGGTGTTGGGCATCATTGTAGCGGCACGGCTGCTAGGGCTGCTCCAGGGTCTAGAGGTAAAAATGCTGGATACCCTACTGCGCTGGCGACCGGCGGAAGCGATCGATGAGCGCATCTTAATTGTTGGGGTAACCGAGGATGACATCCAGCAGGCAGGCACCTACCCCCTACCCGACCAGGTGCTGGCCGACCTATTGGTAACCCTAGAGGCCGCCAACCCACGGGCAGTGGGCATTGACATCTACCGAGATTTGCCCGTAGAGCCAGGTCACTCCAATCTAGTCACCGTGCTGGCAACGCAGCCTCGCGTCATCTGGGGAGAAAAAATCCTCAACGAGCCGCCTATTCTGCCGCCCCCTGCATTGCCCCCAGAACAGGCGGGGTTTGTCGATATCCCCATCGATGAGGATGGCTTCGTGCGGCGCTTGCTGCTGGGGGCCGACGGCCCAGCGGGAGACTTCAAATTTTCCCTGTCCATGCTGCTTGCTGAACTCTACCTGGCCGAGGAAGGGCTATTTTTAGAAAACGGCCTACGCGACCCTGCGGCCATGCGCTTTGGCAACACAGAATTTACCCCCATTACTCCCAATACCGGGGGCTACGTCAACGGCGACGTGGGCGACCACCAAATTTTGCTCAATGTTCGCAGTGGTGTCGCGCCCTTTCGCCAGGTCTCCCTGAGCGAGCTCTTAGCTGGTACCGTTGACCCCGCCTGGATCGAAGATGCGATTGTACTGGTTGGCATCACGGCTCCGAGTGTGAAAGATGTCGCCAACTCCGGCGCGATCGCCTCAGACAATCCAGGCCTAATTTACGGAGTCGAAATTCACGCCCATGCCACCAGTCAACTGATCAGCGCTGTCCTCGACGATCGCCCCCTACTCGGTGCCTGGCCCAACTGGGTGGACTATCTCTGGATCGTGCTCTGGGGTGGGGCCGGGGTAGTGCTGGTTCGCTGGGTTTCTTCCCCCGTTTGGTACCTGTTGGGGCTGGGGCTGGGCGGGTTGGGGCTGGTGGGGGTGAGCTACGGGCTGCTGGTACTGGGGGCTTGGTGGGTGCCGCTGGTACCGGCGCTGCTGGCCTTTACGGTCAACGGGCTGGTGTTGTCGGGGTTTTATTTGTACGACCAGACGCTGCGATCGCGCCTTGAAGAGCGCCAGCGAGTGATTGAGCAAACCTACAACGCCATTCACAATGGCCCCCTACAAACCCTGGCCCTGCTGCTGCGCGACTCTGGCGAAACCCTGAGTTGGGCTGAGGCTCTTCCCAAGCTTAGCCAGATGGATCAAGAACTGCGGAATATCTACGAGAGTCTTTTGTACAGTGCCCAATCACCCGGAGAACAGAGTCTGCCATTGGCTCAGGAGGTGGCTGATGTAGACAATCTTCTCTACGAAAAACTCTACGAAGTTTATACCGAAACCCTTCAGCGCGACTTTCCAGGCTTTAGAACCCTTGGCCCCCACATTGTTAACTTTGAGCCCCTCAAGGCCAACGGCCTGGCTCCAGATGAGCACCAGGCCCTCTGCCGGTTTTTAGAGGAAGCCCTCTGCAATGTGGGCAAGCATGCTGTCCACGCTACCCGCCTGACGGTCACCTGTAGGGCTACTGACCATGAAAATCTGATTCAGGTCAAAGACAATGGCCAGGGAGTTGCGGATGGTGTGCCCCGATCCGGGTCGGGCGGGCGCGGCACCCGTCAAGCAGAGCAGCTTGCCCAGCGCCTCAACGGCAGCTTTCAGAGGGTCTCCACGGCATCTGGAACCTGCTGCGAGCTGCGGTGGCCGATACCGCAATCCATCGGGCGTTGGTTAGCTTGAGGCCAAAGTTTTAGACAGAGCACTGACCACTCAGGTTAAAACGATCTGGCAAGCAGTCTTGGGGGCGATCGCGATACCCAGCTTGCTGCTTGGTGGTTATGGGCTACCAGTCCTGTCCGCGACAAGAGAATTGGCCTGTACCCAGCGCAAACCTTTGCCTAAAACTGTAGCTTTGATTGCGCTTAAAAGTGGGCACATCGGCTGAAAAATTGGCTGATTGAGCTAGTTGATCACCCGAGAGTGATCAGAATTTTGTGTAAACCCCGGTTTTGGTAACCAGAAATCAATGGTTTCAGCCTAATCTGGCACCGTTTTCTGAACACTCCCATCACCCTACTCTAGAAGAGTCTTCAGACCGGGGCTACCCTCGCTATCCGCGCCCCCACTCTCCGCCTCAGGTACGGCTGGCCCTAAGTCATGTGGTATTCAGCCCCATTCCCTTCGCCAAGTCCGGGTAAGTACAAGAGCTTAAATTTTTGGAAAATCGTCAGATTCACCTGTAGAACAGACTTAAACTAACTCAGGAGCAAGGCCATGAAGCAGTTTTCAGGAATGCGCAAATTCTCTTTGACAATTACCGGGCTTGCCACTGGCAGCCTCATCTCCATCTTACTGGCCGCACATCAACCCAGTTGGGGCCATATTGCCCCTATCAGCCTTGGCAATGGCTCTGACCAGATGTTGGCCCAAGCGTCAAGACGCCGCACCTACGTTCCCCCAACTCGCTCAACGGCTCCTCGCCGAGCAACTAGCCTTGGTACCCGTGGCTCATGTGAAAACAGTAGTACAGCGAATCAAGAGTCAGGGTCGCCTTCAGCCCGTTTTTCTGTTATGGCCCTAGCACCTCAAACCCATGACGGACAGACGATGTCTCCTCGACCTACGCTGACCTGGTACATTGCCGAGGAACGTTCCTATCCTGTCGAACTTCAACTTTATCGATATATCTCTCAAGATCCTACAAATACCCAGCTGGAGCAGGTCGAATTCTTTGATGTAGGCCTCAGTCAGCCGGGCTGGATGACCTTTACCTTGCCAACCTCTCTACCGTCGCTCCAGGTTGGGGAAACGTACCGCTGGAAGGTGATTGTAAGGTGCAGCGAGAGCCAGCCCTCTAGAAACAAAATTGATGAAGCCGACTTACAAGTCATATCTCCATCCCCTGGGATGGAAGTGACCGGAGAACCCGTACAGCGGTCAGAGCAGTACGTGGCGGCTGGGCTTTGGTACGATGCGATTGCCGTTCTCTCCGAAACTCCAGTCTCCCCTGCTGCTGCCGCCTACCGTAGCGAGTTAGTCGGCGACCTAGCCGAATTAGCGGCCCAAGCAACTAACGCCCCTACCGATGGGTTTTTGGAGTTGAGCCAGCGGCTACGTTACATCGCCAACTTGGACTAAAAGCAACTTAACTAAGCGAAAGTATGACAAGAGTAAGGTTCTAGCGGGGTCTTGACCAAATATAGTTAATCTCCGATCCCCATACCTTTATTTGTGTCCTGGCTAAGATTTTCCTGGCGCTGAGGTCGTGCGAGCATGGCCGCTTTTACGATGTGCTGGGCGAAGGCGATCGCCTCTTTCCTACCTTGCTTGTCATAGATCAGCCTCACCGTCTCACTCCCCGCCACCAGCATCAGCGCTACCTTTTTAGCCGAGCACCCATCCCGCAACGCCCGCTGTGCCACCATCAACTCCAAACTCGCCGATGGCAACCCTGCCGAGTACTGCTCCCACCGCGCCAAAAGCTGCTCCCTCGAATTTGCCTTTGGCGGTTCGGGGGAATCTACCCTTTGCGGCTCTCGTCCAACCGTTCTTCCAACCGCTCCAGAGAGGCGATCAACTGCTGCTGCAAGGCCAACTCGGTCTTGAGCTGCCCGTTCCAACTGCTCAAAGCCGCAATTAACAGCCGCAACTGCTCCTGCAAGGTCGCCTGCGCATCGGAGGAGGTCTCGTCGCTGATGATACGCTGCAATTGCGCGACCAAGCACCCCAAGCTCTGGTTCCAGTGCTGTGGCCACATCGCCAGATCCTCGCCTAAGGTCTGGACGTGGTCTTTGAGGTGCAGTACCCGCTGCGTATTCCCACAAATCTCGGCCCGCAGCGGCTCTAAGCTGCTCTACAAAACGGTTTCCAATACGCTCTCTCACGGCTCTGAGGTCAACGCTGGGGAGAGGTTCTGCCGTTCCCGTTGTTCATGCTGTCCGCAGGAGACCTGGCTCTAGGCCTGCTCAGCCTGTCACCAAACCTGCACAGGAACAGTGTTCTAACCTGTCCACTACCCGAGAAGATAAGCCTAGGAACAGATC
>Ga0172372_10008246_pt1 | contig 13800 bp, 6 predicted proteins | sample LakKiv5m_2_FD_114544 | JGI IMG/M metagenome (GOLD analysis project Ga0172372, IMG submission 114544) | Freshwater microbial communities from Kabuno Bay, South-Kivu, Congo - kab_092012_9.5m | ecosystem: Environmental > Aquatic > Freshwater > Lake | place: Democratic Republic of the Congo...
ACGATACAGACCCTGCTGTGAACCCAGGCGCAACTGAAATTTGTAACCTCATTGATGACAACTGTAATGGTCAAATTGATGAAGGTGTTCAAACCACTTTCTATCAAGATGCCGATGGTGATTCGTTTGGTAATCCTGCCGTTTCGGTTCTAGCCTGTACCGCTCCAACAGGATATGTACTTGACAACACCGATTGCGATGACACCAATCCGTTAGTAAATATCGCCGCCACAGAAATCTGTAACTTGATTGATGACAACTGTAATGGTCAAATCGACGAAGGCGTTCAAACCACCTTCTACCAAGATGCAGATGGTGATTCGTTTGGTAATCCTGCTGTGTCTGTTGATGCTTGTACTGCCCCAACAGGATATGTTTTAGACAATACCGACTGTAACGACACAAATCCTGCTATTTATCCGGGCGCTTCAGAGTCTTGTAACAATATCGATGATAACTGTAATTCGTTAATTGACGAAGGGCTTACCTTCCTTACTTATTACCAAGATGCCGATGGAGACGCCTTTGGTAACCCTGCCGCAAGTGTAAGTGCATGTTCTCAACCGACGGGATACGTTTTAGACAACACCGATTGTAACGACGCAAACCCTGCCGTAAATCCAGCGGCTACAGAAATCTGTAATAGTATCGATGATAACTGTAACACACAAATCGATGAAGGCTTAACTTTCTTAACCTATTACCAAGACAGCGACGCAGATTCATATGGAAACCCTGCTGTAAGTGTTAGTGCATGTTCTCCTCCAACAGGGTATGTTTTAGACAATACCGATTGTAACGACGCAAACGCCGCCGTTCATCCAGGTGCCACAGAAATCTGTAACAACATAGATGATAACTGCAATGGTCAAATTGATGAAGGCGTTCAAAACACCTACTACCAAGATACTGATGGCGACACTTATGGAAATTTAGCTGTAACCATTCTCGCTTGTACCCCACCAGCAGGATATGTAGTCAACAGTACCGATTGTAACGACGCAAACGCTGCTGTTAATCCAGGTGTTGCAGAAGTATGTAACCTTATCGACGATAACTGTAACGGTCAAATCGACGAAGGCGTACAGACTACTTTCTACCAAGATGCCGATGGAGATAACTTCGGAAATCCTGCAGTAACTACCCTTGCTTGTACAGCCCCTGCCGGCTATGTGTTAGACAATACCGATTGCGACGACGCAAGCGCCGTTGTCAACGGCGCTGCTACAGAAGTGTGTAACAATATCGATGATAACTGTAACGGTCAAATCGATGAAGGCACTTTAATCACGTATTACCAAGATGCGGATGGCGATTCATTTGGTAATCCTGCTGTAAGCACACAAGCATGTACTCCACCTATCGGATATGTACTAGATAATACCGATTGCGATGACGCAAATGCCGCTGTTAACAGCGCTGCTACAGAAATCTGTAACTTGATTGACGATAACTGTAACACCTTAATCGATGAAGGTGTGCAAACCACTTATTACCAAGATGCCGATGCAGACACCTATGGTAACCCAGCAGTGTCTACGCAAGCATGTACCCAACCAACAGGGTATGTTTTGGATAACACCGATTGTAACGACGTAAGCGCCGTTGTCAACGGCGCGGCTACGGAAGTGTGTAACAACATCGACGACAACTGTAACACACAAATCGATGAAGGGGTACAAACTACTTACTACTTCGATGCTGATGCCGATGGATTTGGAAATCCGCTTGTCTCAATAGTAGGCTGCTTCCCTCCACCGGGCTACGGTATAGACAACACCGACTGTAATGATGCAAATCCTGCTATTTACCCTGGCGCTACGGAAGCTTGTAATAACATCGATGACAACTGTAATACCCAAATCGATGAAGGCTTAACCTTCCTCACCTATTACCAAGACAATGACGGTGATTCATACGGAAATCCCGCAGTAAGTGTCAGCGCATGCTCACCTCAAACGGGTTATGTTCTTGATAACACCGATTGTAATGATAACAGCGCCGCTGTTAATCCAGCTGCGACAGAAGTGTGTAACAACATCGACGATAACTGTAATACACAAATCGACGAAGGAGTTCAGAATACATATTACCAAGATGCCGATGGCGATACCTTCGGTAACCCTGCTGTTACTCAACTGGCATGTACCCAACCTGTGGGTTATGTAACAGACAATACCGATTGTAACGACGCAGACGCTCTTATTAATCCGAATACCATCTGGTACCTAGACAATGACGGTGATTCATACTACGTATCAACCCTCACTCAATGTACCAATCCCGGCGCAGGATACACGCTTGCAGCAGGAATTTCTGGTGACTGCGACGATACAAATCCTGCCATCAATGCTGGTGCTACGGAAGTGTGTAACAACATCGACGACAACTGTAACGGACAAATCGACGAAGGCGTACAGACTACCTTCTACCAAGATGCCGATGGAGATAACTTCGGAAATCCTGCAGTAAGTACCCTTGCATGTACAGCACCTGTGGGCTATGTATTAGACAACACCGATTGTGACGACGCAAGCGCCGTTGTCAACGGCGCTGCTACGGAAGTGTGCAACAATATCGATGATAACTGCAACGGTCAAATCGATGAAGGAGTAACATCTACCTATTACGCAGACACCGATGCTGACGGATTTGGAGATCCAACTAATTCTACCCAAGCTTGTAGTCAACCAATAGGATACGTTTCAGACAACACTGATTGTGATGATGCAAGCGCCGTTGTCAACGGCGCTGCCACCGAGGTTTGTAATAACCTTGATGACAATTGCGATGGACAAATTGATGAAGGTGTAACCTTAATCTTCTTTGCAGACGTGGATGGGGATGGATTTGGTGATCTTACAAACACCACCAATGCATGTACCCCTCCAGCAGGATATGTGGTGGATAATACAGATTGTAACGACGCAATAGCAAGTATAAACCCTGGCGCATCGGAAGTGTGTAACAACATCGACGATAACTGTAACGGTGCAATCGATGAAGGCCTTGTATTTAATACCTACTACCTCGACACCGATGCCGATGGTTTTGGAAATATCGCCATAGACTCACTCGCGTGTGTGGCACCTACTGGCTATGTAATCGATAACACCGATTGTGATGACACCAACGCCGCAATCAACAGCGCAGCAGTTGAAGTATGTAACAACATCGACGACAACTGTAACAGTCAAATCGACGAAGGACTTACTTCTGGACAATGTGCCGACACGGATAACGATGGCATCAACAACTTCAACGACCTAGATGATGACAACGACGGCATTACTGATGTTACCGAGCTTGCAACAGCACTTAACAACGGTGATACGGACGGTGATGGAATCGTTGACTCTGAGGATTTAGACAGCGATGGCGATGGAATTTTCGACATCATGGAAGTACTTGGTAACGACCCTGACAACGACGGAATGGTTGGTGTTGGTGCTATTACCGATGTCAATGCAGACGGATTAGAAGATAGCCTAGAGCCAAATGGATATGCAGCATTAGACTTCGATGGAGATGGTCTTCCGAACTTCCAAGATTTAGATAGCGATGCCGATACTGTGCCTGATGCCGTTGAGTTCGATATGAACAACGACGGTATTGCACCAGACGACACCGATAACGATGGAAACTGGAACTTCTTAGATATCGACGATGATGGAGACGGATTAACCACCGTGGTAGAATGGGATTACAACCAAGATGGCGTAGGTCCTGATGATTGCGACTACGATGGAATACCAAACTTCTTAGACGCCGATCAATGCCAACTCTTCATCCCTGAAGGATTCTCTCCGAACAACGACGGAGCGAACGACACGTTCGTAATTGAGAATAAAAATCCGGGCAGCGCCATTGGAATTGAAATCTTCAACCGTTGGGGAAGTCGAGTTTATCAATCAGACAATTACCAAAACGATTGGGGTGGCGATGACCTACCTGTAGGCACGTATTACTACGTCATCAAATTCAGCGACGGCACTGAAACTAAAGCCGGATACTTAACACTTTGGAGATAATGAAAACACCTATGAAACATATACTTCTCGGTTTATTCATTGCCGCTTCTGGCTCTGCCCTTGCCCAGCAAGACCCGCAGTCGTCGATGTACATGTTTAATCCATTAGCCGTGAACCCTGCCTACGCTGGTTCAGCAGAAGGCTTACAATCGAATATTCTATACCGTTCGCAATGGACAGCCATGCCTGGCGCACCTAAAACATTCACCGCGAATATTCACAATCCGTTTTTCGATGAAAAAGTGGGTGGTGGTATTTCATTTTCTTCCGATGAATTAGGCGTAACTAAACGCTCGCAAGTGGCGTTGGCTGGCTCATACCATTTGCAATTCAAAACGTTCAGAGTTTCGATGGGATTATCGTTAAGCTTGTCTCAATACCACGTTGGACTCTCATCTGTTCAACACAGCATTGACGGAAGTGTAGATAACGCCTTCTCTGCCGATATCAACGAAAACACGTTCAACTTCGGGACAGGAATTTTCGGATATGCGAAGAACTGGTACGTCGGATTGTCGGTTCCTCACTTCAAGCGAAACATTCTTTCTGTAAATACAGCAGCATTGGATTTAACTGCGTTTGAAACACCACATATGTTCTTCCAAGGAGGATACATTTACGACATCAACCCCATGTGGTCTATTAAACCGAACTTCATGATGAAGTATGTGAATCACGCTCCCCTATCATTCGATTTAAATTGTAATGTCTACTACAAGAAAACCATAGGGGCAGGATTAGGATTCCGCACCGATAAATCCATGATTGCTTTGTTCGAAGTTCAATTGCATCCTTTCCTTAAAGTAGGATACGCATACGACTATTCACTTTCTAGTTTGGCCACCTACGCTGCAAGTTCACACGAGTTCTTCTTGCGTTACGCTATTGGTCCGAAAGGAGTTCACATTTCACCACGTCTATATTAATGGTTATGATGAAACGCATTTTATATCTATTCACCTTGGTCGTTTCATTGGCGGCTTGTTCAACGGCGGCAAAATTGAAATACGCTGAAGAACTGTACAATAAAAAAGCATACGCTGAAGCGGCTGCTATGTGCAAAGACATCAAAGAACCCGATCAAAACACATACGTGCTATGGGCCAATGCCGAGTACAACATGCTTCACATGAACGAAGCTGCGCGTGCATACAGCAAAGCCAATCTTGCCGAACTATCTGAAGCAAACAAATTCCGTTACGCGCAAGCCTTACGTGAAACGGGCGCTGAAAAGGAAGCTGCGCGTATTATCAATTCCATCCAAAAAAATGGAAGCAATACCCAAGCTATTGAAGAATTTCTTCATCCGGCAACCGCAACTAAAAATGAAATCAAGGTAAACACCTATGAATCTACCGACGAAGGCGATGAATACAGTCCTTTCTACTTCAAAGATTCATTGTGCTATGTGACCAACACACGCGGAAATTACACCCCTAAATCAGATTTCCCTTACAACGGAATGCCATTTACGCGCATCGAGTCTAAGACCGACAACATTGTTGAATTGAAGAAATTAAATTCGAACTTGAACGACGGACCAGTTGCCGTTTCAACCAACTCAGTGGTATTCAACCGCAGTGTTCCTTCAACCAATAAAAAACGTGAACACGTAACCCTTTTTGAAAAATCGATAGACAAGTTGCTCGACAATTCGAAGACGGAATTGCCCTTCTGCGCCGATACGTTGAACTACATGCATCCTTCGTTTAAGACTGAAAACACCTTGGTGTTTTCTTCCAACCATAATTTCACTAACGACACTAAATCGGGTAATTACGATTTATATGTTACCACGAAAACCGATGGAACATGGAGCAAACCTTCGCCATTTAGTGCTAGTGTGAACTCAGATTACGACGAACAATATCCGTCTTTCCTCAGTGATAGTATCTTAATCTTCTCGGCAAACAAACCCATGGGTTATGGCGGATTAGACTTGTACACCACTTCCTTGAATTACGATGGCACATGGTCGAAACCTCGTCTTCTTCCCGCCCCTATCAACTCGAGTTACGATGATTTCGGACTTATTGCCGACCCAAAAGACGACCACCACGTTTATTTCACTTCCAACCGAAACGGTTCCGATGACATCATGGAAACACGTATTCCTGAAGAAGTAAACGGTGAATGGAAAATTCAATTGATCGATGGCAAAGTGGTGCAGCCACTAACCAACTTCCCAATTAATCTTCAATACGAATTGATTAAAGGTGAAAAAGAAGCTCGCTTAACGGATGATAAAGGCTATTTCGATGGAAATACCGATGGAGGAATTAATACCATCTCTTCTTACTTCTACAAAACCACACAAGTAAAATATCCGCACAAGAAGTACGACTTCTTCACCACTACTTATCAAACGGTTGCCTTGTTGCCAATTGAAAAATGGTTAGTAACAGGGGTGTTAACCGACGTAGATAACGGTCAACCCATTCCTGGTGCAACGGTTCAATTTAAAGGCACCGTGAACGAAACAGTAACTACTGATGAAAACGGTAAGTTCTCATTCACCGCAGTGAATCTCGACAAGAACTCGTACGTTGATATCATTCTTTCTCGCAAAGGCTACGACGAAAAAACGTTGACTCACGTGAATGTGCATTCAAAGAATACACAAATCGACATCAACGAAACCCAAGACTTAACCATGAAACGTCGTATTCAAGTGGGTGAAGATTTGGCTGACTTGTTACAACTAGATCCAATCTATTTTGAAACCGCTAAATGGGACATCACACCTCAAGGAGCTATTCAATTAGATAAGATTGTAGCGATACTTATTCAAAAACCAAACTTGGTGATAGAATGCGGTTCGCACACCGACTGTCGCGGTAGTCGTGCAGCCAACCAAATTCTTTCTGACAATCGTGCAAAAGCTACTGCCGACTTCTTATTGGCTCACGGCATTCCCAAATCGCAAATCAAATACAAAGGATACGGCGAAGACAAGCCTGTGAACGATTGCCGTTGCGAAGGAGAAGTTTCTACTACATGCACCGAAGAAGAATTGGCATTAAATAGAAGAACCGAATTCCGAGTAATTAAAGACCTTGATCCAGAACGCACGCGCAAGGAAGAGGATATTTTTGCTACGCGCAGTAAAGAAGACGTGAACAAAGTAGTGGAAGAACGCTCTACTTACGTTCAACCCGAAAACATTTTGGCTTGGTTGAAATCAGATAACAACGAGTACAAATTCGATCCAAAAATTAAATCACGCCTAGAAGAAAATCCGAAGTTCCCTGAGAAAGTATTCTTTACCGTTCAGATTGGAGCCTTCGCACAGCACGTGCATCCTGAGTTCTACGCCGGTTTATTCCCTGTATTCAGTGACCACGACGGTATTGAATTCACACGTATTTGCGTAGGTAAATTCACCACGTATGAAAAAGCAGAGGAAGCATTAACCGCCTTGTGTGCTAAATATCCCGATGCGTTTATTGCAGCCTATTCAAAGGGCAAACGCATAGCGGTGCAAGAAGCTCATAAACTCTATTAAGAAATAATTCTCATATTGGAAGCGCCTCAAGTTTGAAACTTGGGGCGCTTTCGCTTATTTTTGAAACCTAACCTTAGTAATAAACAATACATGTCAGAAGTTTCTACACCACAAGGACATCCGAAAGGACTGTACCTCTTATTCACCACTGAAATGTGGGAGCGATTCTCGTACTACGGAATGCGCGCCCTGTTCACCTTGTATTTAACCAAGGCTTTGTTATTTGACAAAGCATTAGCATCTGCTATTTATGGTGACTATACCGGATTGGTTTATTTGACTCCGCTTATCGGAGGCTTCATGGCCGACCGCTACTGGGGTAATAGAAAGTCTATCATCGTCGGTGGTATCTTAATGGCCATTGGTCAGTTCTTGATGTTCACCAGCGGTATGCTTTATACCACGCCACAAACAGCAACGCCTATTATGTTGTTGGGATTGTTGTCGTTAATCATTGGTAATGGTTTCTTCAAACCAAATATTTCTACCATGGTTGGACAATTGTATCCACAAGGCGACAAGCGCGTAGATGCGGCGTTTACCATCTTCTACATGGGTATTAACCTTGGTGCCTTCATTGCACCACTTATTTGTGGATTCGTTGGTGACACGGGTTCACCAGCCGATTTCAAATGGGGATTCTTAATGGCTTGTGGTGGAATGATTTTGAGCTTAATCATTTTCATTTCATTAAAAGACAAATACATCATTACTCCTGAAGGGGCTGCCATTGGCGGAAAACCTGAACATCACTTACACATTTCAGCTGAAGAAACTGGTGCTAAAAAAGCAGGTAACGGACGTGCTTATTTGTGGTTGGGTGTATTGGTTGCTTTGTATTTCATCTTCAAAGGATTTGTAGGAATGGACATTATTGGCGCATTCATCTTTGCTTGCACCATTGCTGCACCGGGATACATTATTTCCGATCCAAGCCTCGACAAAATTGAACGTTCACGTATTTGGGTTATCTACATCATTGCCTTCTTCGTAATTGCCTTCTGGGCTGCGTTTGAACAAGCAGGTGCTTCGTTAACCTTCTTCGCGGAAGAACAAACAGACCGTAATCTATTCGGATGGTGGGAAATTCCTGCATCGTATTTCCAAAGTGTGAATCCGGTGTTGATTGTAGCCTTGGCTCCTATTTTCGCATGGATGTGGGTGCGTTTGGGTAAATCAAATCGCGAACCTGCTTCACCGATGAAACAATCAGTTGGATTGTTCATGGTAGCCTTAGGGTATGTAATTATTGCCTTAGTAGTAAAAGACCTTGCACCAGGTGTGAAAGTATCTATGGTGTGGTTATTCAGCTTGTATGCGATTCACACCATGGGTGAATTGTGTTTATCTCCTATCGGATTATCGATGGTAGTAAAATTAGCACCTACACGCTACAGTTCTTTGTTAATGGGCGTTTGGTTCTTATCTACCGCTTTAGCGAATAAAGTAGCTGGTGACCTTTCAGGATTTTATCCGGAAGACGTGCACAAGAAAACCGGATTAATAGCACAGAACTTCGTGGCTATTCAAGACAGTATAGAATCTACTTACACCTTGAATGCAAACACCGATTTCTTTGCATCAAATACAACGGAAGACGTGCGTGTTTGGACTGTTGCAACCACAGCAGATAACAAACCTAAGCCAGTTGAAAAAGAAGGATTCGAAAAATTCAAAGAGAATTTAACCTCTGACCCATTGATTGAATACTTCAGCGGAAGCACCTCGAATGACTCGTTAACAACCATTACCATTGGTGAAGTGAACAACAGCATTCCTGAATTCAAAAAGAAACAATTGTTGCAAATCTCTAAAGAAACCAAAGCTGCTGTAGGTATTAGTCCAGACGGCGCTAAGGCGTATGTTTTGAAAATGGTTCCAGATGAAATCAACAAATCAAAAATGAATTCAAGCATTGAAATTTGGCAATTGAATCCAGAAAAGCCTGTTCTTTTCGGGAAAGAAATTTCAAACTTATATGAGTTCTTCGTCGTGTTTATCGTGCTTGCAGGGGTAGCCTCTGTCTTGTTATTCTTCTTAAGCAGAACACTTTTGAAAATGATGCACGGCATTCGTTAATCGAAAAAAATATTGAAAAAGCGGCCTCTTCGGAGGCCGTTTTCTTTTGGTATCATTTTTATAAGTATTTTCGTTACGATGAAAAAAGCACTTTTCCCTTTCCTTTTAGCCCTTGTTGCATTCACCACTCAGTCTGTCCAAGCTCAAGTAATTGAAGAACATCCTGTTCATTGGATTACAATTGGTGAGATGCAAAAACTTCAAGAAACAGAACCTCGTAAGGTGCTTATCGATGTCTATACCCAATGGTGTGGCCCTTGCAAAATGATGTCATCAAAAACATTCACCAATCCAGACGTTGCAGAATACCTCAATAAAAATTATTACTGCGTGAAGTTCGATGCCGAGTCGGCAGACAGTGTGGTTTTCCGCGGACAAACCTTCAAAAACCCCAATTACAAACCCAACACCCAAGGCAGAAACGGCGTGCATCAGTTCGCGCAAGCCATGAATGTCACTGCCTACCCAACGCTTATATTTTTGAATGAAAAAAGCGAGTATTTAATGCCTCTAACAGGCTACCATACCCCTTCTCAATTAGAGATTTACTTGAAGGTGTTAGCCACCAACGACTACCTTAAAATCTTGTCTCAGACCGACTGGGAAACCTACCAGAAAAACTTCGTAGGAAGCTGGAAAGACTAGGCCTGTAACTTTCATCACTTTTTTAGACGATTTCTGTCGGTTTATTTTGTTGTACGCTAAACCTCAATTATCTTGCGGGCACTTAATAAATCTGCATTAATCATGGGAGAGACTGCCAAACTAATTTTAGACGGAAAAGAATACGAACTTCCAGTCTTTACAGGCACAGCGAATGAAAAAGCAATTGATATCACAAAACTTCGTGACTTATCGGGATATGTAACGCTAGATAGCGGATACAAAAACACCGGAGCGACGAAGAGTGCGATTACATTTCTTGATGGAGAAGAAGGAAAACTGTGGTACCGTGGTTATCCTATTGAGCAAATTGCTGAATACGCTACCTTCTTAGAAGTTGCGTATTTATTGGTTTACGGAGAACTTCCAACTGAAAAAGAATTGAGATACTTCACTGAAAGTATTTCTCACCACACCTTGGTACACGAAGACATGAAACGTTTCTATGAAGCGTATCCAACACACGCACACCCAATGGGCGTATTGTCTTCGATGTTGGCTTCTATGTCAACCTTCTACCCTGAATCTCAGAATCCGAATAACTTCAAGGATATAGAATTGACCATTCACCGCTTAATGGCTAAGATGCCAACACTTGCTGCGCAAGCGTTCAAGGTGTCTATTGGTCATCCAATCATCTATCCTAAGAACGCTTATTCATACACGCAGAACTTCTTACACATGATGTTCGCGTTACCAACTTACGACTACGAAGTAGATCCAGTTGTTGACGATGCGTTGAACAAATTATTGATTTTACATGCTGACCACGAGCAAAACTGCTCTACCTCTACCGTGCGTATGGTAGGTTCGTCGCAAAGTAACTTATACTCTTCTATCTCTGCTGGTATTGCTGCGCTTTGGGGTCCCCTTCACGGTGGTGCTAACCAAGCGGTAATTGAAATGCTTGAGCGCATTAAAGCAGACGGTGGTGATGTAGAGAAATTCGTAAACAAGGCGAAAGACAAAAACGATCCATTCCGATTGATGGGCTTTGGTCACCGAGTTTACAAAAACTTCGATCCACGTGCACGTATCATCAAGAAAGCGTGTGACGATGTATTGAACAAATTAGGCATCCATGATCCGGTGTTAGACATTGCCAAGCAATTGGAAGAAGTTGCACTTCAAGATCCATATTTCGCAGAGCGTAAGTTGTATCCAAACGTTGACTTCTACTCTGGAATTATTTATCGCGCTATCGGTATTCCAACCGAGATGTTTACAGTAATGTTCGCATTGGGACGACTACCAGGTTGGATTGCACAATGGAAAGAAATGATTGAGCAAGGCGAACCAATTGGTCGTCCGCGTCAAATCTACACTGGCCATGAACTTCGCGATTATGTGCCTATTGCAAAAAGAGGATAATAAAACAATGGGCTGCTTCGGCAGCCCTTTTTATTGAATAGTATGGAAAACGGAACAGTTACAGTAGTTAAAGAAAACGGCATTGCCCGCATCACATTTTTTCATCCACAAAGCAATTCTTTGCCAGGTGCATTGTTGCACGAATTAGCAGCGAATATTGAGCAGACCGGAAAGGATAGTGAGGTGAAGGTGATTATACTTCAAAGCGAAGGTGAGAAAGCATTTTGTGCAGGAGCTAGTTTCGATGAATTGGTAGCGATACAAAATTTAGAAGAAGGCAAGCACTTCTTCAGCGGCTTTGCCTTGGTGATTAATGCCTTGCGTAAAGTTCCGCAATTAACTATTGGACGTGTGCATCAGAAAGCAGTTGGTGGCGGTGTAGGCATTGCATCGGCAGTGGACTATTGTTTTGCTACAACGAAGGCGCAAGTGAAGCTGAGTGAATTAGTAGTTGGAATAGGACCATTTGTAGTTGGTCCAGCGGTTCAGCGCAAAGTGGGCGTATCGGCCATGTCGCATTTGGCTATTAACGCCAGTGAATGGCAGAGTGCGGAATGGGCGCGGGAGAAAGGATTGTATGCCGAAGTATTGGAAGGCGAAGAAGAGATGGACTATGCCATCAACACCTTGGCTGAAAAGCTAACGAATAGTAATCCAGAGGCAATGGCTGAATTAAAGCGCATTTTCTGGCAAGGCACAGAGCATTGGGATGAGTTATTGGTAGAGCGTGCGGGCATCTCAGGCCGTCTTGTTCTCAGCGACTTCACCCGCGCTTCTATTGCGAAGTTTAAAGCGAAGTAATATTCCGCAAAGCGGACAAATCCACGAAGTGGACTAATCCCGGTGGGACAAATCCACGAAGTGGACTGATCCCGGTGGGAAAAATCCACTGTGTGTATCAATCCTTTCAGGACAAATCCCGGAGGGATAAATTCTTAGGCAAAAAATCTTTGAGGTGAAGGAATTTAAATGTGCTAATTTCGATCTTTGAAATACCTCGAACAACTATTGACGGTATTATAACATCACCACCATAGTTGTGAATTGCTGATTAAATGTGATCTTTGAAATACCTCGAACAACTCAATAACCACGGAGGACGGGACGACATAGTTGTGAATTGCTGATTAAATGTGATCTTTGAAATACCTCGAACAACGCATACCCTTTTTTTGAACCAACTGACCATGTTGTGAATTGCTGATTAAATGTGATCTTTGAAATACCTCGAACAACAAAATTTGATATGCCGTTTCTCCAGGACCGTTGTGAATTGCTGATTAAATGTGATCTTTGAAATACCTCGAACAACAAGCAAGGAAACGACTACACGAAGTATGTGTTGTGAATTGCTGATTAAATGTGATCTTTGAAATACCTCGAACAACAATCAAGTTCCGAAACAGCCGTGAGTGTAAGTTGTGAATTGCTGATTAAATGTGATCTTTGAAATACCTCGAACAACCTGAAGTTAAGCTACGAAACAATAAACTTGGTTGTGAATTGCTGATTAAATGTGATCTTTGAAATACCTCGAACAACTGCGTTCAAATTCGGGAAAAAGTTTACCATGTTGTGAATTGCTGATTAAATGTGATCTTTGAAATACCTCGAACAACAAACGAGGGCAATGTAACTGAGGCAACGGGGTTGTGAATTGCTGATTAAATGTGATCTTTGAAATACCTCGAACAACATTGACATCCGAGGCCGTGAGTATGTCGCGGTTGTGAATTGCTGATTAAATGTGATCTTTGAAATACCTCGAACAACCGTTCGGCTGTCTTTGTCGAATTGGTGCAGTTGTGAATTGCTGATTAAATGTGATCTTTGAAATACCTCGAACAACTTAACAACGTCTTGCCACCTTCTAGGTATGGTTGTGAATTGCTGATTAAATGTGATCTTTGAAATACCTCGAACAACTGGGAATCATTTTTTGGTGTGACAATTGGTGTTGTGAATTGCTGATTAAATGTGATCTTTGAAATACCTCGAACAACTGCCATTACGGAATGCCGCGTAGCTTCTGTGTTGTGAATTGCTGATTAAATGTGATCTTTGAAATACCTCGAACAACAGTTGCATATTCATTGTTCGTTCCAGCATTGTTGTGAATTGCTGATTAAATGTGATCTTTGAAATACCTCG
>Ga0172372_10008247_pt1 | contig 13799 bp, 15 predicted proteins | sample LakKiv5m_2_FD_114544 | JGI IMG/M metagenome (GOLD analysis project Ga0172372, IMG submission 114544) | Freshwater microbial communities from Kabuno Bay, South-Kivu, Congo - kab_092012_9.5m | ecosystem: Environmental > Aquatic > Freshwater > Lake | place: Democratic Republic of the Congo...
CCTCAGCGACAGGGTGTAAAAACTATCGCGAATGCGGATCGCAGGAAACTGGTCCTTGATGCTCCCGTCGTTGGGCTCCATCCACGACACCAGGGCCTCGTTTCGTTCCAGCAGCGGCAGCATGTACCGGCTGTTGGGCGTTGCGTTGTCGTACGGCCACTGGATCCCCATCTTGATGATCTTGTGCCGTTTCATGTCTACTATCTTCATGATTGCGGTCAGTGGATGGGGGAGCCGTGCAGTAAGGCCTGTGGGGTGTTTTTTGTCCAGTAACACAGGATGCGTTTTAATGAATTCAAATCATTTTTGGCAATAAACGCCCACGCCCAACCAATCTGAAGTTAATGAACTGTTACTTGACCCCACTTTCCTTGTATTCAGAGAAGGTTCAGGATTGCATGGATTCCAATAATTCCTTCTGGTATCTCTGAAGTATTACATCAGTGAAATATTGCTTGATTTCTGACTCACTGACATGAAAAAATTCACCCCTTTTTCTCTGTGCTGCAAAGTGATCATGCACCAGATATTCGTCGCGTTCCATGTTCAGTGTGGGTACTATAGCCACCAACACATGAGGAGCAGGAGCACATGAAATATTAAGCTGAGAAAGTCTTGTCTTCATGTTGGTGGTTCTTCCAATCTTTAGCAATCCAGGGAATGCATCACTCTTAGTAGCATATATGTACTGAGAGATTGGTGTTTGGCTGACCATGGTTTCTTGGACATCGCGCATTGTGTCTTGGATAAAGGCAGTGTAGCTCCTTTTTTGACCAATTAAACTGTGGTAGTTGATTTCTTTGCTTAAAGATACGTCTCCATTGAGATAACGCGAAATGATTTCTGCAAATTTAATTCTGTATGCAGTGGCTTGATGACCTGGGAGAGCCATAACCAACTTGATTGCAGAGGGAAGTGTGACTACTGGTTGTTTTGACTGTCCTCTCCCTGGAAACTGGAACATGCTTATGGGTTCCACTTCTTTTTTCCTATCAACATCCAATCTTCTCCATATTTCAGCAGCGTGATTCAGGTCTTTGCCACATACATGCATGATAATGTCACGAGTGGAAAGATGATGAATGCCTTTCAATTCTATAAGACGAATACATGCTCCAGGGGAAATTTCATCCAATGGGATGGTTGATATGGATGACATTTGCGTCTATGTGTTGTTTGAAAATACAGGTGAAGGATTCAAAGTAAAGACCATTTTTTATTTTTTTTTCAATCCTTAAAGTCGCGAATCGACAGGGGCTGCAATTCACCTAAGAGCTGGTGAAAACGTAAGATACGTGTGTCTTGTTTGTATATTCCGCAGAGTGTATGCGCCGTTAGCGTATTCAAGATAACAATTCCCCCAACTCTTGCAAAAATCCTGCCATCCAGCAGCCCATGAACCATTTTTGGAGATTGTCGTTGTTTTTTGTTCGTCAACAGTGAGCTCTAGACTACCAAAATCCACAGCTACGTGATTTGTTCGAACCACCTCAACATGTCTGGTGTGGACAGGAACCTCAATGAATTCACGCGGTGTGTGGCCGTGAGCTGTCAGAGTGTTCGTGTTGTTGTCAGACAGTGTTCGTCCGCCTTTGAATGTGGCTATATCTGCCTCAGACACATGAAGTAAACCATAAGTATCATGCTCCTGTGTACGTATTTCTGGAGGTTTTTCAAAGATTATGAGCGAGCCAGACGTGCCACGCATGTCATACAAGAACAGATCCCCAGAGATAAACTCAAGAAAAAACATATCATTATTGCGAAATTGCAGCCAGTTGCTAAATTTACGTGCACTTGAACCATCATCTTTCGCGCTCCATGTGACGCCATTGATGGTGACAAGCATATTTTTTTCGCTATGAAACCCGGGTACAGGGGTTTCAGATAGTGTTGCAGCCACTTTGATAAATCTACTGGTAGGTTGTCCATGGGAATCTAGTCTATTTCTGTCTGCATCCGATAGTGCAATATGTATTGAAAATGGGCCCCAATCATCTTTAGTTGGATTCGGTTTGGAATTTCCAATCAAGACTTCTTTTGTCCATATTTGGGCAGTTTTGCTTTGTAAGAATCTAAGTTCTTTCGTCAATACTGTAATCTCTTCCTTGATCGCCTCGAGCCAATGCGTCATTTTTTCAACTTTCATCAACCTTATATATCCATCCAGCCCTCCGGTAAACAAACAATGCCAATAATGATCAAGGGAGTTTTCATTCAATCCACCATTAAAAAAATCAACACACCAAGCCCTTCCTGACCAGATCCATCGCGCTGTCATACATCTCAAACAGCACGGTGGTCTGCGGTGTGTGGATATCCCTGGCGATGTGGTCCATGCCGCTCTTGGAGACGTACATGATGGTGCCGTCGTCTGCGGTGGTGTAGTGTACGCCCAGCTGCATGGCGGCCTGGACGCGCGGGATGGCGAAGGCCTTGCGGTCGGCGGTGAGCACGGCGTCGGTGGTGGTGCCGAGGAGCGCGAGCACGTCGTCGATGGGCGAGACGCAGTGGATGGGCGCGACGCCCCTTTCGTTGATGGCGAGCTTCACATTGGCCATGGTTTCGAGCGCCTTCATGGTCTTGACGGGGTTGGTGCGCGCGAGGCGCTTGAGGTCGTCGTAGGTGTAGGAGGAGTAGTGTTTGGGCATTGAGTTTGAGGAATTTTGGTTTTTGAGGATTTGGGGATTATTTATAGAAGATCCCTATGTACAAAGTCTACAGGAGTTTTAAAATAAAAATCAATTTGGTTGAATTTGATTTTAATTCCTCAAAAAAAATCAATTTGGTTTGGTTTGTGTTCATTGGAAAAAAAATCAGCGCAATTCGCGCAAAGCATCCAAAGGATTGGGGGCTGGGTTGAAGGCCTGTCTGCCCAGCTCCCTCTCAACAAACCACGTCTCGTATCCCAGCCTGTCCTCTGCGGCGCGGTGAACCTCCACCTTGAGGGCCCACCTGATCTTGCGGTACTCCTTGTTGGCGAGCGTCATGATGAGGCGGGCGATCTTGGGGAAGTTTGCCTCGAACGAAAAAGTCTCGATCCTCTCGTTCAGGATGGTTTTCACCAGCTTGATCATGCTGTTGTGCTTAATAAACAACTGATCCGCAATGGCCTTGGCGCGCGCGATTTCGTCCGCCGAGAGCCGGAGCACCTGTGGTTTTTTCTTTGCCTCTGATTTCGTTGCACCCTTGCCCTGCGATTTTTTGTTTGCTGCTTGGATGGCCCTTATCTGGGCTTCAGTCAGCTTCTTTATCTCTTCCTCCACCTCCATCCTAAACTGCTCCTCCTCCTCTGCCTTCGCGGCCTCCTTCAACGCCTGCCTGTCCATCTTCTCCTTCATCATCTTCCTGCACTCATCGCGCCACAGGCTGTTTTTGAGCCGCTGCTTCTCTTCCTCATACTTCTTCATGATCGCAACCCCCATGGTCTCGCACTCCCACCACTCATGCTCTCTCCACCACCTGGCCGTGAAGCGATGATTCTCCATAAACGAGTGAGCGAAATCGACCCACTGCCGCATCGAGCGCTTGGCGGTGAAATCCGACGAATGGAGCCAGTCGTACACTGGCCCTGTGGGCAAAAACACTCGGATGGCGGAAATCATCAGATCCCTGCGCACGGGCAAGATCCAATACGCATCGCTGTGGGCTGAGGCCACGGACCACGCACTCACTGATTCGGGGATCGTCTTGTCGACTGGATGCAGTAGGAAGAGCGCGTCGGCCGGGCATTGGAGGTTGTACACCAGATGGCAGGCGCGGATGGTCTCGTTGAAGACGCCGTCCCCGAAAACGGATTGCATGAACTCAAACAGCGCGGTCCCCGAAGGAAAGAGTTTTTGCAGTCCGTCCGCGATCCCCCCGTGGCGAAACAGAATGTCAAAGGCACATACAAACGGAAGATGTCGAAGGGATTGCAAAAGCATATTTTGGGACGGGGCTTACTTTTTTCGTCTTGTTTTAAGGCCCAGTAAGTCAGTAGTGGTCACATTAAAAAGAAATTAAAAAATCACTGAAGGCGCACCTGGATTATTAACGCCACAACCTGTGGTTAAAAAACCCAACAAAAAAACCACTCACCTCCTGAAGAGACGAAGAAAATGGAGGTCTGTATGTGTGCATCATCAGAGTGGAATCTACACAGTATATACAAACCCGTGGTGTTAATAGTGTGTATTCCCCTCCTCTAATGCTACACCCATACTTCATCAGAGTGGATTCTAAATATTACATACACTGTACAAAAACGGTGCGCGCCCTATATGGAGTTCAGTGTGTGGTGGCTGTGGCTCAGGCGGCTCGCTAAAGGCACAAATGTTTTCTTTTTATATACGTTTCACTCAAAAAATCCAGCTCATCAACCGCCGCATGAGCGTGTTGGGCTGTGGCGCTGAGGGGTTGGGGCGCAGGGTCTCCCTAATCTGGGCCACCATGACGGTGTACGTTCCGGCCTTGAGCGTGGCCTTCCCCCACGGATACAGCGGCATGAGAAAGAGTCCGGATGGCTGGATCTCGCATTTTTCGCTCGTCTGGCACACTCCACCGAGGAATAGCTCCTCGATCAAGCACACCGTCCCCGCGTCGCAGAATTGCTCAAGCTGCGGCGTGATCTGGCCGTTGGGCATCATGGGCGCGATCTGCGACGCATCGACCAGCGAGTAGACCACAGACACATTGTCGAAGGCGTATGTGTACAGTGGCGAATTGGACTCGATCGACAGCGTGAGCGCCGCCACATCGGTGAGTTGGACGTTCTGCAGCGGTCCTGAGTACTTGACCTGGGTCCCTTGCATCACCCTGATATTAAATGCATCCTGGCTCGTGGATTGAATGATCACCGGCAAATTACAGTGATTCAAAACGGTGTTGTCGGTTTTGGCGACCACGCGCGTCAGCACGGAGGCCTTCTGCAGGAGGACGTAGAGCGTGGTTGTTTTGTTGAGAGGGACCCCCTGCATGGATACGTAGATCTCCACAAAGTCCGCATCGATGCTCACGTTACACCCCGCCAGCGGAACACTGCCCATGAGGACCACCGTGGTGTTGGAGCACGCGGGAATCTTCCATTCGCCCCCGTCCCATGTCTGATAGCGCAGATTCTGGATGGACTCGATCCCAGACGCCTTGATGATCAGATGTGCATACACCACGGACCCTTTGCAGCTCTCCAACTGCAGCCGCGTGTACTCCACCCCGCTGTATTGGAATGATCCGTACGAGGTGGTGACGGCCGTCGAGTTGAGGATCAGTTCCACGCGCGCCTCCGTGTTCTGCGCCAGCTTTCCAAACACCACCATCCCCACGCCCATCCGATACACCCGCGCACCGTTTTCGATGGCCGATGGGATGAGCGACTGTGGGATCGAGAGCAGGATGGTTTGCTTATCATCATAAAGATACGCCCCGTTCCACATACGCACAAACGTGTCGAGCGGCGTGAAGGGGTCGTTGGAGGTGCAGTCCACGTTGTCGGCCGCTTTGAATTCCACAGACGGCGACATGAGGCCGTGGCAGCACAGGTTTTCGGTGTCGAAGGGCGGGCACGCGGGTGGGGTGGCGCCCAGATGGAGATACAGGAAGAAATAATCCACCTGAGGATATCTGCAATCCACCGTGAGATTCAGAACCCCGCGAACCGTATCCACGGTCACATTCGTCAACTCCAGCGTCGCCGACGCATCCCCGCCCACCAGCACATCCACCGCATCCACCACGCGCGTCACGACCGTCCCCACGCTGCGCAGGCCTTCGAGCGACGCCGCGAGCGCCTGCATGGCCTCCACGTTCGACGCGTCCACCGTGAGCAGTATGGGCTGGGTCGAGAGCAAATGGCGCGAAGCAGTGTACAGGTTGTCCAGCGTCGTGTTGACAGTGGTCTGGAAGCGATGGCGCAGGCACGCGTTGTTGAATTTGAAGAAGGGGCAGAAGCACGTTTTGTTGCGCAACAGGATCTCGTTGGTGGGGCACGCTGCCCATGCAGTTGTTAAGAGGAAGAGGAAGATGAAGGGTTTCATTTTGAATGCCGTTTGTAAGTGGATTTATGTATACTTTCGTCTACGGCGGGGTGGGTGGTCTTTCCTCAACACGAAGATCCATTTGTAAGCTCTTAAAACTGTTGATCAAATACATCAATCTAGAAAACAGGAAATCCATTGCTGTGGGGGGTACTTCTTGTTTCAGTGACATGAATTCGTCACACAGTCTGCTTGCGGTGGTCATATAGGTTGTTGAATGTGTATGATCTAGGAGCATGTTTGCATTTATGGATGCATCCAGTGTTGATTGTAGAATCTGGATATCACCATACAGTCGCACAGCCTCATCTGTACCAAGAGTGATTAAAGTTTGTTGCATGGGCTCATCCAAATCTAATTCCACAGGGATAGCATCAAGGATCTCCTCTCCTGTTTTAGGATCCACTGCAGCCAAGAAGGTATGTGAAGGGGGGGTGTCTTTGATTGTTGTCTTCATTCCATTCAGTGCAGACTGCAGCTGTGCTATCTCCTGATCAATCTGGTTGACCTTGGTCGTCATGAGCCAAATTGGTGTTTGCTGTCTTATATACATATGCTGTTTACACCCAGCCATGGTGCTGCAACGGTATATACGTGCAGTATATCTGTGCGTGAAATGGATACAATGTTAGGGAAGCGTGTTCTGTTTCTGGAATGTGCTGACAAACTGGAAAAGGTACCATGCTTAATGAGCCTTGGATGGCAACTGAGAACAGACCAATCCACGCGTTACAAACATTATGTGTTTGATGCTGTGCCTGGTTTAACTGACAGCACCAGACCTCCGTTGTGGTCGCTTCAGTATGACCACGGCAGACAACAGGTGTTATTTTCACAACAAGATTTCACCTCAATCCAGCATGACGTGAAAGACATGAATCACTTGGAATATTTGATAAGACAGCATAATAACTTTATCCACCACGCCAACCGGTTTCTCGACGCAGGCGCTGCCATGGTGAGAGTGAAACTTCTTATAGATGCCTCTCCTTCATTCAAACAGACCTATTTTTCCGGGAGAATACACATGAGCGACGGGGGCAATGCGCTGGTGTTGAACGTGGACAGAATTCATGATGTGTCAGAGATCAAAATTGGCTTAGAGGAACGTGTAGAGACAAAGAAGCCAGAGTACGGAAATACAAGAAAGCACGTCAATTACTTTTTTGTCACGTGCACCACCCTAGTGGAAACAGAATCAGGTGAGACCATAACATTACCAATGATAGAGAAACGAGGCCTCACTAATGCAGTAGATGTACTTATGACGGCAGTGGCTTTTCGAAAGTCACTATTGGATTCCCCTGATGCACCTAGAACGCGGACAACAGCCATATCACACACCACTCATGAGGAGCTCCCTGGCTCAGGCTACAAACCTCTTAAGACTCCAATACAACTGAGACTTGATCTGGAAACGGTGGCCAACAAAACAAAGGATTTTTATCTCCACTTCAAACAACATGGAGATTCCTACACCACAGTAGCATTCTCTGAACCATATGTGTGTGTGACCATGGAACCAAATGAGGAGACGCAAACTATCAAAGTGTCATACCAATCAGGAGCGAGAGGTGCCCCTGACACAGAAATTAAGTCAAAGTTCTGGAACATAGATGCTGACATTGCAAAGAAGGCGTTATTGCTGATAAGCGTGCTCACCAGAAAACACATAGACACAGATGAGAAGAAAAAAGCCTGTCTGATCTCCCTATTGGCATCACGGAAGAAATACATTGCTTACTCACACACTGTTAAACACATTGGTGCTTCTGTTAATATCAGGAATGGAAAGGCTTCAGCCAAAATACAATACAAGGATGATACTGAAAGGCCTTCATTCGTCTTCGAATTGACATACAAAGGAGAGACTAAAAAATATAACTGTTTCCATCCATCGCGGGTGTTGTGGGTCATTGACGCCACAAATGAGGACATTGGATGGAAAAATATATTGAACAAATAACACACTTCATCAACAATTAAAGATAAAACGACCTCATTCCATTGGTCAACACCCCATCGACCCTGTTTAACAGCTTCACCAAATTCCTCACCCATGCCCCCCTCGTCCGCGCGCTACACATCCCGCTCTGCTGCGTGCATTGTTCCTGGTGCCAGCCGTCATCAATCAGCTTCGTCTTGACCTCTACCGCCACCCTATTCCCCCACGCGCGGGGGGTGGATGTCCGGCCGTGCTCCTCGTCACAGCATTCATGGAACTGGGTGCGCGGACCCGACCAGCCAGGCGGCCTGTATCTTCTTTTGAGACATGTGTTGACTGGACAGTACAGCTCTTCCTCGTATCCCGGCGGGAGGGCTGCAAAGGCGCCGATGCATAGCAATACAATTACAATCGCGACGCGAATCAGATTCGGCATTCATCTCAGCATCCACCCTTCGTAAATACTAAACGTTTATTCCACGAAACGCCGCTTTTGCCTCGCCCTGCACACGGGACACGTGTCCTTCACCCTCAGCCACGCATGCACGCACTCCCAGTGGTACGCGTGGCGGCCCTGCAGCACGGTGTTGGTGCGCTTGTGCAGGCAGATGGCGCAAGTCTCGAGCTCGTTGAAACGGTAGCGGGTGTTGGGGTAGAGTTGGCGGCAGCGCGCGCGGCGCAGGCGGCTGCAAGGGTGGAGGATCAGTTGTGTTGATTGCTTTTCTCAACAAACGAATAATGATTAAAAAAAACACCATCGAATGATCTTCGAAACCAAGCGCACCAGCTCGTCAACCACGCCCACAAACTCCATTACTAGGCGGACGAGGAGGTAGGTCAGTATGAGCTTGGCCATTTGAAACCACATCCATGTCCACATTTTTTGCTTTCGTTTAAAAAAAATAAAAAACACACCCAAAATCCAATCCCATATATAACACCGGCCCAACCAACCGACACGCCCACAATGGCACAACTCCGACAAGACTCCGTGTTCCAAAACAGCGACGCCCACCAGGATTGCGCCGAGTATGTGGGCACGGCCCCCGCCTCTGCGGTCCGGTGCTTCCATCTGTTCCACACGGCGGTGTTTCGATGCCAGACGTGCGGGTGGAATCTGTGCCAGTTTTGCAAGCAGTCTGTCCACAACGTGTGCGTGCAGTGCGGGCTGGAGGGGTGTGAAAAGTGCAAGTCGTGCCTCCCCGGAAAGAAGGACCCCTTCTGTCTCCTGTGCCACCCCCTCTCGTATCCGACCTTCTCTGGCTGGAGCGGGGTGTGCGTGGGGTGTCGGAAGGAGGGCAAGGAGGTGGTCAAGAAGCCCAGGCTCGCCCCGCCACCATCAACCGCCCCAAGTGGCGTTGTGCCGAAACCGCAGTTCGTCTGCGTCCCCGCCCTCTTGTGCAAAACCATGGAGGGTGTGACCCACGTGGAGGTGGCCGAACCGGAGCGCAGCGCCCTCATCCGCGCGTATGAGCAGAGGCGGTTGGAGGGGGTGCTCATAGGGAGTCAGCTCGCGGGCTACCACGGCAAGGCCCCTCCCGCGGAGCTGCAGGTGGTCTCGGTGCGCCAGATCAACAACCCGTTCCTCAAGGCGCTCTTTGACGCGCGGTGTGCGCTCGTGCAGTCCATCAATAAGACCCGCCCCGAGGATAAGCAGTTCAAGGGCACGGGGATCGAGACCGTGTTTCACGGCACCAACTTCATGTTCGTCAACGCAATCATGGCCGGCGGGTTTCAAGTCCGCTACAACAAGACCACGGCCTACGGCAACCACGCCATCTACGCGAGCAAGTACCCCCACGTCCCGGAGATGCACGCCACGCCCGGCCCGGACGGATCCATGCACGTCTTTGAGTGCGAGGCCATGGTCGGAAACAACGTCGCCACAAAGGATCTGGGCGCGGCCCCGCTCGCCTCCGTAAACGATTCGGGCGGCGATGGCTCGGGACACATCTTTGCGTTTTTCAACAACGCAGACCTGTGGCCCAGGTATGTGTATAGGCTCAAGGCCGTGCGGTGATGGGAATAAAGACGATGGAAAGAATCTTTTAATTTCAAGGCATCATGGATTTGCGAAATTCACTCCATTCCTCTTCCGTGACGCCGGGAAGGGGGTTGGGTAGTTCTTCAATAATCGATAGCTGTCGTTCCAGGATGGGTACGGATGATGATGTTTCTAATTCACAGGCGAACTGCATAAGAGGGGGTTTACATTTTGGGGTTTAGAGGAAAAGAATCATATCAAAAAACACCTGACCTCTATCCTATGAATCAGTAGCTGAGCCTCCAGCGCAGACCCCGTCAGCGGCGCGAGCGTCCGGCCTTCCGCCTCCTCTGCATCCCGCACAAACTCCCATGATTTGATCAGCAGGGGCGGCAGGTCCAGGCGCGGCGGGGATGGTGGCGAGATGGAGATGCTCAGCTTCTTTTTCGGTTGTTTTGCGATGCTGGATTTCGTGAAGGCACCTTGCTTTTTGCGGGCGGGCATTTTTGTGACGAGGTGGTCTGGGATGTGGTGGTTTTTTATAGGGAATTTGGATTGGTTTGCGGTAAAATTGTTTTTTTTTAAATTTTTTAAACTGATTTGATTTAAAATCCATGGTCCTTCTGAATTTCTTTTTTAGAAAGAGGAGACGTAGGCGGACTCCACACAACCATCTCCATGCGCCCCAGTGCCTTCTTGTTGCTCAGAACGATCCCGTTAGCATCAATCCCCACTACATTTTCCCCATCCAACACAATGGCCTTCATGATCCTCTCCACACTGGCGCGATCCGTCAGGGCCACGGTCTGCTTGTTGGGCACGCCCTTGCGCACGAAATCCTTGGGCAGGAGGAAGAAGACAAAGCGGCCGCCCATGAGCTCCATGCGGACGGTCTTGCTTCCGCCCTGGACGGATTCGATCTGATCGACATACTTATCGCCCTTTGCGCCCAGACACACCTCGTAATACATGGCGCCGTGGTCGCGGACGAAGAAGCGCCGCTCCTCCGGCTGGAAGCCCACCTTTCCGCCGTTTTTGTACACCCACAAATTGTTCTCGTCGAGCTGCAGCGCGTCGGGCAAATAATTCGTCATGTCCTTGGCGCGGTTGAGATACTGCCCGAACCCCTCCTGCGCCAGGCCTATCATGCGCCGGATCAGCTTCACGCGCAGCGGGTTGGCCTTGCTGCTGTTGTTGAGTCGCTCGGCCGTCGGAAACGCGGGGTCCTTGCTCGAGTTCCACGGCACCTTGATGGTCTTGAGGGCGCTGGCCGATTCAAACGTCAGCACGTCCACCTGCATCACGCGCCCGCCCTCGACCACCGCCTTTCGGCCCATCGCGGTCAGGCGATCCTGCTTCGAGCGCGTGGGCTCAACAAAGGCGGGATTCTCCTCCTTGAGATTCGCAATCACCGTATTCATGAACTCCATGCGGATCCCAAAGATCTTGACCACCAGCCGCATGCGGTCCGGCAGACTCAGCGCCATGTGCTTCAGCAGCACCCGCATGAAGCTCTGCTCAATGGCGCACGGCCGGATGCCGATGTTCTGGATCACATATGCATTGCCCTCCACCCCGGTCTGAATGTGCATCACCGCGCAGATCCCGTTGAACGGGCGCGACGTCGAAACGGCAGCACATACGTCGGTCTTGAAGCGCTCCCAGTCGGCCCCGTAGGCGTCTGGAATATCGTCGTAGTCGGAGATGCGCGCCTTGAAGTCGTAGAACCGCCCGAAAACGTTTTCCAAAAAGCACATGAACGTCCGCGTTTTGGATTCGAATTCCGCAGGATTGTCGGGGTGCTCTGCAAAGTCCTCGTCGCGCGTCATCCAGGCGCCCAGCCGGTGCTCAATGTCATGCAGTTGTTGATGGAAGTGGAACGACATGGTGTGGATGCAGGGATCGTTGGTCTTAAATAGGATGGTTGAAATTGCGGGTGTATTAAAGGCCGTTGTTATACAGTCTCGAATGGCCAAATTGGATACCTCTGTATTTGAAGTTGCAAACGTATTTGAGAGAATACTGACGGAAAAACTGGGTTCTGTTACGTTAAATCATATTTTTCATAATCTGGATGTTGGAGACGAGAATGTTTTTGCAGATTATTTTAAAACAGACATCACTCAAGAGAAATGCGCAGAGGATGTAGGCAAAGTACTGAGAAAGGTGTTCCCACGAGAGAGATATGGTCTGACGAGTATTGATAAATTCAATAAAGACGAGGGTGTATTCTCGTTCAAATTTCAAGGTAAGCACAGCAAACTGACAATCAATGGAGGTAAGGCAAGTGAACAGGGCGGGAGGTGAGTCTTGAATACATTGAAGATGAAGAGCATTCCACTTGCTGTGTTGTCTCATAAAGTTTTTGATGCATAAAACAAAGTACATAAAGATCCCAGGAGGGGCTGGGTCAGACAGCGGAGGAAGTGTGCTTGCTGTGCAGGGTGGGGAGATACCTAACAATTTTTTAGCCATGTTTGCTTCAAACATCTATATAAATACAGTGTATCTGGAAATACCCAATGACTATAATTTATAGTCTGACTTCCATTGAGCAGCGTTTGGATGCATTGCTGCAGACCCAAAGTTCTGGTATTCTCTCTGAAAGAGCTCACTTTCTTCAAAGCAAAGATAACGAACCAACATCCCAAAACTTGACACCAGGACATCCATTGAAAATGGCAGATGGTCGTGTAGGATATGTCATGTGTTATCTAGATAAGAAGGACTTATACATAGTTGCTCATAAAACGCCACGTGCTGTAATGAGCTATTGGAACTCAAGGGTAGATGATTCCAGTTTGTTTTGGAGTATGTTAAAAAGGGAGGAAATAGAAAATCTTTCACCAGCAAACATGGACAAATTTGATAGTACATCAACAGAATTTAAAGAATGCGTCAAAACATTTATGAATCTTTACAATGAATAGAAATAAATTGGTCTTGTGTATCAACACAAAGGAGCTAATGTATCTTCCTCACAAAAACAAATGAGTTAATGTATCTTCCTCACAACTTCCTCACAACATTTGTATGCAATGAACACTATTCATGCATCAATGCTCTGTGGTTTGCTGCCTGACATGCGGATCATAGTTGTAGTGATGTTGTATTAAAGAACCCGTTCATATTTGGCCTGATGTATCGGTTGATCAATATGCCCAAAAACAAGATGCTAGGCGCAGTTGACGATATTCCAATGGAACCATTGATAATTCCTGCAGACTTGCGCTCCAGTTCTTCGTGCCCCATGCAGGTTTGCAACTGCCTTGTTTTCTATGCTACATGTACTCTGTGGCAACTGTGAAATGGGGCTCCTCTTGGCGCATCTTCTCGCAAACACAGTGTATTAAAGAATGAGTCCAGCTTTTGAAATATGCATCAATACATCAGGGTGCCGAACAATATGCTAGGTGTAGACACTTATCCAGTTACACGTGTAAACGACACACCCAAATACGGAAGACTGACTCTCCTACCAACAGAAACACCGCACTATGAATTGAATACACGCGAGCCCTGCTGCTCTTGCTTTCGGTGAATGAATGATACTGAACCGCCCTCCATATGCTTGCGTTTGACCCCATCTCACAGTGGTTTTTTTGCGGCAGTGCCTTTGTTCGCACAACACAGAAAAACCGAAATGCGCTCCCGACGCAAAACCCCGCGGGCGGCAGAACAACCCTCGTGTCGCGGTAAAATAGTTGGTCTGTTCAACATGCTGCTTCCCTCAGTGGACGACCGTGTAGTCTTGAATTTCGCCAATGGCATGTGGGAATACCGAGTCCTGTTTCAGATACACGTGGACTCATCGCCTCAGTACGAGCAAACCCAGCAGTACAAGGACGAGAAGAGC
>Ga0172372_10008248_pt1 | contig 13799 bp, 18 predicted proteins | sample LakKiv5m_2_FD_114544 | JGI IMG/M metagenome (GOLD analysis project Ga0172372, IMG submission 114544) | Freshwater microbial communities from Kabuno Bay, South-Kivu, Congo - kab_092012_9.5m | ecosystem: Environmental > Aquatic > Freshwater > Lake | place: Democratic Republic of the Congo...
ACCTGAATTGCATAAGGCTTTTCGCATTCAAGAAAAAGTATCAAAAATTGGTTTTGATTGGAAAAACAAAAGTGATGTTTGGGCGAAAGTTCTTGAAGAAATTGATGAACTCAAAGAAGCAGAACTAAGCGGTGAACCAAGTAAAATTGAAGAAGAAATTGGAGATCTATTTTTTAGTTTAGTAAATTATTCAAGATTTCTTAAAGTGAATCCCGAAAATTCCTTACGTAGAACTAACAATAAATTTATCAAGCGGTTTCAGTACATTGAGGAAAAAGTAAAGGCAGAAGGGAAAGACATCACAAATTGTGGATTAGATGAAATGGACAAATTTTGGAATGAGAGTAAGAATTATTTTTAGTGGTTATTATTTCCATTTTTAAATTCATCATAAGCATTTATAATATCTCTAACAAGTTTATGGCGAACCACATCATTTTTGTTGAAATATATAAAATCAATACCGTCAACACCTTTAAGAATATCCTGAACTTGAACGAGACCACTCATAGATTTTGTGGGCAAATCAATCTGCGTAATATCGCCTGTGATTATTGCTTTTGAATTAGGTCCGAGTCTTGTTAAAAACATTTTCATTTGCATCGCGGTTGCATTTTGGGCTTCATCCAAAATTACGTACGCATTATTCAAAGTTCTTCCGCGCATATATGCTAAAGGAACAATTTCAATAATCCCTTTCTCCATATAGTTTTTTAATTGCTCGCTGGGAATCATTTCCTGCAAAGCATCATATAGTGGTTTTAAATATGGATCTATTTTCTCCTTAAAATCCCCGGGCAAAAAGCCAAGACTTTCACCTGCTTCTACTGCAGGACGAGCAAGGATAATTCTTTGAACAACACCCTTTTTCATAGCAGCTATTGCAAATGCTACGGCAAGATAAGTTTTACCCGTTCCAGCAGGACCAATCGCAAAACAAATATCATTTCTACGAACAGCTTGATAGTAACTTATCTGAGTAGGAGTCTTTGCCTTGATTGCATCCTGACGAGTGTATAAAATTATATTTTCTAATTCAGAATCACTAACTATTTCTCTGCCATTCAATGCTAAATCTATTATTGTATCCACATCATTGGTATTAAGTTTGCCGGAAGTATTAAGCACAAATTTCATTTCTTTGAAAACTTTTTCAGCAATTTCAACTTCTGCTTTTTCCCCTTTAATCAAAACAGAATTACCACGCGTAATTATGGTTGCGTATAATCTTGTTTCAATTGGTTTAAGATTTGAATCATTAAATCCAAATAGGGAAACTAAATCGGTGCTGTCAAATTCAATTCTTTTTTCTTCGAGTGCCATAAAAAGAAGCCTCTTCCAAAAATCAAGAAGAGGCTAAATAAGATATATTAAATAAAATTATTTTGTCTGAGTTGTCTGCGTTGGAGGTGCAGGTTTGTAATTTCTTTTTGCTTTTTCGTATTTCTCTTTTTCCTCTTCAGTAAGATTTGGAATCTGGAATTCCTGTTTTGGGAAAATCAAATCAGCATTTTTAATTTTATCACGATTTGCTTTATAAATTACAGGCCAAGCAAAACCATTACCATAATGATCTTTCTTGCGGGCTATACCCCAAAGATGATCGCCTTTTACAACAGTATACATAACTTCTTTTGGTGCTTCAACCCATGAATCCAAAGCTCTCTGAAGTTGATTGTGAACTTTATCAAAAAATTCCGGAAGTGCACTATTATCATTTTGTTTTAAGGCTTCAAGTTGAGAGATTAAATCATCTTTCGAACCACTTCTGTTATTGATTTTGCTATTCAAATCTGAAACTTGTTTTCTGTATTCAGCTATCTGACCTTCAGAAACGTTTGTATTTGTATTTTCAGTTTTAGACATAGCGTATAACTCTTTCATGCAATCTTCATATGAAGGCATATTAGCTTTTTTTGTCTTTAAGTTATTTACATCAGTTTGCAAAGATGTAATTTCTTTATTGAGTTGAGCTTTTTTTGTATTCAATGTATTAATTTCCATCTGCCATTCTTCTTCAGTCATCTCTTTTTCTTGTGCAGAAACAGAAACATAGCTGAAAACTGAGAAGGCAACCATCAAAACAAGAAACTTTGTAAATTTCATAATAAATTTCTCCTCTAATTATTTACCAATTTTTTCTAAATTTGCTTTTTTCTCAGCTTTTTCTTTATTGCATTGATCAAGTTTTGCTTGTTGTTCTGCAATTTCTCTTTCCAATTTTGTTTTATCGCTTTTTAACGAATTGGACTGTTTTTCTAATGATTTTACTTCAGTGCGAAGTGCTTCTAATTCAGCTTTCTGAGCTTCATTAATGCCACCGCATCCTACTGTAATAACAGATACTGCTAAAACAAAGACTGAACTTTTTATCAGCCATTTGATTTTATTCATTTTTTCCTCCGTTTTAAAATAGATGTGAATTACATTATTCAAAATATAATAAATTTTTACTACTTAAGTCAAAGATTAAATTAATTTTTTTTCTACAAAACTAAAGTATTCATTGCCCGCAACAATTATATGGTCAAAGACATTAACTTCCATAAGCCTCCCTACTTCAACAAGCTTCTTCGTAATATTTTTATCTTCTGTACTTGGTTCTGTACTTCCACTTGGATGATTATGAAGAAGAATAATATTTGCCGAATTATGCTCAAACGCAGTTTTAAATACTTCTCTTGCATGTACAAGACTACTATTCAAAGTACCAGTAGAAATTATTTCATATTTAATAATTTTATTCGCAGCATTCAGACATACAACAACAAAATGTTCTTTTACTTCATCCCGGAAAAGTGGAATAAATATTTCTGCAGCATCTTTTGGGGATGTAATTTTATTTTTTGAAAACCATTTATACCCTGATGCAACACGCCTCGAAATTTCAAAAGCAGCAATTAAAGTAGCAGCTTTGTCATTCCCAATTCCTTTAACTAGTGATAAAGTATTAATGCTCTGATTCGCCAGGAGACCTAAATTCCCAAATTTGTTTAATAAATTTTGAGCAAGTTGAATCACTGATTCACCTTTGGTCCCAGCTCGTAATAAAATAGCAAGCAGTTCAGAATCAGAAAGACTTTGAACACCCCTGAACAGCAATTTTTCACGCGGCCGATCTTCAATAGGCAAATCTTTTACCTTCATCATTCCCACTCAATCGTTGATGGTGGCTTTGAAGTTATATCATAAACCACTCTATTAATCCCGCATACTCTACTTGTTATCTCACTTGAGACATAATCAAGAAAATCATTATCAAACCTAAACCAGTCTGCTGTCATTCCATCTGTGCTTGTTACAGCACGAATTGCTACAACATTCTCGTAAGTACGCGAATCGCCCATAACCCCAACAGATTGAACAGGAAGCAAAACACAAAATGCCTGCCAAATTTTATTGTACAAACTAAATTTCAAAAGCGAATCAATTAGAATCTTATCTGCTTGCCGCAAAATCTTAAGTCTTTCATTTGTAATTTCCCCGATTATTCGAACAGCTAAACCCGGTCCAGGAAATGGGTGACGATCCAAAAATTCATTGTTAATATTCAAATTTTTGCCAATTGCTCTTACTTCGTCTTTGAATAATTCACGAAAGGGTTCAATTAACTTAAGATTCATTTTTTCGGGTAAACCACCAACGTTATGATGTGATTTAATTGTAACTGATTTCCCTTTCACAGGTAGAGATTCAATAACATCAGGATACAAAGTCCCTTGCACTAAAAATTTAGGATTTCCAATTTTTTTTGATTCTTCTTCAAATACATCAATAAATGTTTTTCCTATAATTTTCCTTTTTTCTTCAGGATTAGAAACTCCTTCTAATCGTGAAAGGAAAATATTTGAAGCATCAACATGAATAACATTCAGATTTAGATTTTCCTTAAAAAGTTTTACAACTTCATTGCTCTCATTAAGCCTCATCAAGCCTGAATCGATATGAATGCATGTTAATTTATCTCCGATTGCCTTTTGGACTAAAACTGCCGCCACTGTTGAATCGACTCCACCAGAGAGAGCGCAAATGACTGAATCACATCCAACTATTTGTCTTATCTCAGTGATTTTATTTGAAATAAAATTCTCCGGGGTCCAATCAGCATTGCATTTTGCAATTCTAAAAATAAAATTGGAAAGTATTTTTTTGCCTTCAGAAGTATGCATAACTTCGGGGTGAAACTGTAAACCAAAAATTTTTTTATCGTAATTCTCGATTGAACATATTGGAGAATTCTCAGTTTTTGATGTAACTGAAAATCCTATGGGTGGTGATTTAACATAATCACCGTGACTCATCCAAACTACAGATTCATGTGATACATCATTTAACAAATCTGAATTTTCAATTATCTGAAGTATTGTTTTTCCATATTCGCGATTTTTTGACGAACTGACTTCACCATTAAAAACTTTGGAGATTAGCTGAAGTCCATAACAAATACCGAGAACTGGAACGCTGAGATTAAATATTTCTTCATCAACTGAAATGGCATCTTTATCATAAACACTCATTGGACCACCGGAAAGTATTATAGCACTAGGTTTAATGCTACGAATTTGATTAATGGAAAAATCGTGAGGATGAATTTCAGAAAAAACATTCATCTCTCTAATTCTTCGAGCAATTAACTGAGTATATTGTGACCCGAAATCAAGTATTATTATTTTGTTATTTATTGACATATAAGTTTTGAATAAAATGCCGTTTGAAAAAAAAACCCTCTGAATATACAGAGGGTTTACAAAATTTTAAGATATTAGTTTAGAATAATCTTCCCCATTAAGAAGAGCGTTAATCTGCTCAGAATTTGTAATTTCGATTTTCAAAATCCAGCCATCACCATAAGCATCAGTATTAATAAGCTGTGGTTCATCCTGAAGTTTTGAATTAATTTCTAAAACTTTGCCATCAACAGGAGCAAAAAGTTCACTTACTGTTTTCACAGCTTCAATTGTACCAAATGAATTCCCTGCTGTTATTTCAGATAAATCCTGTGCAATATCAACAAACACGATATCACCTAATTCACTTTGAGCGAAATCAGTAATACCGACATAACCAATGCTACCTTCAACTTTCAACCATTCATGGTCTTTTGTGTACTTAAAATTGCTTGGAACGTTCATTCTAACCTCTTATAAATTTATGAAAATAATTTTTCAATTGAGTTCGTATCGTAATCCCCATTAAGGAAATAGGAATTCTGTAATACTTTTTGATGGAAAGGAATAGTTGTCTTTACTCCTTCTATCCTTATTTCTTCGAAAGCTCTGCGAGCTCGAATAATCGCATGCTTTCTATCACTTCCCCAAATTATCATCTTAGCAATTAACGAATCATAAAAAGGTGGAATTGAATAATCATTGTAGACATGAGAATCAATTCTAACACCGAATCCACCAGGTAAATGAAGATAAGTAATTTTCCCCGGTGAAGGACGAAAGCCATTTTCTGCATCTTCAGCATTAATTCGGAATTCAATACAATGGCCGTTAATTCCTTTTGGTAAATTTTCAATAGATTCACCCGCAGCTACAAGAATTTGCTGCTTTATTAAATCAACATTATTAACAGTTTCAGTTACAGGATGTTCAACCTGTATTCTTGTATTCATTTCGATAAAATAAAAATTTAGATTTTTATCGACCAAAAATTCAATAGTTCCAGCTCCTTCATAATTAACTGACTTTGCCCCAATCACAGCAGCTTCTGACATTTTTTGACGCAAAGATTCATTAATTATTGGCGATGGAGATTCTTCTATTAACTTTTGATGACGGCGCTGAACAGTACAATCTCTTTCACCGTAGGAATAAACATTACCAGCTTGATCACCAACTATTTGAATTTCAACGTGGCGCGGACTTTCAAGAAATTTTTCCAAGTAGAGAGAAGGATTCCCAAAGGCAGATTCAGCTTCGGTACTTGCCATTTGAAATGCATTTCCCAATTCACTTTCATCCCAAACCACTCGCATTCCCTTTCCACCACCGCCGGCAGTTGCTTTTAAGATTACAGGATATGTGATTTCATTAGCTAATTTTTTTGCTTCTTTAATTGTGGAAATAGTTCCTTCCGAACCTGGAACAACTGGAACATTAACCTTTTTCATAGTCTCTTTAGCAAAAGCTTTATCCCCCATTTTTTGTATCATTTCAGCAGAAGGACCAATAAACTTTATATTATGTTCATTGCAAATTTCTGAGAATTCTGAATTTTCGGCAAGAAATCCATAACCCGGATGAATTGCATCAGCGCCTGTAATCTGAGCGGCTGACATAATGTTTGGAATTTTCAAATAACTTAATTTACTATTAGCTGGGCCAATGCAAACAGCTTCGTCAGCAAAAACTACATGTAAAGATTCTTTATCAGCTTCAGAATATACAGCAACCGTTTTGATTCCCAACTCTTTACACGTTCTTATAATACGAAGTGCTATTTCGCCTCTATTTGCGATTAGAATTTTCTTAAACAATTAATCCTCTTTTTATTTGGGATTATAATTTTCGAATTAAAAATAACGGTTGATTATATTCAACGGGAGTAGCATTTTCGACCAATATTTTTTCGATTATGCCAGTGTGTTCACATTCAATCTCATTCATTAATTTCATGGCTTCTACAATACATAAAACCGTACCGGGATTTACATTATCCCCAACTCTAACATACGTATCGGCATCAGGAGCCGGAGCTGCGTAAAAAGTTCCCACAATTGGAGATTTAACTTCTACCAATTTTGAATCTTGCTTTTCTACGGCTACTGATTCGACATTAGCAGAAACTGGAGCGGAAACTGAAGATTGTACAGTTGAAGGAAGCGATTGAGCAGCGGCCATTGTCTGAACAATATTCTGTTTCGAATTTTTCGATATTTTAACTTTTAATTCGCCTTCTTGAACTGTGAATTCTGTGATTTCACTTTTCTCGACAAGCTTTATAAGTTGTTTTAATAAATTGATGTCCATTTGACTCTTCTATTAGTTTTTAACTCTTTCAACGTACTCACCAGTACGAGTATCTATCTTAAGTAAATCACCTTCATTTACAAATAATGGAACATTTATGATACAACCAGTATCCATTGTTGCGGGCTTTGTGACATTTGTAGCCGTATCACCTCTAAATCCAGGCTCTGTTGTAACAACTTGTAACTGAACAAAAACAGGAATATCAACAGAAATAATTTGATCAGAATCATCGACCAACAATTCAACTTCAATCCCTTCTTTAAGAAATTGTGCGCCGTCTCCGAAATATTGCAACGCAACATTTATCTGTTCGTAAGTTTCGTTATCCATAAGAACTAAAGAATCAGCATCGCGATAAAGATATTGATACTTTCTACGTTCAACTCGAACTGGCTCAATCGATTCACCAGAGCGAAACGTATTATCAAGCACACGTCCAGATTTTAAGTTTTTCAATTTAGTTCTAACAAAAGCGCCGCCTTTGCCGGGTTTTACGTGTTGAAATTCAATTACAGAATATAAATCATTTTTGAATTTAATTATTAAACCATTTCTTAAATCAGAAGTATCTGCCATACAATTCCACCTTTATTCTTCTTTTGGTAATAAGACCAAATATTTATCTAAATCCCGGAAAGATTGCGAGGTTTTATATTTGTCTTTAATTATATCGAAAGCAGCCTTTGCCTCCTCAAATTTTTTAATCTTAATGTAATTACTTCCGGATTTTAAGAGATATTCAGAATTAAGAGGATTAAATTCATAAGCCTGATATGCTTTTTCATAATATTCGGCAGCATCTTCAAAACTATCTTTAGCTTCATGGCAAGCAGCAATTCCAGCCAAGGCTGACGCAACCATTAATTTATTCGAGCCGGAGTAATCATCATAATTTTCAAGCGCTTCATCAAATTTTCCCAAAAAATAATAAGAATTAGCTAAATATATTCGCGCAATTTCTCCATTATCAGTTCCGCCATACTGATCAACTATTTTCTTTAGCCCAATGACGTTTGTTCCTGCTCTTCCATCGATTGCTTCCTGAAAAGCGCCAGTTTCATACACCTGCATCGTGCGGGATAATTCTATCGATGCTTGAAGATTCTTTTCATTTTGAGAATTTGAATACCAAATAATCGCAACAACAATAACTGCAATTATTCCAAGACCAGCTAATATTTTTGTCTGATGTTCCTGATAAAAATTTTTTGCTTCATAGTATGAAGTAGTAAATTTGTCCTCTTTGATTTGATTCCTTGTGATTTTTTTCCTTTTTGTTAACATATTTCTCCAAATTTTTCACTAATTGAATAAAAACGGTTGGTGAAAATAATAAAAATTAAACTCCAATTCTAATATGATTAGAATAAATCCATGGAAAATTATCAAGATAAACTTCTACGCGGTAAACGCCTTTTTGACTGACAATGAATTCAGCATCGACATTTTCGGTTTCATCAATCTTATTTCCATCTTTTATAAGCATTATTTTAGCGCTAATATTAGGTAAAATGACTTTTAATCTTACTTTTTCCCCTTCCGATATTGTTTCCCCCATATGCGATATGCCTCTTGAATTTTGAGCGAAGAATCTAAAACCTTTTGCATCCGCACGATAATAATTGGAGACAAAACATCTACCTTCAGTAAGACTTTTGTAAATAATTTTCTTTGCAGAATCCAAGTCATTTTTGTTTTTCTTACTTTGGGGAATAATAGGTTCATTAGTTAAAATGTGAGTCCTGACAGACTTGAATAAAATTTTATAAGGAAAAACTTCAACTTCAAAAAAACCAAGTAGATTTATTTTATGAGCATGAGCATCAATTCCACCAATTCCAACAACTCTTCTTTTCTGATTCAACTTATCCCATAACCTCAAAGCATTGGGATTAGGACCGGTGACGGATTTAAGAGGATGAACAAAGTAATTATATTTATTTTCTTCGGTCAAACCTTCCATCCATTCGGACATGTGATTCCAAATTTCAATTCCATCAAATTCATTAATTTCCCAATCAGTCCACGGATAAGCCGGATGCTCTTTCATCGAATCGCGCTTTTCAAGCGGATGCGCAATAAACCCAATTCCACCAACATCTTTTACCATTTTAACATATTCTTTCGCAGGTAATCGAGTCGAGGGATTCTTGTCAATTCCAAATGCCAAATAATGATTCTTATTTACTTTATCATTAATCTCACAACCAATTAAAAGTAAGGTATTATTATACCAGCCCTCATAACCTTCATCCTTCCCACGAAGAGTATTATGATCAGATAGAAGACAGAAGTCCAATCCGACCTCGCTGGCGAACGAAGCTATTTCATCGCATTTCCCTGTTCCATCAGAATATGAAGAATGAACGTGAATAGCTCCAACGTATTCAAACATAAAAATTAGATCTCAAAAAGAGTTGTGTATTGAGTGGATTGCTGTTTAATCAAATCAGAAAGTTTATTCATCAATAAATCCACACGTTCATTTGGATCATCGTCAAAATCCTCATAAGCTTTCTTTGTCGAAAAAGTATAAACCTCTTCAAAATTATTTGTTTTACCTTTGACTTCAAAAACGTTATAACTCTCCAATCCTTCAGCTTTGATCAATGATTTTAATTCTCTTATAACATCAAGATAATCATTCCGTTTATCAGGAAGAATTTCGTATTTAATTGTAAAAAGTACTTTTTCCATTATTTCCTCATTTGTTTATAAAAAAATTTCTCCGGAAAAAACCATTTCAGCCGGGCCTGATAATGAAACATCATGAATTCCATTATTGTTTTGAAAATCTACTATCAGTATATCACCACCGAAAGTTTTTAGCTCTATAGGTGGATTCAGATTATAATTTAACGCTGCAAGAATTGCAGCTGCAGTAGAACCTGTGCCGCAAGCAAAAGTCTCAGCCTCAACTCCTCGTTCGTATGTTCTTATAAGTAATTTATTTCCAACACTCTGTATAAAATTAACATTAACTCCTTCAGGTTGAAAATCCTGATGATATCTTATTTCTCCTCCAATTTCAAATACGGGAAAGTCCGATATATCCTTGTAGAATGAATTCAAATCTTTTGGATTCTGAAGAATGTCATTTATATTAATTACAACATGCGGTGAACCAGTATCAGCAAAAGATGAATTAATCAACTGACTACGCAGTTTTAGTTTGAAATTCCTTTTTATCCTTGATGGATTATTGAAATAAAATTTTACATTTTTATCGTCAATAATTTTTCCCTTGAAACTTTCATGATTGCATTCGAAGAAAGTAGAATCAGAAATTCTTCCACTTAATTTTGCATATTTGATTGCACATCGGGCTCCATTTCCGCATAGCGAACCCAAGGAACCATCAGAATTAAAATAACGCATGCTGAAATCAAATCCCTCCAATTCATCGATCAAAAGAATACCATCAGCACCGATGCCTCTTCTTCTGTCGCAAATTTTTTTGATTTGTTCAGCTTTTAATTCCAAGCTAGGGAAAAGCTTTTTATCTATTAAAATAAAATCGTTTCCCGCTCCACTAAATTTATTGAATGAAACATTTATCATAGACAATCGAAATTTAATTGAATATTCATACTTTATCAATAAAAATGAGATTATTTGAATCTATTTACTCCGAATTTCAGAATAAATAAACATTACTTATATTTTGAGTATGAGAAAAGCAATTTTACTGTTTTTAATTTCGATTCAATTATCTGCACAAAAACTTGAGCTTATTGACTCGAAAGAGTTATTTACTGATGCATCGAGTCTGTCAATAAACTCATTGAAATCAATTTTCGTTTCTGAGATATCGAAAAATGAAATTTACCAATTTGATACTGAGTTGAATTTAATACGAACTTATGGTGGTTTCGGCAGCGGTGTTGATAATTTTGATATGCCAATTGATGTTTTTTCCACAACATTGAATACTTTTATTACAGATAAAAATAATAACCGGATTCAAGTTTTTGACAAAGATTTAAATTTTCTTTTTACATTTGATTTAATCAATCACCAACAAGGACCACAAATCTATTATCCATTGAGCTGCTCTGTATCTTCAGCAGGTGATTATTTCGTTCTTGATGCAGATAACAATCAAATTGTAAAATTTAGTTCTGCGGGAAATTTTCTTCAGCAATTTGGCAATTATGAATCGGGTAAATATCAATTAGAAAATCCCATAAAAGTTTTAATAAATAACTTGGGAAAAATCATAGTTGTTCAATATCATAGGCTCACTCTGTTTGACTACTTCGGAGCAGGAATAATGAATATTAATTTCGATTATAAAATATCTTCAGCAAGTTTTATCAATAACAAGTTGATTCTCAACAGCACGAATAAAATCTCAGTACTGAACTTTACAAATTTATCAAAACTGTTTGAGATTGATTTGAACAATGAACTTGAGATTAATGATATCAGACAAGCTTCGTTAATTGATAATTTTCTAATTGTTTTAACTTCCAAATGCATTTACAAATTCCTGATAAAAATGTAAGCAATAAAATAATCCCGATTTCGGTATTGATTTTATTGAGCATTATTAACCTTTCAAATTTTTCGCAATTTCTGGTTGGGACAAGTGATGTGTTTATTTACTTTTATGTTGCCTCTCAAAATTTATTGTCATTAATTTGCCACCAGCAGGAAAGTAAACTTTTTGACTTTGGGAATTATCATTCTCTGCTTTGCTCAAGGTGTACTGGAATTTATTTTGGTGCTTTTATGAACGGAATAGTAATTATGATATTTGAGATTAAAAAATTCCGCTGGACAAAGTTTTTTTATTTTTCAATTTTTTTAATGATAGCAGATATAATATTTTACCAACTGAAATTTTATGATTATTCTCAAATCATTGCAATAGCAACAGGATTAATATTTGGCATAACTTCAATAGGAATCTTGTTTATGGCAATTGATATTTTGGTTAAAGAATTTAAAGGTTCTGAATGAAAAAATATATTTCTTCATTTATCAGTGGATTTGGTGCAGGAGTATTACAAATCGTTCCTGTTTTGAAAAACCTGGCATGTTGCGCATTAATTCCAATCGCAAGTTATATTGCCATATTATTAGACCGTCGTGCTAATCATGACAATGGAAAAATGAGTTTAAAGAAAGGTCTAATGATAGGTTTGATAACCGGTTTATATGCGGCTGTATTCGGCAGTATTTTCGATTTACTCATAACTTTCATTACTCGGAATAATGATTTTATATTTGCTATTTCTCAGCTTCAGAAAGTAATGAATGATTTCCCTCTTAATGAAAAACTTAAGCAGGAAGTTATGACAATGATTACAGGTGTTGCCCGCGATATACAGCAATATGGATTTTCAGCTCTTTATACAGTTTCTATAATAATGAATAATTTTATAATCAATTCGATCTTTGGTATTGTTGGTGGATTGATTTCCTCTCAGATAATTAATTCAAGAATTAACTCAGATAATTCAGAGTTTTAAAATGATTACAGGATTTATTTTTAGTCTTCACTTGGTTTTTATAATTTATATTTTTGTTAAAAAATTAAAGAAGGAAAGCACGAGTGCGGCATTCATCAGTACTATATTTATAATAATAATTTTTGCAGTCGGTTGGTCACTCGCATCTTTCTTTGCAAATAATATTGTACCTCAAAGTTTTTACGACTATATGGTCAAATTATTGCAACCAATAATCAATCTGATTGCAAATATTTCAGGATCATTTTTGCCAAAACCATTGATCAACCCAAATGAATCGTGGAAAGAAATCAATGGAGATTCTCTCGGACTAATATTACTGACGATAGCAGAGTTTTTCTTTTATAGAAGTTATTATAACGATTTGTGGACAACTACTGAAGTCGAAAAGGGAAAATAATTATCGCAGTTTGTTCAACTGATTTTTGATTTTTAGTCAATGGTTCAAAGCGCCACTGCCGAAGTGATTTTATGGCAACTTCTTCCAATCTTGTATCTGCTTTGATTATAGGAATAATATTACCGACTGTCCCATCGGCAAGTATTGTAAAACGCAATTTCACATCAATTTCTTTATATACGCCTTCAGGATATTGGGGCAAAGAATATGAATAAATTTTGCGCATCCCTTTGCCACCAAAGTCAATGTCAAATCCAAATTTTCCCGTACCTTCGCCGTAAAACTCATGACCCGATTCAGTTTTTTTATTTTCTTCTTTCAGCGGTCTAAAGGATTCTTCGAACCGATTTTTCTTGTCTGATTTCTCAGTAAGCAAATTCTCCGTTTCCTGATTTAGAGCCTTAGGCAGATTCACACTTTCTTTTGAATCAATTTCATTTTTATTCTCTTCCTTCTGTTGATTTTGATTCTTATCAACTTTACCTGAAGAACTTAGATTCCCAAATGAACCAAAACCAACTGTAACAAATTCTGGCTCTTCATGACTGATAGGTAAATTGATTAACAACAAAATCAAAATAAGCATTGAATGCATAACAGTAGAAAAAAGATAAGAACGATATTCAAACTCGTTTTGCATCAGAATGATTCTTTCTCTGTTTCGATAGTGAATTTGTTGACCCCTATGCCTTTAGCAGCATCAATAACTTTAATTACAATGTCAAGTCTGGCATCTTTATCAGAATGAATTACCAGATTAGAATCTTTGTTCTGCTTCATTGCTTGACTTAGTTGTCCAGGCAGTTCATCGGAAGTTATTTCTTGATTTCTAAAAAATATTCTTCCATTTGAAGTAATGCTAACAACAAGTTTGGCTGGAGCTAATTGCTCATTGTTCTTAGCTCCTGGCAACTTAACTTTAACTCCGGTTTGAATAACGAA
>Ga0172372_10008250_pt1 | contig 13798 bp, 12 predicted proteins | sample LakKiv5m_2_FD_114544 | JGI IMG/M metagenome (GOLD analysis project Ga0172372, IMG submission 114544) | Freshwater microbial communities from Kabuno Bay, South-Kivu, Congo - kab_092012_9.5m | ecosystem: Environmental > Aquatic > Freshwater > Lake | place: Democratic Republic of the Congo...
CAATGGTTCTAGAATTGCATCGTAGAACGAACCTGATGCGATGATGTCTGATACGCCAATACTCATGTGATGAATCATCTACAAAGAGTACTGAGCCCTACAGATACAGAGGGTAGCCACGGTGACTTTCACTAAGACTCAGATTTGGATGCAATTCTGGATGCAACCGAGCGGGATATGGGCGGACAATCATGTACGACTAACTCTAAAGATGTCAGTGGATTGAGCGATGATGAACGCGGTGAGTCAATGGTGGATAGGATGTCGGAGAACTCGTAAAGCGAAGGTAGCGGGTTCGATTCCTGCGGGCGACTGATATCACCTGAACTTGAATGATCCACATCAGGAGAAACAGGGACATTTTGCCCAAAGTTTAATCTTGTCGTCTTACAAGTCTAAATCAAGAATTACCAGAAACGAGTACCCCGCTAATTTTAAGCAAAAAGCACCTTAAATATGATCCACAATTCTGAAGTATAGTAGAGTTGAAAAGTGGTAACAAAAAAAGCGGTTAGAGCTTTTCGAATTTTAAGAATGAATTTTTTCTACGGTGATACTGAATCACTAGCTAGACTCTACCGAAGAATTGCGATTATATTTCGTAGTGTAAGAAAATCAGGAAGGTCAAGAAGAATAGTATCGACCAAGATTTCTAACCCAAAAAATGGAGAGTCTCAAACGGTTAGTTCTCAGTTGGGACTTTCGGGAAACGTAATCCTGTATCACAAGGGGAAATCTGGACTTTGTTCGCTAATCCGTATGGTAGTACTGAGTATGGACATGCTAAAGGACCAATCAGTCGTTATTGAAATCGACTTTAATAATTATCCAGTTTCTTTTTCTAAGGTAGGGAAATGGATGAATGAATATAATGCGTGGAACTACTTCTTCAGTCAACCTCGGCGCGCTATTGATAATGTGTTGATAGGCTCGAGCTCCAAAATGCTCGAGATAAGGCAAATTTCCCAACTCCATCCCTTTAAGGCAAAATCATTTGACTTCTTAGATGATCAATTGAAGATTGAAAGACTTCGTACGGCGTTTCAAGAGAATTTCTCATTTAGTGACTTATTTAATGAATATATTCAGCACCTTGAAGAAGCCCTCGAATTTGATTCGTCCCGCACTTTAGGAGTCTTCTTTAGGGGGATGCGTCATGAAGAAAAAAATCCGGGCCACCCAAGATCCTTCTATCCGAAAGAAATAGCGAATGAGATCAACAAAACAGAGTTAATCCATGGAATTTCACATTTGTTAATCGGAACACACTTGACTTCTGCCAAATTAGACGTGTTGCTAAACTTGAATGAAAAGTTATCCCTGCTTCCCGATTTTAGGTTCAAAAACCGTGGGAAAATAGCGAACCACCTTCAAAAGAAACTGCACTTGGAGGAGGGAAAGCCGCTTCACAACTTAGATTACTTAGCGGAAGTCTTCTTGCTTGGTAGATGCAGGCAGTATATAGGAGAAGTTGGAAACACGACTTCAGTTATTGCTATGAATTCAAATCCAGGACAGAACTTTAAGATCATTTCAAAGGGTTTCTTTGCTTAAGTACATATACAAAATAAATAGCGAAATCGGAACGGATCTATACTTTGAACGCCCTCAATTTGCTGGTAGATTCTAGAAAAGTAGTACATCTATATCAATCTTTGTTGCCACCCCAAAAATATTGAAAAGCAAAGTAGTTATCTTTGAACAATTTCTCTAGTTTAAGATTGTGAAACGAAGAAACAGTCACACGATGAGGAATTAAGGTGTGCAAGGCTCCAGTGAAGGGACCGCAATAATAAGAGTTTGCTATGGCTAGTAAAACAAACTCTAAAGGGATGGCACAAGTTTCAGGATAGCTCAGACCATACTTTGTATTGAGTGATTGTCTTCCAATGTGTCTTTCGAGCAACGCGATAGTTTCAACTTCATTGGCTAGTGTGTATCTCGGCTTGACTAAGTACTCTCTGTCTTTATAGAAATTAGCCATTAAGTCCAATAGGTTTGTTCCTCTTATTTCCTCTATTGAGTTTATGCCCAGAATAACTGGAAATGTATCATTTATGAGATCAAGAGTTGATTCCGAGCAAACTTCAGTGGCAATCAGCTTTCTTGAAAGAATTCTCAAGTTCTGTGCAGAGAAAGTTTCACACCTCTTTCCCGCTAGACTTTTTGGTTTCTTTGCCAATTCAGGTATTAGTAATGTTGAGAAGTCAAGGCCGCTCAACTTTCTATACCACTTGGAAAAAGCATCTAATCGGGCCAAATTATTCAAAAGCGGGAGGTTTCGGAGACTGGGGATAAATAAATCTGCGTAATGCGTTACTGCAACATTGTCTCGCGACTGACCAAATTGAAACGAGGCGGAATCGATGTACGCTCTTTTGTACGTCTCCCGAGAATAGAATGGAAACTCCATAATGAAAGAGTTGTTGCCTTCAAATAGTGAACCAACCTCTAGCAGCGAGGCAACATAGTAGTCTCTATCTTGTATTTCTAGCACTGACCTTGCTAGTTGGAATTTAAGGCTTAAGTAAGTTTTAGAGATTGGGCTGCGAGAGGTTTTACCCGAATCTTTCACAAGTATATGTGTCCCATAGTTACAATATTGTTGGCCCAAAATTGCTGTTAGATAAACATCAGACGATATGGCTAATCTCAAAAGTCATCACCCACCTATTCGTTGCCGTTCTGGTGAAAAACAATGTTTCAGACACGGTACAGCCTTCCAATATGGAAAAGTTTAGCAATAAAACTCCCCAAATTTGTTCACCAAAATCAGTACAGCCGGGTAGAAATGTGTTCCAAGCGCGTCCAGCAGAAATCATTGCACTTAATATTTACATGAGTTCCACGCACCCTTGCTGTTTTTTAGACGGAAATCAGAATCGGCCGCGCTAGTCCCAAAATATATAAAACTGGGTAGAAAGGCAAAACTACATTAAAGTTTGAAACATTAATGCTGGGTAAAAACAAGAGCACCAAGAAAAATTTTGAAGGCAAGGGTGTAATGCTTCTCTTGCCATGATGAGAAAAGAGGAGCGCAAATGTAAGCGCAGTGAGACCAAGAGCGCTATTTCGTGTGCCGTCCGAGGCAAAAAGAGTTATTGAACCAATTAAAAAAATTAAACTAAGAATCTTCACGGCGTCTGAGCGCGCAACTTTAGAAAGTACTATGTACATCAGAAACCACAGACTTCCTAGCCATGAATAAACCAAAAAGTGGCCGCCTGAAATAAATTGCGCCATCGCTTTCTTGGAGTCGACAAATACTATCGCCTCCAATGCAGATCCAGTCGTACTATCAAAAAACGAGTAAACTAAGGCCGGTAAAGACAAAAAAGAGAGCAGCATTCCGAAAAGTTTGGAGTTAGGCGGAATTCCAAACTTTTCTGTTTTTGTACGATCAATCAATATGATATGCAATAGAACTAAAGCTACGCCGGCAACAAAAGCTCCCTCGGGGTTCGTGCCTACAAATAAAAACGTGGACAAAAAAAGCCAGACCTTAGATTTGGAAACAATCCCCAAAACTGAAGCCAACAGAGGTAATGCATCATATGTGCCAAAACGTTGAAACGTTACTGCAAAGAGAGGTGAAACCGAAATTACAACGGTCAACTTCAACTCACTGATTGTATTTTCTGATTTAATACTAGTATAAATTGCGTAAACCAAAACTGCGAGTATCAATAAATATAGAATCAGGAACCAAACAGGGCCAAACCGATATCCAAAAAGCGTTAAACTATCCGCGATAAAGAGAATTCCGCAGTCCCTATATTCACATACGAAATGCGTAAAGTTGTCCTGATCGAACTCTTTCAACCGTTGCATATATGGAACAAATCCGTTGCGCAACACAGTTACAAGCAACAATAGGCTGAAGAATAGCTTTCTTCTTGAGGCTATAAAGGTCAGAAACACAGTATATATGTGATTACGATAGGATTCATTATTACCATCACATGTCTCTTTCAATCACAAAACGGATTCCATCATTAAAGTATGTGACTGGCTCCCAATTTGGAAACTTTGGATAACGAGGCTTGACTAGCATTATCTCATTCTTCCGAGAATCAAGATTGCTAAGCAGTTGTCCCGGTGTCCAATCCAATCCGGAGGCCTTTGAAATTAACTCAGGGATGTCTTTTACTTTCAGAATTTCAGGACCTAGCACCGCGTATTTTGCAGGTATATCTGGTAGGGAACAAAGTGTTGACTGGTAAATAGCTTCACATGCGTCTTCTATAAATAGGGGACAAATCTCCTGTAATCCATTTGTCATTCGAAAAACCGATCCTTGTTTCAGAGATTTCAATAGTTGCGGAATCAATTTACTTGGGTGGTGTGCTGGGCCGTAGATATCATAGAGTTGTAATACTACTACTTGGAAATAATGAGATAGTGCGAAATATTCTAACAGGCATTCCGCCGCAAACTTTGTGGCGGCGTACAGTGTTTGAGGCGAATAGTCAAACCCATTTGTTGATGAAGAATATGTAGACGTGAAGACAAAGCGGGGAATGCCTATGTCGCGTGTTAAAGCGGCTAATTCCAACGTGTAAAGAATATTTGCATTGTTTAGACTCCGGCATGCGTCCAGGGAATCTGACTTATCTGTCAGAGCTGCTAAGTGAATCATAGTCTTGGGAGTTTCCACTCTTGAAGATAAGAATTCTGTAAGATGCTGAATTTTGTCAGTTCTGAAAATAATACGGTCTTCTTTATCAGTTAACACCATATCAATGCTTGAGCGACTCAAGGAATACACGTTAACATTTCTTTCAGTTAGCTTCTTGAGTAGGTTCTTACCAACATATCCCGAAGCACCTGTTACTATAACGCTCACAAGTTTAAATACGCTCGAATTAGTTTTTTTGAATAGATTTCCATACTTATACCTCGTTGCTGTGCAATATACCAATCAACTGTCATATTTAAGGAAGAAGCCAGATCATACCTGCTACTCCAATTCAATTTTTTGTTAGCCTTAGTGGGGTCTAGTTGTAAATATGGGTGATCTGGAATTAAATTTCTAATGATGTTGAGATTTGAGTAAACGCCGAAAGAATTTAGGCGCGCCTTAATCACTTCTACCACGTCCATCACCGTATATTTCTCTGCAGCTGAGAAGTTCCAAGCCCCGATATAATCCGAAGGGTCAATCGCCAATTGACGGGCTAACATTAGATAACCTAACAGTACGTCAATTAAATATGTCCACGGCCTTACGGCATCTGGCATTCTAATCGTAATGGAACCCCATTTAACAGCGTTATAAATGCAATCTGGAACCAGCCGGTTTTCGGACCAATCACCCCCCCCAAAGACATTCCCAGCACGTGCCGTGGCAATAGGCCTCATACTATCTCGGAATACACTCTTTAAATAAGAAGAGAATATGATTTCAGCTGCAGCTTTTGAGGCAGAGTACGGATCATCCCCGCCCAACCTATCGTCTTCACTAAAGCGCTTCTCCTCACCATTATTCTCGTAACATTTATCTGACGTGATAATAACCGTGGGAATTTTCACATTTTGTTTATTTATGTACTCCAGCAAGTTAAGTACACCAAAAGTATTGCTGGTAAATGTAGTAAAGGGAATCCCCAAAGATTTTGACACAATTGGTTGTGCGGCAAGATGAAATATGAAATCGGGGGAAACAGAATGCAAGAAGTCAGGATAAGAACCTCTTGCTACATCTCCGGTAATGCAAGAGCTTCCTTCAGATATTTTGGGAATCCCTAGTGCGTAATAACAATGCCTTGGATTGGATGGAGTATCGATTGAAAACCCAAAAATATTAGCTCCAAGTTCCTTCAGAATGAAAGCTAACCAACTCCCTTTGAATCCAGTATGCCCAGAAATAACGACCTTTTTGCCTTGAAAAGCTGAAAAAAGCTCCTCCGTCATTGTAAAATTCTTAACCATGGCGCATCGCCTTCGCAAGCATCTTCTTTTATCTTCTCTAAATCGCGCATCGTGTCCATACATTGCCAGTAACCATCATGTAGATAGGCGCTTACTTGGTTTATCTGGCTGAGCCGATGTAAAGGAAAACGCTCTAGAACGGTGGTATCATCTTTCAGAAAATCAAATATGTCTTTACGGAAAACAAAGAAACCTCCGCTCACTCTCAAATCATCTTGCGGCGGTTTCTCGGAGAATGTAACTACCCGGCTACCATCTAGTTGCAACTGACCAAAACGACTCGGAGGTTTAACTGCAGTCACGGTTGCAGTGGCTTGTGTAGCGTTATGCACATCAAGTAAATTTCTAAGGTTGACGTTGGCTAAGCCATCTCCATAAGTCAAGAAAAATGATTGTTCTTGAACAAGGAGAGATTTCGCTCTAAGGAGCCGTCCACCTGTCATCGTGTTATAACCTGTATCGAGAATGGTGATGTTCCAATCGGGAACCTTGTAATTTATGAATTTCCGTTCCCCAGTTGTAAGCGAAATAGAGAAGTCGCTCAGGCGTTCATTTAGATTCCGAAAATATTGTTTGAGTAATTCACCTTTGTAGCCGGTTAGTACAATGAAGTCCTTGATACCTTGGACTGAATATATTTGCATTATGTGAAAAATTATGGGCTGAGAATCAATTTCTACAAGAGGTTTTGGTATTTTGTGGGTGTATTCAGAAAGTCGTGATCCAATTCCGCCCGCTAAAATTACAGCTTTAATTTTCGGATTACCTCACTCTCTATTGAACCAGAAATTTCTTCAATCCAAAGCGATATATCGTCTACTGTAATATTTCGCTGCGAATGTATAGTATGATAAATCCGTTTTTGATATTCGAGAGAAAAGGCAAAGAGAAGTCCAAGTAGCGCTAGTTGAGCCATCCCGATTATTGCAAGAGCTTTTACGAGAAGCGATATTTCTTGATTCGAAGCAGAAAAGAAGACAACTAAAGTACTAAGAAATAGACCGGAGGCGAAAATTCCATATACTGTGAGTCTCCTAACAAATCTATTTGCGTGAAGCAGTATGGCATCTAGAGCTAGCGAATATCTTCTTGGGAAGTTAAATTTCGAATGCCCCCGTTTTCGTTCAACGCGGTTGTAAGTAAAATACGTGTCAATTGGCATTGACTCCAATATCCTCCCACGAATAAACTGATTTTCGATTCTCAACCACTTAAATTGTCCATAAACAGATTTGTCCAAAACGTAAAAGTCTGTAAACCATCTAAATCTACCCAAGTCGGACGTGGTTTGGAAAAAGAATACGAACACTTTACGCCCAATCTTGTCCATTAACGTTTCGGCCCGATTGGTCGCTACACCCAATACGACAGAACTTCCCTCTAGCCATAATTTACACATTTCTTCGAGTGCCCTTATGGGATCTTGAAGATCTGATTGAAATACTGCGTAAGCATCACTTTCTAGCAACGAGAAAGATAGAGTTAGAGTCGATTGATAGCCAAGATTTCGACAAAGTCGAATAGCAACACAGTTTTGCATACCCAAAATCTGCTTATTCAGTTCTTCCCAAGAACCGTCCCCACTGTGGTTATCAATAAAGAGCAGCTGGATGTCTATTCCAACATCCATCATTCTTCCCTTAAAATCCTTCAAAACATTTACGAGCTCGAAGATATTATCCTTTTCGTTCAGTATAGGAACAAAAATACCAACACTCCGCATGCAAATAGCGTACCAGATATCTCTAAACAGAAAGTATATTGGTGTGCACTATCAGTGAAATAGAGGCTTAGCCGACGAGGAAGCGAAGTCCATTTTTGGAACTGAAGAATTTTTCGCAACAAAAGAGTACATTCGTCTCATGAGTTTCAATCAGATTCTAAATACGGCAATCGAGAAAAGCGCCTTACTTAAGATTGCCTTTTTTTTCTTTACTAGATGGACGCTCAAGTCCAAATTTTACTTTTTTTTGCTTGCTATTTCCCAGGTGGTACTAGGCTTTATTGAGTTGTTCGTACTTGGAGGAATTGCATTAATAACGTCTATTTCAATTAGAGGGTTGAATGACAGTGCTCCAGGTAATCTTGGGTCAGCTATTTTAGGGTCACTGAATATTTCCGACATAGGCGTAAGGTTTCAGATATTAATTCTCGCAGTCTGTGTGATCATAGGAATTGTAGTTAAGTTGATAATGTCAATTTTATTGGCAGTAAGAACCAATATATTTCTGCGTGATAACTACTTAGTTTTTTTACGGGACGTAGTGAATAAAGGTCTGAGTTCTCTAGATGAATTACAATCAAAACACAGTGAAGAACGCTTGAGATTTGCCTTGCTTGATGGGACTCAAGTTTCCGTGGTCAGCGTAATGGGAGCATTGTTACAAATTCTATCTAATGCTGCTACCGTCATTTTTATTTTTGCTTCTATGGTGATAGTTGATTATAAAATGGCAATTTTCTTAGTCACTATATTAGTATTGAATGTAGTTTTGCAATATAAGTTTTTTGGCAAGAAAGCGAGAGAGCATTCAAGTAAATTGGCAACAGCAGAAATACAATGTCGGACATTATTTACAGACACTAGTAATTTATACCGAGAATTTAAAGCACTTGCTGAGGTCAATAGTCAAGTAGATAGATTGGTCAAATCTAAGCAACGTGCCGTCACGGCGCAAAACTATAGAAATTTGTTGAACGTCTTTTCAACGAGTGCATTCGAACTTGTTCTTTATTCTACCTCACTGTTGATGCTGTTGTATCAAGTTGCAACAAATGAGATTAGTCGCGCTCTTGCAATCTTTTCATTGTTCTTAGCGGGAAGCTTGAGGATGGCACCCGCATTTTTACGTATTTATTCAAACATAATCTTAATTAGATCAGATCTAACATACTCTGCGCCTTTATTCTCAATTATTTCGGACGTTGAAAACCTAAATAAATCTGAAAATTATCAGATGAGTGATTTGAATATGATTCCTTTGGAAAGCGAAGGCAAACTTGGGTCAAGGTCAATTCAACCAATAGTATCCTTTCATTCTGTGAATTTTGGTTTTCCCAATAGTCATAAGCCGATTTTGAATAAAGTCTCATTTGAAGTTAATGTGGGAGACCGCGTTAAGGTCGAAGGTCGCTCCGGAGTGGGTAAATCAACAATTATCGATCTAATTCTCGGCATTAAAAAGCCTTCTATGGGTTCTATTAACATTGCGGGATATATTCCGGAACAGTTGTTTTCTCGCAAACCTGGGTGGGTGAGTTACGTACCACAGGTGACGCACACAATTTCAGGTGATGTTTTCAGTAATGTTGCTCTGGGAGTAGCGACCGAAAAAGTTGATAAAGGTTTTGTTGAGGAATTGTTAGTTCTCTCTGGACTTGGTCCAAGATTTCAAGAACTTAAGGAAATCGAGGGTACTTCTGGCGGTCTAAAGTCAAAACTAAGTGGAGGTGAGTTGCAGCGCCTGGCACTTATTCGGGCGCTCTACACTCACCCAAAACTTCTTTTGCTGGATGAAGTCACAAGCGCATTAGACAACGACAATAAGTTTAAAATACTTCAGTTATTAAAGTCTTTACCGAGAGACGTAACAATCATAGCAATCGAGCATGGAAATGTTTTGAATCCTATTTTTAATAAGAGATTGAAGGTAGATACAAATAATGTTTTCATGGAACGAATTCCAAATCTGTAGTAATCAATTCAGACTAATAAAAAGTAACATAATTATTGTTGGCGGTATCAAGTAAAAGTGGCCGCAGGCTTCGTGTATTGAACTGACTAGGTAAGAGTGTTTGCCCAAACCTTCTATAAGATCGAAGTATTGCTCCCATGAGACTCACCTTTGAATTGGTACCAACAAATACTTTACAATTCAAGATTGATGCCAAATGCAAATAGGGATTTGAAATTTCTAGAATCCTGAAATCAATATCATCAATTGTTTCAATCTTACCTTTCACTAAATTCAAGAAATAATCTGGGGAATCCGTTAACACAGAAACCGTTTTCCGTGGAGGTGGATTCACTTTTCGCAAAACCGAGACAATTGATGAAAAATGTACGGGTCCTTTTGAGTTCAATTGAACAAGATCTCCAAGTCGGTAATGTAAGATAATATCGTAGGAAAATATCTCAGGAGAATTCGCAGAGACGTGGCCATAGAGCATCTCCAGTGCTTTATCAGAAAACTCTATATGCGAGTAGTGTCCGCGGACTTGCCATGTCCAAATAGCTATTTTCTGCAATTCATCAGTATTGTTACAAGATTTAACCAAACCTAGCTTTCTCGCTCCACCCTTAAGGAACCTCTTTAAGTATAAGCTTGAGAATGTGGGAATAAGTTTGGGTGCTTCCTGATTATCATGAACAAAGTCATCTATTTCGCGAATTTCTAGCCAGTTTGGACAAGCTCCGAGGGAAAATGTCCGCTTAGTGACACCAGAAGAATGTTGAATGAAACTTATGGATTTGCGAGGAAATCTTGAATGCAATTCGAAAATTGTTGCGAGGGCGAAAAGCTGGGATCCAAATCCTCCCCAAACATGGACTTGCATGGGCCAATTTGCAAACCGAGCAGGGAGTGTCAGAAGAAAACCCTTCTTATCTTTCAGCATTGCTATTCCACAATCTAAGGTATTGCTCGGAAGCGATTTCAACTGAAAACTTTTCAAGAATTTTCAGTCTATCTTTTTCATGAATTTGTATCGAGTTGGTGCCCTTATAATGACATGTACGATTCAATAGATTGGATAGTTCGCTCGCTTCTCCAACAGAATAAAAGCCTTGGTAGTTGTTGCCAAAAATTTCTAGAGTAGAGGGAATCTTGCTAGTTATTACCTTCTTACTGTGCTGCAAGGCTTCTAAAAAGACGAGACCAAACCCCTCATACAAACTAGACATTAAAAGAGTATCAAAAGTTCTATAAGCCTCACAAGAATCTGCGACTTTTCCGCAAAAGATTACTCTATGTGAAACCCCTAGAGAGTGAGCGAGTTCCCGTAATTTTCCGTCCAAACTCCCTTCGCCATAGATTTTGAGTTTGCAATCAAGGTGAGTGAACGCATGAACCGCAAACCCCCTTATCATTGTCTCTAGGTCCTTTTGCTTCTCTAATCGGGAGAGAGTTCCATAAGTTACACGTTCACTAAGTAGAGGTTGTTTAGACAAAATTTTGCATTGGTGATCAATCGGCAAGCCATATTCAATAACTGAAGATTGTCTTCCTCTTGTTAATTCTCGTGATTGGACTAGGAAATCTCTAACGGCAAAACTGATTGAGATTACTTCGAAAGCTCTGGAGGTTATTACTTTGGACAAGTATTTTGAAACAAATCTTGGACTTCTTGGGAAAAAAGGTTCGGAATTATGTCGAGTTATATAGAATTTTCCTGGACTAGCAAGAAAGCAAATCATCTCACTGCGAGGTAAGTGCGCGCCAACGACATCAAAATCATTCTCCCGCAGAAATTTTCTTAACAAAAGTACTTGCTTCAAGAATGGTTTATTCAATAAAATCTCTGAGATATTGATTCTATTTTCATGTGCCTCAAAAGCTAATGTATTTCTGCCCTTAAGAGGTACAATTGTAGTTTCAATACCTCTTTTCTTTAAGTTTACAGAAAGAGTGAGAAGTTGCTTTTCGGCTCCTCCTACGTCAAAGGTAGTGATCAAGTGACAAACTCTCATTTTAGTTGTCTTAGCGTGGTCCAAATAGAGAGTTGACCAGCTTTGAACTCCAGGCATTAATCCCATGATGTTGGGCGACTATTTCTGCCCTCCTAAGCAGTTCTGACTCAAGCGCAGTCTCTGAGAGTTTTACTAATGAATCAAATTCATCGACAATAAATCGCAATTCAGAGTCATCTTTAGTTTCTAATGCTATAGACCATTTCCCAAAAGTCTTAATGTACTCTTCATTCGTGGTGATAACGGGGATGCCCATCGATGTCGCCTCCAGGATAGCTTTATCTAAAGACCCCATATAGGCATGAATAAATAAATCATAATTCGAAAGCGTGCTCGCCACCTGACTGTGAGGCAGCGCGCCTAAGCACCGCACATGACTTTCTAATCGATTTTCAAGAATAATGCTTTGTAAAAATCCCCGATATGGCCCACTCGAGTCGCTTGTACTGCCAAATAAATCCAAGCTAATGTCCACACAACCCTTGTTGCGGAGAGTAATGAATGCTCGTAAAAGTAAGTCAATTCTCTTTATCGGATCCAGTCTTCCTACGTGGACCATTCTATTAGATTTAAAAGATTTCTTCGAAAAAAAGAAAGCCTTGGTGTCTATACTTTGCCCCAAGCATTCTGCTGGAAGAAGTTGCTTGGGAACCGATCCGGGAGTCGAAGTGAACACTCCATTCAAGAGTCTACGCCCATGCCAAATCCAACGTGTTGGAGACTTATGGGCGTACCATAAAAAAATTTTCAGCCTAAATATTTTGCATATTATCGCGGCCGGAAGAGCAATAAAATCCGTCATATGAAGAAATACCACGGGTTTGGTACCTCTAACCCTTTGATCCAACAATATTTTGCAGAAAATAGCTATAAAATTAATCAGTCTAAGAATCCTCAAAGATCCATTAACTTTGTGAACGAATTCTCGTTTACCATCGAGACTTGGCGCAGTGATGCCGAATGTCACTATGTTTATTTCATCAACACGAGATTCAAGCTCGTCCGCTATTCTACGCGCGTGACCGAGAGTCGGATGGTCAATATCCATTGTGTAGTTCACGAGAACTAAACTCTTGCGTGGAGCGCGCGGAGTGGATGTCATTCGTATACTATAGACGAAACATTGGACTCAAATCCACAAGAAAGACTCAAGATTATGATCTTCAGGTGCGGCTTAGTTTGAGGAAAAGCGAGCTAAATTTCGTTTGCGTAAAGAATTTTTGACTTCCAACTAAAAATAATTTGATTACTAAGTATTGCGAATGAACTATTGCTGGTGTTATCAATTCTAGGGGATATTAATTCAAAATTATCTTTGCTGGCGAGATATCGGCATACCCGCCTAGTACATCTAAATACTATTCCCTTAGCATCAATCCTTATAGGGGCAGCGGGTTCACCGTGTCCATCTGAAGCAGTCAATTTTCTACTTTCTGGGGACTCAATTTTCAAACAAACAATTTCGCGTGATGCTCTCAAAGGACTGCCAGAGTTAACTAACCATGCAGCAGTCAAACTTCCTTGAACACTTGATTCGATTCCCGCGGGTGGCTCGCTATAACCGGATTAACGAGACTTGCTTACCTCTAGAAATTGATAAATATCGAACTTTCTTTATGGTCACTATTAATGCACTCTTTGAGAAATCAACCGCTCCGCTAGTTAATTGAGAATTACCCCTAGGGAGTGGGGCTTCACAAATACGATTCTGGCAACCAAAAGATATTCCTTTGGAATCAATAACAAGTGGAGCTGAAGGAGTGCCTAGCCCGGATGTATCGATGCTATACGGGATATTCGTTTCACTAACTTCTGCATAAGAGATAAACGACGGATCAGGCAACGAATCTCCTCTCGAGACTAACCAGCCCGCCGTCACTCTCCCTCGATAATTGAAAATAGATGTTGCATATCCTGCTACTGCATTTCCATTATCTGGTCCATCGAGAGTTTGATACCGCCAATCCTCAGGGAATACAGTTCGGCGGGTAGCTAATCTAACTTCACCGGAAGTGGCATCTCGATTTGAATTAATTGTCAAAACCGAATCGTAGAGAAGATAAACGGTGTTCTTATCTGTCGTTGCTGAGAGGTGGAAAGCAACATCACCAGTAGTTCTACCTTCAGAATCTTTGTCACCATCAACGATTTCATAAACCCAACCATTAGAAGTTTTTA